>WNFF01008122.1_pt1 | contig 17417 bp, 17 predicted proteins | sample 5400441 | NCBI WGS metagenome assembly WNFF01 (sample SAMN13153345, study PRJNA577476) | soil metagenome | isolation source: 120 cm saprolite under Douglas fir tree site 2 hole 3 replicate 1 | place: USA:California | collected 2015-04-18 | reverse complement strand
GTTCGGTTCGGACCAGGTGGCGGTATTGGCATTCGAACGCTTGCCCGACTTTTTCGTCGACCTGACCGGCGTGCAGCGATTTGCCGCCGATGGGAGCCGCGCCGATGCGCTGGCCAAGGGCCTCGAGCGCGCCCCAGGCGCAGTCGGCGTTCAGCAGATCACGGTGCGCACCTATCCCGCCACCGGCAAGGTTTTCTGTGGCTCCTGATCCCGTCCCAAGCCGGAGCGGTGCAACCATGACCATTCGTCGACGGCGCGTGCGCCCGTGGGGTTTTGCAATCGTGTGCCTGACCGTGTCGGGCCGGCTGTTCGCGCAGCCGGCCGGTTTGAGCGCCCCGACGCTGCCGTCGAATCACGCCCTGATCATCACCGTCTCGGAATATCAGCGCAGCCCGCTGCCGGGAGTGTTGACCGATCGCAAGCTCGCCAATGAATTGGCACGGCGCTTTGGGGTGCCGACGGAAAATATCGTGGAGCTGTCGGAACAGCAGGTGACTCGCGAGGGGCTCAAGCAGGCTTTGGCGAGCATGAGTCAAATCGTCATGCCCGGAGACAAACTCTACGTGTATTTCTCCGGTCACGGCGCACGCTTCTTCAGCAAAGCGACCGGGCAATGTATGGAGAGCATCGTGACGCAGGACATGCACTTGGTCACGAACACCGAATTCGCCAACATGCTCAAGCCGCTCAGCGCCAAGGCCGACAAGACCATCGTCATGCTCGATTCCTGCCACTCAGGCGGGGTGGCGCAGGCGGCAAGCTCGCGCGATGTCGCGGCGGGAACGGGGAGGCGCGCAAAATACCTCCCTGAGGCGTCGAGCCCGCAGTGCTCGCTGGCGGTGAACGACCGCAGCTTTTCACAGACTCGCGGCGCGGACCTCGATACCACCGACAACAATCTGGTGATTCTCGCCGCGGCGAGAAATAACGAGGTTGCCTGGGACACCTCCAAGGGCGGTGCGCTCACCTACAGTTTCGGGCAGTGCCTGGCCGGCGGCGCCGCGGATTCGGATCACAGCGGCGCGATCTCGATGAAGGAGCTCACCGCCTGCGTTCAGGCGCGGCTGGACAAGACTCAGGAAGAGTCGGCGCGGCAGCATGCGACGCTCGCCGGCAATGCGGCGCTGGTTCCCGCCTTCGTCGACTCGAGTCCCAGCGGGGCCGCTCCCGCCGCAGCGGACCCTCTCGCAACGTTGAACGAGATTTACAATCAGCGGGACGATCGGTGGCAAGTGCAGGCGAGCTTCGGGCAACCGACGCTCAAGATCGGCACCAACCTCTCCATGTCGATTCGGTCGCAAAGAGAGGGGTTCGTCTACATGTTCTATCAAGGCACACAACCGGGCAGCTTTTATCTGCTGTTTCCGAATCAGCTCGATTCGAACAATGCGATAGCGGCGAACCAGGATCTGCAGCTGCCGCGCCGGGACTGGAACGTGACGGCGCTCGGACCCCGCGGCGTCGATCATGTGATGGTGTTGGTCACTGCGACCCAGCGGGACTTTTCGGCACTCGCCCTTCCCGCCGAATACGTCAGCGCGGCCGGTCCCTTCGAAAAGATTCGGCCCACCGCCCAGGCGGTCGCGCACATCAGTCAAATCGCAACCTTGTCCGCCGCCGCCGGCAAGGCGGCGTGTCAGAACACGGGCGACAAGCGCGATCTCGGGGTGGCGCGGCAATGTTCCAATGTTTTCGGTGCCAGCCTGGTGAGCATCGAGGAAACCGACTGATTTCCGCACCCGTCCCGGTTGCGGAGCCGCCGGTGCAGTGCGAGCGCGCATTGATCACGGTTTTCTCGGGAAACCGTGATCAATCCTTGCTGATATCGATCGACCAGTCCGGGCCCGACTCGATCTTGTGAGCCGCGGCGTAATTGTCCTGGTTGAGAGCCACCGCAAGATTCAACAGACTGTTGACGTACACCAAGGGCTTCCCCACCGGCACGTCGCCGAAGGTGCGCTGGTACGGCGCGACGGCATCGTCGACGAGTAATCCACGGTGATAAATCCGTACGTGCAGCGGTGCCCCGAGCCCGACGCGCAACTGGTCGAAAAGATCCTTAGGTATGTTGGTCCACACATTGCCGAACTGCACGTCCAGCACCGGGATTATTCCGGAGACCTTGTTGCCTGCGAGTTGCGCTTTGCGATACGCAATGGAGATCAAGGATTGCGGCGCCAGCGGCGGTCCCACCTGCTCAAAGCTGATGGCACCGGCCGCCAGACGCGCTCCGGTGTAAGCGAACACATCGCGACCGTGAAAAGTATGTGAGTCTTCGGAGCCCGGACGACGGTTGACGCGTTCATCGATCTGGCGCAGGGCGTCGATTCCGTCGCGTTCGGCCACCAGCGACAGCAGGCCATTGTTGGGTCCGACAAAATAATGGCCTGTGCGCGTTTTGAGCACGACCGACAAGCGTTGGGTTCCAACGCCGGGATCGACGACGGCGACGAAGACCGTGCCCTCGGGCCAGAACTGTTCGGTTTGATAGAGCCGGTAGGCGCCGACAAAGATGCTGGGATTTTCGTGGCTCAAGTCGGATATCAACAAGTCCTGCGACACGCCGTACGCGACTCCCTTCATGGCGGACACTGCGCCGTCTTGGGTCCCGAAATCCGTCAGGAGGACCAAGGGCGCGCGTGCTTGCGCCAGCGTGGAGAAAAACAACAGGCAGATGAGCACGCCGACGTCCAGCGAGGCGGCGCCCAGCGAGGCGGCGCGCGGCGCAACGGCGGGGGCGACAACACGCGGCGCAGCGGCTATCGCGGTGGCTGCCGTAATGGCTGCTCTAGCCCGGCGATCTGATGCGCCAGGGGTGCGGCGACTCCCAAACGGTCCGCCGACGCGGCCGACATCAGCGCACTTTTGATGAATGGGTTGACGACGGCTTCACCGCCGGCCAGAAGCTGCTTGGCGAGCGCGCCGCTCAGGTATCGGTACACCGGCGTCGGAAAGAGCGCCTGGGTAACCAGGCCCGCAAATTGTCTGGGGTCGGCTCCGGCAGCTTGGACCAATGTGAGCGCGTCGCGCAGGCCCTCGACCACACAGGCCATCAAAAAGCTGGCCGCCGCCTTCACCACGTTGGCCGTCGTCGGATCGCTGCCGATCACGTCGACACGGCCGAGCACCTTGAGCGCAGGGCGGCAGCGCTCGATCACGGTCTCATCGCCCGCCGCAGCGATATAGAGCTTTCCCGATTGCGCGGCGTCCGGCGGCCCGAATACCGGAGCGGAGACGTAGCTTTGTCCGTATTGGCGATGAGCGGCGGCCAGGCGCGCCGCCAGGGTATCGCTGATCGTGCTCATGCCGGCATGCACGAGTCCCGGGCGGCCCATGGTGAGGAATCGCCCATCCTGCCAAAACAGCTGCTCGATGGCCTCATCGTCGGTCACCATGCTGATGAGCAGGTCCACATCACAGGCCTGTTCCGGCGTGTCGGCGACTTCCACGCCATCGCGCTGCAAAGCCTCGGCACGGCTGCGGGTCCGGTTGAAGCCGACCACGCGGAATCCCGCCTGTGCGAGACGCCGCGCCATCGGCTGCCCCATGCTTCCCAAACCTAAGATACCGACGCGCATTGCCTATTTCTGCTGTTCCAAGGGGTAGGTGCGTGGGGGTTCCGCGCTCGGCGCGGCACCGGTCGCCGCCTGCGCCGCGGCGGCCGGCACATCGGCTTGCGGCGCCGGCGAACCTCGCACGGCCGTGTGGGTCGCCTTCGCCAATCTCTCCAGGAAACGCTGCGCCGTCGCCGGCGCGGCCGGTGCCTGGCCCGAGAATATCTCCGAGGCCGTTACCCCGGTCTTGCCGTACAGCGCGGCGTTTGCCGAACGGTCGATCGCGACGTGACTCCCGTCCAGCGCGATTCCGGCGAACAATCCGCGAGTCCGGGAATAGGAATAGATTTCCGCATTGAAACCCATGTCGGTTGCCGCCGACCCTTGCCGGCCCACCGGTCCCGCAGCAACCGATGCGTCTGCGCCCAATGCGAGCTTGCCCCCGGCAATGCCTTCGATGCCGGCCTTGGTGGTGAACACCAGAATGATGTCAGAGGACTGCGCTCCGGCTTGAAAGCCCCAGCTGCCGCCGGTCAGCGCGACGAATGTCGGGTTGCTCCAGGGGGTATTCAGTTTATCGCGCACCACCAGCACGCCATTGCCGTGGCGGCCGCCGAATATGAAGGCCACCTTGGTGACATCGGGTATCACGGCAATTCCATAGGCACGCGAGAGCAGCGCATCCGGTATCTGCTGATCCGGCATGGCCTGCACCTCTTCCAGCACTTCGGTAGCCGTGAGCAGCCGGCCCTCCTCGCGGGCTCCGGCGTGGGCGACATCGACGATTGCAGAGGTCCCAAAGGCGGCGAATATCAGGGCGAAAGCGAGTTGTATTCTTTTAGACATCAAGACTCCTAGTTTGGCGTATCACGCCGTCTTAGCGGGGCGGACCCCATGCCGAACGGATAGTTCCTCAAGCTTACCGCTTGTCAGGCGTGGCGAGAACCCGTGCCGCATCGGCATCACGGTGATGTGCGCGGTAGTACTCGACCAGCCGCGCGGTTGCCTGCTGTGTTGCGGGGTGCTGTGGGCCGACCGCCGCCAGCAGTTTGGAGCGAGCCGCCACGAGCATGGGTTCACCCTCGGCAGCGTTGTCGCGTTGGATCAGCACCCAGCCCAGGCTCGCTTCGCTGCGCGCGGTACGCCAGCTATCGGCGCCGGCCAGTCCCAGGGCCATATCCAACGCAACACGAAGCTCCGCTTCGGCGGCCGCCAGCGAGCCGCGTCGCAGTAACACCTCGCCGAGCAGCTGGTGGGTGGAAGCTACGTACAAATGGCGCGCAGGCAGTGCCTGGGCGTACACGGCAAGCGCCTGGCGGGCGTCGGCTTCCGCAGTCGGAAGATCATTGATTTTCAAATACAGGTTTGCCAGGGCATCGAGATGGTATCCCACCATGTAGTGGCCCGATCCGCGTCGATCGCGAGTGATCTTCAATGCGGTCTGGGTCGCCGTGATGGCGCGGGTCATGTCGCCTTCCCGGTCGTACAGAACGCCCAAATCCGACTCGATCTGTGCGATGCGCGCGTTGTCGGCTCCGAATACTTTGCGTTCGATTTCCAAGGCTTCGTTCAGCACCTGCTCTGCCTCTACGTATTTTTCACGCTGCGTGAGTATGTAGCCCAGAGCCGCCAAGGCAACCGCATTGTCGGGATAATTTCGGCTGACCGTCGCTTGGAAGATGTCCAGCGCTTCGCGCTGATAACGTTCCGCCAGGGGGTAATCGTCCATCCACAGCGTCGCCGATGCGAGTCCGGTGAGCGTCGAGGCGACCTGCAGATTCTGGCCGCCGATAGTGGCCCGATAAATATTGAGCGCCTTGCCGAATAGTTGGGCGGCACGCGCAGGATCGCTCTTGGCGTCGAGGGCAAAATTCCCAAATTGCACCAAAATATCCGCGGTCTGCACCGCTTGAGCGTCGCCGCCGCTCTGCGACAGGGTGACCGCCTGATCTAGATAGGCCTCCGCCGATATCAAGTGACCGGCATCGGTATGGGCGCGCGCCAAATTCGCCACCGCTACTGCAACATGGCCATTGTTCAGCGGACGTTCCTGACGGCGTATGGCAACCGCCTGCTCGAATAGCGGAATTGCCCGATCGCTCAAGCCTTGGCGCCGATAGGCAAGGCCGATGCTTTCGAGCAGTTGAGCGCGTACCTCCGGCTGCAGGCTCACGTTTCCCGAGATTTTCTCCGCGCCCCGATCGAGCAGATCCTTGGCAGTCGGCTCTTTACCCTGAGTGTTGAAAGGATCGGCTTGCGAAAACACGTCCACCAAGAACGCAGACACCTGTTGCGCCCGGTCGCGCTCTTGCGCAGTGGCCTCTCGCGCCAATTCAATGCGATGATTCTCCCAGAACATGGCACCCGCGAAGAGCGCAAGACCCAGGAACGCGGCGGCGACTGCAACCACCGCCAATAGATGTCGCCGCAAGAACTTGGCGGCGTTGTAACGCCAATCACCCTGTCTGGCGCGTACCGGCTCGCCGAGCAGATGTCGATTTAGATCGTCCGCCAGCGCCTCCACCGACGGGTAGCGTCGATCCGGTTCCTTGCGCATCGCCATCGCGACGATGGCGTCCAGATCGCCGCTCAGGCGGGCGCGCAGCCGCTGCGGCGAAAGTCCGCGGCGATCCGAAATCCGGCTGCGGTCGGCATCCTTTTCGCCCGTCAGTTTAGAAACGACCATCTGGCTCGGCCGTGCCGGATCGTCCATGCAGATGGCGCGCTCGAGTTGCAGCTGGCTGTAGCTCAGCAGCCGATAGGGTGAACGGCCGGTCAGCAGCTGGTACAGCAACACGCCGAGCGCGTAGATGTCGGTGGCCGTGGTAATCGGGCGGCCGAGCACTTGCTCGGGCGCCGCGTTTTCGGGTGTCAGAATCCGCTCTTGAAGCCGAGTCACCGGCAGGGTATGCGAAAGGCTCTCGGGAGCGAGCAGCTTCGCGATGCCGAAGTCGAGCAGCTTCGGCGCGCCTTCGACCGTGACGAAGATATTGGAGGACTTGATGTCCCTGTGCACCACGAGATTGCGATGCGCATACTGCACCGCCGCGCACACCTTGACGAACAGATCGAGGCGCTCACGGACGAACAAAGTGCGGCTATCGCAATAGGAGTCGATGGACTCGCCGTCGACATATTCCATCACCAGATACGGCGTTCCGTCCTCTAGATCGCCGCTGTCGATCAGGCGCGCGATCGATGGGTGATCGAGCGTCGCAAGGATGTGCCGCTCGCTGTGCAGTCGGCTGCGCAATCGAGGATGCAGCGTTGCGTGCTGCAAGACCTTGATCGCGACGGTTTGTTGATATTGGGAGTCGTCGCGCTCGCCGCGGTACACGGTGCTCATGCCGCCGTGTCCGAGGATGGACGCGACTCGATACGGACCGACGCGTGTGCCGATCAGTCGATCCTGGTGCTCCTCCAACAGCGATTCCGCGGCATCGCCGATCGCGTGCAGCAACGCGTCCTCGCGCCTTGCATCCGATTTGAGCAAGGACTCGACAGATGCGCGCAGCTCCAAGTCGTCACCGCAGGCGCTCGCCAAGCGCGCCGTTCGTTCGCCTGTGCCGGTATCGATCATTTGCTCGAACAGCGACTGAATCTGCTGCCAGCGTGCGCGTGGAATCATGCAGGCCGCGTGCCGCCGATTTCGTTGAGCAGCCAGGCGCGCGCCAGCCGAATGTCGCGATGCACGGTCGCGGCCGACGTGCCGACTGCAGCGGCGATCTGGTCGTACGTCAAGCCGCCGAAATAGTGCAGCTCGATGACCTGGCCCAAGCGAGGTTCCAGCTGCTGGAGCCCCTCGAGGGCATCATCGAGCGCGACGACGTCGAAGTCCACCGGCGGCAGTGTCTCGCCCGGGCTTTCCGCAGCCAGATCTCTGGCACCGGAGTTGCGCTTCATTCGCGAGCGTGATTTTGCATGGTCGACCAACACACGGCGCATGAGCCGCGATGCCAGCGCGAAAAAATGACCCCGATCCTGTAGCACAACGTTTGCTTGAACCAACCGCAGGAAGGCCTCGTGCACCACGGCGGTGGCTTGCAGAGTGTGGCTGCCGCGCTCGGCGCGCATGTAGTTGCGGGCCAACCGCCGCAGTTCGTCGTATACCAGCGGCGTCAGTCGTTCCAGCGCCTGTGGATGGCCCGATCGCCACTCGGTCAGCAGCTGCGTGAAGTTGGCCGGGACCTGCATCGTCGCTTTCTCACCCCCACAGAATACCCTTGCCGAAGGACCAGGTTTTCCCCTAAGCATACATTGTCACGGAAGCGTGAGGGAATTCTCATCTGGGTGTCGCTTTAACCTGCGCAGGGAGTCGTATCTCGGGGTCCCGCATCGCCGCACTTTCAACAATTCAATCGGAGTAAACACTATGAAAGTAAGTCTAATCGCTTTGGTCGCCGGCTGCGCGGTGGCCAGTTCCGCTTTTGCGCTGACGGACTCCCCGCCGACGGCTCCGCCGCACATGGCGGCAATGGACTCCCCGCCGACGGCTCCGCCGCACATGGCGGCAACGGACTCCCCGCCGACGGCTCCGCCGCACGTGGCGGCAATGGACTCCCCGCCGACGGCTCCGCCCCATCAAATCTAGTCGAAAGGAGGTTGAGGTATGCATCGTCGAAAAGTGACGGTGGCGGCCGCAGCGGTGTTCGCCATCGGAGTCGCCTTCGCGGCTCAGCCGACATCGCTGCGCGCGGATTGGGGCAAGGGTGTGCCGAGACAGGGATCGCCTTGGGTTCCGGGCACGAATAGCTTGATGTCGGCGCACGAGCCGACTGTCTCGGTTCTGTCGCCCCCGCGATAGGTTCGCTTACCGCTTCGCGTTCGAGGCTCCGTCATAACGGAGCCTCGAGTTGCCGCGCGTGCGGTAGACTCGAGGGCCCATGATCAATCGCGCGGAGCCAGCGGCGAGCGGCCGGAGCACACGATCGAGTCCTATCGGCTGGCGATCGAGGAGGGCGCCGACTACATCGAGCCCGATCTGGTCATGACTCGGGACGGCGTGCTCATCGCGCGGCACGAGAATGAGATCGGGGGAACCACCGACGTTGCGCAGCATCCGGAATTCGCGGAGCGGCGCCGCACCCAGATCATCGACGGCGAAACCATGACGGGTTGGTTCACGGAAGATTTCACCATCGCCGAGATCAAGACTCTGCGTGCGCGCGAACGCCTGCCGGAATTACGTCCGCAGAACTGTGCCTTTGACGGGCGATTCACGGTGCCCACCTTCGATGAAATCATGCAGCTGGCGACGGATGCCAATCGGCGGCGCGGCGGTGCCGCGAAGATCGGCGTGTACCCGGAAACCAAGCACCCGGCGCATTTCACCGGGATCGGCTTGCCGTTGGAGCAGGCTGTTCTAGATGCCCTGCGGCGCCACGACTATGCCGCAGACGGCAGTCCGGTATTCATCCAGTCGTTCGATCCGCGCAATCTGCGGCAACTGCGCGGTATGACGCGGCTGCCCTTGGTGCAACTGCTGGAACACGAACTGGGCGACCTGGGCGAGATTGCAGAATACGCCGATGCAATCGGCATCGCGAAAGTTCTGGCTACGCCCGACGGCATACGCGCCGCCCACGCGGTGAATCTCAAGGTCCACGTGTGGACATTTCGCGCCGAGAACGAGTTTCTTCCCGACGATTTGAAGATCGGCGGCTCGCCGGCGGCGCGTGGCAATCTGGATGCCGAAATTCAGCGGTTTTTGGGCCGCGGCATCGACGGATTCTTCGTTGATTTTCCCGCGGTGGGCGTCCGTGTACGCGACGCTTATCTCATGGAGCCGTAAGAGCGGGAGGACGTCAAATCTCAGGGGTCCAGGCCGTGCACCAGCCGCTGACCGAGACCAGCTTGCCCGGGAAGAGACCGCAAGGACGGTAGTTGTCGCCGGCGCTTCCCTGCAGTTGCAGGCAGTTCTCGCAATTCGATCCTTTCACATAGGCCGGGTATTTCTTGAGGTCGACCTGGGCGCGCCCGATCCCAGGGCAGAGCAGCCGACAGGCCGGCGGCCAAACTCAGATTCTTGACTACCTCGCGGCGTGTAACGTTCATGCGCCTAATATGCAGAAAAACCAGGGCGGAGTCACCCTGGAAATTCGCCCAGTGATCGAAATCGTCCAAGGGCTGGCCATCGTGCACAGAGACCGGGACTTCTGGGATTGGGTGGCCGACACCATCGCCATCATTGCGGCGCTCTCGCCCATGCTGCTCGTGTGGTGGCGCGCACAGGCGCGCGCGACTCAGAAGAACAGCGAGACGTAGACTTGGTACACCGTGGCGTCAAAGTGGTATAGCGGTTCGGTGCCGGCTGCGTAGCCGTTGGCAATGGAATATGCCTTGATGTTTCTAAAGTCGCTGTATTTGAATTGGATGCGGCTCAGGTCGAAGGTGGTGGTGGCGCGCTTGAAGATCAGGAACCCTTCCGGCGCAAAGGCCCAGGTGACCTTCGCATCGAAGGTGTTATTAGTCGACGCGGCGAGATTCTGGTCTCGAGCTTCAAAGTTCTGCGAGTTCGCGAAGGGAAATAGGTCGCTGTAGAACGTCGCATGATTCTGGCTGTAATGCCGCACTCTACCTTCGAAGATGAACTCGTTGGAGATGGGATGCGTGTAGCCCAATTCGATGGTGTTGGCGTGAACGCCCCAGGTGTCGCTGAAATACCGATACGACACCGACGCAGCCGCGCGATACGGTAGATAGTACTTCGCCCGTCCCTCGACTGCCGTGCTGGTGCGTGTATTGGGATAGACCTGGGAACCGAGCGAATACCCTAGCGCCACCGTGGGGTCGAGGTAGCGAATGGAGCGGTACGGGTTGCTCAAGAGCCCCTGGTCCGTGATGACTTCCACGGTCACGCCCGTAATCAGGTTCTTGGTGATGACCTGCGACAGGCCGCCTTCGTAGCTGCGGCTCGTTGCGTGGCCCAGCCAAGTGATGTTCGGTGCATTGGACTTCCCGATGTTTTCACCTACTTTGTTCCGGCTGTCCGTAAATCCTAGCGTTACCGTGGTCAAATCGCCGAACATGTCCTGGCTCAACGAGAAATGCGTCGTGTTGGAGATGTAGTCGCGCTCGGTGCTGTTGGTGTACGAGAGGTTGTACTGAGTCTTGTCGTGGATGTAATCGAGCGAGAGACTCTTCTGCTTACGTTCGTCCTTGATGACGCTGGCGTTGCTCAGGACGTCGACCGACGCACCGCTGACCTTGTCGACGAAGTAGTTGGCCTGCACGGCAAACTGTTCGGCGAACTTCTTGCGCACGACGAAGTAGTTGGCCTGCACGGCAAACTGTTCGGCGAACTTCTTGCGCACCAGCACCGACTCGCCCTTGATGTCCATTCCGCCGCCCTTGTACTGGCTCCAAAAGAGGTCGGCACGGTCATCCGGCAGCACGGCGGCGCCGGCCACGCACATCAGCGACAGCGCCGCGAGCGCTGCCAGGCGGCTCAAATGGCGCGGAAGGGACTTCATACCGATGACGCTGGTCCTCAGTTGCAGCCGCAGCCGCCGCCGGCCGTGCCGGTGGCGCCCCGCGATCCTTCGCGGGACTCATAGATATGATCCATATACGCCCCGGAAATGGCGTCGCGATCCCATGACATGATGGGATCCGCCAAGCGGTCGCGCTCATAGGGCTTGACCCAGGGTTGGATGCTGCTGCATGCCCCAAGCAAGAGCCCGATGCCGACCACGGCAAGCTTCAATGAGGTGCCCACGGCACGTTTCGGTGAGGTGTCCACGGTCACTCGCGGATGAGCTGGCGAATGCGGTCTTGGTACTCGTTCTCGTCGCCCGGCCGATAGCCGCGGTGGATGTAGCGGATCTCACCCTTGCGGTCGATGATGACGGAGCTCGGCATTTCGTCGACGTGGTACGCCTTGCTCACCTGGTTCGCAGGGTCGAGCAGCACCGGGAAGCTGACCGGTTTGCGCGCCATCAGCTCCTTGACCGGGGGCGCTTCCTTGTCGACATTGACCCCGATCAGCGTAAACCCCGCCGGCTTGTACTTCTTGTACATCTGATCGAGCAAGGGCATTTCCTGCTGGCAGGGTCCGCACCAGGTCGCCCAGAAATTCACCATGACCACCTGGCCCTTGTACTGGCTCAAGGCGGCTTGCTGTCCGGTGAGCGCCGTAAGAGTAAAGGCGGGCGCGGGTCCCGAGGCATCGCCGCCGGCCGCGAAAGCCGTCGACGCGATGACGAGGGCTGCCATCGCACAGCGCTTGAATAATTTAACCGTGGGAACTGTCATTGATCTGTCCTCCTGATCAGTAGAAAAAGGTCAAGCCGAGAGTGGCCTCAATGTTGTGGACGTTCTTGGTTCGGCCCGTCAAATCGGTCTCGAACACGTGATCTCTCACGTCCAGGTGCATCGCGAGCCAATCTGTAATCAGAAGGCGCTCGCCCATTCCGAAATTCAGCGCAAACCGGTCCTTGTCGGCAAATTTCACATCACCCATGCCCACCGTCACATACAGGGCTGAATTGAACGCATGTCCCCGCCCGAGAAAGATCTCGCCCGGAAGTACGTTGTAGCCTACGTCCAGGTCGTAATACGTGAGGCGTCTCCCAGAGTCGCTCACCACGGTGATCGCCGGGAACACATCCTCGAGACTGGTGGTGCCGGCCTTGGAGCGGGCCAAAAAGGCCTCCAAGAAAATGTCCTCCGACACGTGGTAGGCCGCGCGCACGCCGTAGATCGGATTGGTGCCGAAGTCCTGAATGCTGAGGGCGCCGAAGTAGCCCCCCAATTCGAAGTCCTTGGCCTTGATCTTCGGTGTCTTCACCGCGCGGCGGTTGACCTGCGGTTCGATGATCGAGGGCTCGCCTTGGGGCTCCTCGGCAACGACCTCTGTCTTCGCCTTCTCGCCGCGATGGAACCAGCCGCAGCCGGACAGCAGCGCCGCCGCTAGAAGAACACTGCTAAGCCGAATTTCCATTCTTCCGGTTCCTCATTCTGATTCTGGTTGGTGAAGACGACATACTTGCGCCAATCCGCACGCCACATGAATCGCCTGGTAATGAAGCCGCGCGCCCCCACGGAAACATAGGCCAGCTGGTTGCTGGTCTGGAGCGGCTTCGGCGGCACCTTATCGTCGATGTACTGTTCGCCGAATCCGATGCCCGCCGTGGGCGAGAACCAGCGCCACTCCGGTATGAACGTATGCCGCATTCCGAGGCTGGCAATGTACCGGTTATCGATGGTACCCAGGGCCTGCTGCAGGACGAATTCGACGTCGAGGCTGTCCGTGAGACCGAAATCGCCCCAGGTGGTGACCAAATTCTGATGATTGAAGACCCCGTACCCCGCACCCATTTCCCAGCGGTGAGTCGCGAAATCCGGATAAGGCGGTATCGGCGCCGGTTCTCCCGAGGCAAGCTTGGTGAGAGCCAATTCGGAGCGGCGCGCCCAGCCTTCCTGGCCGCGCGGCGCGCGCACCTTGTACCATTCGGTGCGGCTGTAGAGCACGGTGACCACTTCGTCGCGGCCCACCACATAGACCACGGGATAGCCGCGACCCGGGCCGCTGCGCATCTCCAGGTAGGGCTCGGCAACGACGACTTCAAGGAGTTGTTCCTTCGCGTGGACCAGTGTGACACTGAACGCCTGCAGCAGCAGGAGGGCGAGCAGTGGTCGCATCAGCTCAAATCGCCGGCGCGACGAATGGATCGTTGTAGTACTGCGCGCCAATGTCCAGCCATTCTGCGATCAAACGCAACTCCGCCGCTGTTAAGAATCCCGTGTGGTCAAGAACAGGGTCTTGATAGGTCCCGTCAAACATCCTCAAAAACTTCAGCACCGAGCCGCTCGCGCTGCCGGCCGTCATGGGCGGCGCCAATGACACCGGCACCATGATCGTCGTCGGCAAACCGGTCACCGGGTCCGGCGGACCGGGCGCAGGCACCAAAAGATCTACTAGCACTCCATTATTAAGCGTCTGTTCGTTATGTGCAAACAGCAGTTCCTCGTAGGAGGTGACTACGGTGGCATCGACATTGGAGGCGCTGTCGGTCAGATCCAGCTGACCTGCAGGAACCATCCGGACGGCGGCGTTTGCAGCGTTCGCCGGGTTGTGACAAAGCACGCACTTGTGATCAGGGTTGGGATCGCCCGCCACAGTACTCGGCCGCGGCAAATACCATAGCGGTTGGATCTGGTGCGAGACATTGCCGTCGGCGGTGGCGTCGGGATAGTGGATGGTGCTGCGGCAAAGCGGATCCCACGTCGCGCAATGGGCGTTGGCTGGGCTGGGCGTCGAGAGATTCGCATAGAGATAGGAGAATGCCTTGTCGGCCGGCCGGCCGGCCGTGACCGGATCGGTCCACACGTCGCTGTAGATCACGTCGATGGTCGGCAGCTCCGAGCAGGGGGTGGTGGCGCCGGGGGGAGTGACCGCATTGGCGCAGGTATTCCATGCCCGGGTATCCGCCATGGTGTCGCCGACATTGGCGGCCGACAGGTTGGCTTTTGTATTCAGAAACGGCATACCCACGGCCGTGGCTCCGACATTGACCGACGTGGTCAGTCCCGAGCGGCCGTGAGACGGCGTGGATTTGCTGCCTGCGACGTGGCAGCCGTTGCAAGTCTTCGTTTCGCCGGGAATCAATTGCATCCAGCTCTCATGCCGCGCGCCGATGCGCCGCGCATTCTTGTCGAGCACGTCGACGGTGAACGGTACATTGGCCGGCAATTGGACTTTCACCGAACCGTCCGGTTCGACCGGCGCGTAGGCGAGAATCTCACGCATCCCTAAGCCCGCGGGGCCGAACGCCGAGGCGTTGATCTTGCGCACGGTCTTATCGGGAATCTCGACTGCTTTCTCGATTCTCACGAAGCGCGCCGGGCGCTGATCGGCGGTGGCCTGTTTGGGGTCGGCCAAGGCGGCGATATTGGGAACCGTATTGTTGGTTTCGGCGCCCACCATATCGATTCCGTCGAAGTCGTAGACGCTGCGTATGACGAGCAGACCCAGTCCGCCGTTGCTGTTGTGGGCCAAATTGGCGGCGGCGCTGCCGGGGGCAGGCACGAAATCCGGGATGAAGGTCGGCACCGGAGTGCGCGCCTGCATGATGACCGGTTCGACGATGACGGTGCCCGCTTCGGCGCCGAGGATGGGGCTCAAGGTGCTCTTGCCGACGTCGTAGATCCAGATGGTGTATTGCGGCGGGGCCAACTGCACATTGGCGCCGCTGGTGTTGCCGGATGTGCAAACGCTGGTGGTGGCCGGCGTCACGGTCGTATTCAGCACCAAGCAGGGAGCCCAGCTGACGAGCATTCGATGCGGCATCGATCTGCACGATGTCGCCGCCCTGCTGCGTGCCCAGAAACGGCCGCACAATGGCGATCAACTTGCCGTCCGCGCGTTGCCGGGCGTTCAAGAATTGGATCACGTTATTGCCCGTGCCGGCGAGGTTGGCGCCTGTGGCGTGGCTGTTCTCGCCGTAGAAGAGCTCGAGTCCGCTGCCGTCCGGATTGGCGCGGTACAGACTGATCTGGTCGCCGTTGATGGATTCGTATCGCGAGAACACGATTTGACCATTGGCGAGCACCGAGGGCGCAAAGTCGTGATTGGTGTTGAAACTGATCTGATGGATGCCGGTGCCGTCGGCGTTCATGACGTGCAATAGGAATATGGGCTGCTTGCGGTCGTCGGTCTGCGCCGGGTATTGCGGGCGGCCTTCGTCGATCAGAATGGCCTGTGTCGCGGCCTGGCGCGTCGAGGCGAACACGATGCGCCCGTCGGGCAGGTAGTGCGCGCCCACGTCATGGCCCGCAGTCGTGTTGTCGTTGGTGAGCTGGGTCACCGTTTTCAACACTGCGTCGTACTGATAGATCTTCCAGTTGGGCTGAGTGGCATCCGTGTTGGGCTTGTTCGGATTCAGGGGCAGCCGCAGCGAGAACACCAGCTTCTTGCCGTCGGGCGACGCGTCGAGGTCCCGAACGTCGCCCATGCCCTTAGTGATCGACATCGTGACGTTGGTCTCGAGGGAGCCCGGGCTGGCCTGCGCGCGGATGTAGAGATCGCCGCCGGTGGTGGACGTGATCAGGTCGCGGACATCGATATCCGCCTTCGGAGTCGCGGCGGGTGCAGGACGCTTGACATAGGCCAGCGGAAAATTCAGCGTGCCGGGATCCTGGGTCTGCGCGCCGGCAAGACCCGGCGCATGTCCGCTGACGCCGCCGGCGCAGCCGACCATGATCAACGCCGGGAGCAACAGTGCCGCCAGTTTCAGGGGACCGTGACGGAGTTCACGCGCGTGCAAAGTGTTCATGTTGCGGCTACCTACGTTCGATCATCGGTTCAGCGGTCAAGTCTGCCTTGTTTGCGCGGGGTCATTGAACTTAATTGGTCTCAAAATCGCAACTTCGTCCGAGTCGCAAGCGCATTGTGTTAACACACTCACAGAAGAACTCGGCCACATCCGTTTCTCTGTGCATCTAAGAGCTGACCTCTGCAAATTCAGGCTGAAGGATATAGGTGGACACTGGGTTCCCGATATGTCGCGAAACACCGACGTCGTTCGGATGAGACATTACTTGAGGTCTTTTTCGCTAGGTATATTTGCGCCACGTCGAAATCACAACTCACGCGAGTGGATGTGCATATGAAGAATGGGATGGCAACGCCAAAGATGAACGGTACGCACCTCGTGCGGCGGTGTGCGCGCACGAGCGCCATGGCCGGCGCGCTGCTGCTCGGCGCAACGGCGTTCGCCGCCGGCCCCACCGCCGATCAAGCGACGCGAATGTACAATCGCATCGCCGGCGTACCGCCCACGGCCACGGTGCTCGCCAACATGATCGCCACCGATCCGGTGAGCGCCGCGTTGCTCGCGACCAACGACCGCGCCTTCTACAACGACACCATCCGCAACCTGGCGGCGCCCTGGACCAACCGCGATCAATCGGTGTTCGTGCCGCTCAACGATTACACCGCCACGGTCGTCGGCATGGCCTCCGGCGTCCCGGCCTACTCGGCGACGAACAACGACATGTACCAAACCATGGACAACAACAACGTCGACCTCAGGGCACACCTCGTGTCCAGCACCCAGTCGGCGCTGTCGGGCATCCCTTCGGCGGCCACCGCCGGTGTCATGACGACCCGCGGCGCGGCCAGCGCCTTCTTCATCAACGGCACGAACCGCGCCATGTTCCGCTTCACCATGATGAATCACCTCTGCAACGACCTGCAGACCGTCATGGACATCACCCGGCCGCCGGATCGAATCCGCCAGGACGTGACCCGCAGCCCGGGCGGCGTCAGCACCTTGTTCTTGAACAACTGCATCGGCTGTCACAGCGGCATGGACCCGATGGCTCAGGCCTTCGCCTACTACAACTTCAACAACATCGATCCCACGACCGCCGGCACCATGGGACAGATCGTGTACACCGCCGGCCAGGTACAGCCCAAGTACTTCATCAACAAGACCAATTTCCCGCAAGGCTTTTCGACCCCGGACGACGGCTGGACCAACCGCTGGCGCACCGGGCCGAACGAGATCTTGGGGTGGAGCGGGAGTCTTCCCGGCAGCGGAAACGGCGCCAAATCTCTCGGCCAGGAACTCGAGAACAGCGCGGCATTTGCCAGCTGCCAGGTCACGCGGGTGTTCAAGTACGTGTGTCTGCGCGCACCCAACACCGCGGCCGACTTTACCAAAGTCAACTCGATGATCGCCTCGTTCCAAGCGAATCAATACAAGTTGCGGCAGCCGTTCGCTGAGGCCGCCGCCTACTGCATGGGGAATTGAGCATGAACGTTACACGCATAGCCGCTCTGCTCGCCCTCGCGGCCTCGTTTACCTTGAGCGCCTGCGGCGGGGGCGGTGCGCCCACGACGGCGACCGCAGCCACGGC
>WNFF01003565.1_pt1 | contig 17426 bp, 15 predicted proteins | sample 5400441 | NCBI WGS metagenome assembly WNFF01 (sample SAMN13153345, study PRJNA577476) | soil metagenome | isolation source: 120 cm saprolite under Douglas fir tree site 2 hole 3 replicate 1 | place: USA:California | collected 2015-04-18 | reverse complement strand
CACCGCCGGCAGCCATGAATCATCTTGCGATCGCGCTCTCGATGGACACATTTGTCGGACAGGGTGTCCGGACCCACACTCTGTTCAGTTGTGTCTGTCCCACACGGTATATTTGTTGTCCATGGCCAAACCCAGCAGGTTGAAAGCAAAGAAAGCACGCGTTATTTCTTCGCGCGTCAGTTATCGCGGGCCGGTATTCTCGGTCACAACGGATCAAGTGGAAGAGCCGGGTGGAATCCGTGCTCGCCGTGATGTCGTCCGGCATTCGGGATCGATCGTCGTACTGGCGGTTGAGGGTCGGGCCGCTGGTCCGGCCGTGTTGCTGGAAAGGCAGTACCGGCATGCGGCGGGACAAATGATGTGGGAACTCCCGGCGGGCCGGATTGATGCAGGGGAACGGGAACTGGCCGCGGCCAAACGCGAACTGCTGGAAGAGACCGGCTTCACTGCCAGGCAGTGGAAGAGAATTCTCCATTTTTACGTGAGTCCTGGCTTTCTGGACGAGACCATGAGCATCTATCTCGCGAAGGGACTGCGGCCAGGCATCGCCCAGCCGGAAGAGGATGAGAAGATCGTGACCCGGTTCTTTCCGCTGTCGGAGACCCTACGCATGGTCCGCAAGGGAGTGATCCGCGACGCCAAGACGACCGCGGGCATTCTCTGGCTCGCCCAGCAGGGGCGGAAGGGCCGCTGAAAAGCGGCCTTCCACGCACTCCTCAGAAAAGAAGGATGCGAAATACCTGTGTTTTTGTGCGGCGTATCCTTGACAGTACCCCGCGGCAGCCGCACAATGCCTGCATATTTTGCGGTCCCTGGAATTCTTCCACCGTCCACCGTTCCATGGAGCCCGCAAAATGAGGGGGGGCACGTGGAACGTCTGAAAGGCACGGTGAAGTGGTTCAACAACGCGAAAGGGTACGGGTTCATCGGTCGCGACGATGGGCAACCGGACGTGTTTGTGCACTACAGCGCAATAACATCGGAGGGCTACAAGAGTCTGCAAGAGGGCGACAAAGTCGAATTTGAAATCACGCAGGGGCAAAAAGGCGCCCAAGCAGCGAATGTAACCAAGGCCTCCTAGTCTGGGAGGCGGTTTTCCTCACGCCCAGATCGTTAATTTCCTCTGGCCGTAGCGGCGGTGTGCCTCGTCTGGCAAAACCATCTGGCTTCCAACAAAGCGATACAATTTCCTCTTCCATGGACAACAAAGCCATCGCCAGCGTTCTGTACGAAACTGCCGATTTGCTCGAGATTGACGGCCAGGATTCGTTCCGCATCCGCTCGTATCGCAATGCCGGGGCTGCCATCGAAGCGCTGCCACAGCAGGTGACGGACCTGATTCAGGAACCGAAGCAAGTTCTCGCTGTGCCCGGAATCGGCAAAGGGATGCTACTCAACCTTCAGCAACTGCTAGGTGAGGGACGTCTCGCAGTTCACGCCGAGCTGTTGAAAAAGTACCACCCATCGATGCTGGAGCTGTTCAAGATTCAAGGTCTGGGGCCAAAGACGATTGCTTTGATCTGGAGCGCATATCAGGTCAGCGACCTCGACGGCGTGGAGAAGCTGGCGCGCGAAGGCAAGATTCGAACGCTGCCGCGCATGGGAGAAAAGCACGAACAGAAGTTGTTGAAGGCGATTGAAGACTATCGCCGGATCGGTGGACGTTTCCTCCTGGATGCGGCGGAGCAGGTGGCAGAGAAGCTGGTTGAGCACCTGCTGAACGTTCCGGGCGTGGAGAAGGTAACGCCGGCCGGATCGCTCCGTCGTGGACGGGATACGGTCGGCGACCTCGACATCCTTGTTACGGGTCAAGCCTGCTGCTCTCCGGAATCGATCCAGAAAATTGCCGAGCACCTGTTGCGATTTCCCGGCCTGATGGAAATCATCGCGCAAGGCGAAAACAAAATCAGCTTTCGACAGCGCAACGGCATGCAGGTGGACGTCCGACTTTTGCCACCGGAGTCGTTCGGAGCGGCCATGCAGTACTTTACCGGCTCCAAGGCGCACAACGTATCGTTGCGGCAGCGAGCGCTGAAGATGGGTTTCACCCTCAACGAATACAGCCTGGCAGAGCTGGAAACCGAGAAACCGGTTGCCGGAAAAAACGAAGAAGAAATCTACGCGAAACTCAAGTTGGACTTCATCCCTCCGGAGCTTCGCGAGAACCTGGGAGAAATCGAAGCCGCTGCCAGCCATGAACTGCCCAAACTGATCGAGCTATCGGATATCCGGGGCGATGTGCACATGCACACTATCGAAACCGATGGCCGCAACACCATCGAGGAAATGGCCGAGGCGGCGCGCGAACGCGGATATCAATACATGGCGATTACCGACCACTCCAAGAACCTGGCCTTCGCCAATGGTCTGACGGATGAGCGCGCGCTGGTTCACATCGAGCGGATTCGGGGGGCCGAGAAGAAAATGAAAGGCATCCGCATCTTTGCCGGCATTGAGGTGGACATTCTAGGCGACGGCTCGCTGGACCTATCCGATTCGGTGCTCGAACAAATGGACATCGTGATCGCCAGTGTGCACTCTCACTTCAACCAGGACCGCGACACAATGACCGCCCGCCTGCTGAAAGCGATTTCGAACCCGAGCGTGTCCGTGATCGGCCATCCCACCGGCCGCCAGTTGCTGCGACGCGACGCCTATCCGTTCGAGCTGGACGCGGTGCTCAAAGCGGCGAAAGAAAACAAAGTCGCAATGGAGCTGAACTCGTACCCCGACCGGCTGGACCTGTGCGATGTCCACCTGCGAGCTGCCAAACAGCACGGAGTGAGGATCGTCGTCAATACCGATTCGCACCACACTTCGCACCTGGAAAAAATGCGCTATGGAGTGACCCAAGCCCGCCGCGCCTGGCTGACCAAAGATGACGTTCTGAATACCCTTCCGCCTCCGAAGTTTGCCCAAGCCATGAAGCACGGCTGGTAGACTAGTGGGGCAAAGCTGGGAAAGAGATTTCCACGATTGCCGCTTCTCTGCCCAAATCAGCCGCAACTTCTTTCACATGCGCTGTCGAATGGTGATAACCGCAAGGCGTCAACTCTGTTACTACCTATTTTCAACAACTTGCACGCGTAAACGCGGGAGCCGACGGCATTGGAATTGCACTTCCAAGGTGTTGCACTGACTTTATAATGTTCGGTACGAGAGCCAACACTCGTCCAGCCTTTGCGTTCGCTGTTTCCACGGCGGGCCTGGGTGGACGAGGATGAACAAAGAGAGAATCCGAATAGCCCCCCAGCGATTTCGATTATCAGCACAATTTTGGGTACATATCCGGGAGGATTACTGCATTGACCGCTTCGACCAGTCACCTTATCGCCCCCCACGGGGGAGACCTTGTTCAGTTGCAAGTGCCGGCGGAGCGCGCCGCGGAATTGAAAGCACATTCGAAAGACTGGCCCTCATGGGACCTGACCGCAAGGCAGCTCTGCGACCTGGAACTGCTCATGAGCGGAGGATTCTCGCCGCTACGCGGATTCTTAAACCGCGCCGACTATGAAGGCGTTTGTCAGAATATGCGGCTTGCCAACGGCACGCTCTGGCCCATGCCGATCACACTTGATGTCACTGAAGATTTTGCCAAGAAACTCACAGCGGGCAGCAGCAAGATTGCCTTGCGCGATCCCGAGGGCGTGATGCTCGCGGTGATGCACGTCGAAGACGTATGGCAGGCGGACCGTACTGCCGAAGCCAAGGCTGTGTTCGGCTCAACCAGCGCCGCACATCCCGGCGCTGACTACGCTATCAACAAGTCGAATCCGTGGTACGTGGGCGGGAAAGTCGAAGGACTGCAAGAACCCTCGCATTACGATTTCCGTGAACTGCGTTTGACGCCGGCAGTTGTTCGGGCGGAATTTCAGCGCATGGGGTGGACCAAGATCGTTGCCTTCCAGACCCGCAATCCCATGCATCGAGCTCATGTCGAGTTGACGATGCGCGCGGCCAAGCAGGTCGAGGCGAACCTGCTGATTCATCCCTCGGTCGGAATGACCAAGCCGGGCGATGTGGATTACTTCGTCCGGACCCGTTGCTACCAACTGCTGCTCTCGAAGTACGCGCACGGCACGGCTAAACTTTCGATGTTGCCACTCGCCATGCGCCTGGGCGGGCCGCGCGAAGCGGTCTGGCACGGGCTGATTCGCAAGAACCACGGCTGCACGCACTTCATTGTTGGTCGTGACCACGCCGGACCGGGAAAAGACATGGACGGCAAGAATTTCTACGGACCCTACGACGCTCAAGAGCTTTTCAAGAAACACGAAGCGGAGATGGGCGTCACCATGGTTCCCTTCCAGATGATGGTCTATCTGGAGAACGAAGACCGTTACGTTCCCGCGGACGAAGTTCCGCAGGGCGCGAAAGTGCTCGACATCTCGGGGACGGAACTGCGCAATCGACTGAACGAAGGCCGCGATATCCCGAGTTGGTTTACGTATCCGGAAGTCGTGCAGGAGCTGAGGCGAAGCTATCCGCCACGGCACAAACAGGGCGTCACGATTTTCTTCACCGGCCTTTCAGGCTCGGGAAAATCGACCATCGCCAACGCACTGATCACGAAATTCCTCGAGACGGGCGGGCGTCCGGTGACCTTACTTGACGGCGATCTCGTCCGCAAGAATCTGTCTTCGGAACTGGGATTCTCGAAAGAACATCGCGACATCAACATTCGCCGCATTGGCTATGTCGCGTCTGAGATCACGAAGAACGGCGGCATCGCGGTGTGCGCTCCGATCGCTCCATACGAGGCGACGCGCAAGGCTGTCCGGCAGATGATCGAGCCGTTCGGTGGGTTCATTCTGGTGCACGTCGCGACTTCGATTGACGTCTGCGAGCAACGCGACCGCAAGGGCCTATACGCCAAGGCACGCGCCGGCATCGTAAAGGAGTTCACGGGTATTTCCGATCCGTATGAAACGCCCACGAACGCCGAGGTTGTGATTGACACCGGGAAGTTGAGTCCCGATGAGGCCGCGCAAACCATCATTCTGCATTTGGAACGCGAGGGCTTCATTGGAGTTAACAACAACGGATAAGTCCCAGTTCTCGGTTCCCAGTTCTCAGTTCTCAGTTGAGACTGGACTTCCAGACCACCGAGACTCTGATTTTGGTTGGGACTGAGAACCGGGAACTGGGAACTGAGAACTGAATGGAACTCTTGCTGGCAAAGATTCTGATTGGCTTCGCGGTGGGAACGCTGATCGGGTTGACGGGACTGGGAGGCGGCGTGCTGCTGCTGCCCACGCTCATCTTCGGCCTGCATGTGCCCGCCATCATCGCCGTGGGGTCGGATGCGCTTTTCAACTTCCTCACCAAGATTCCTGCGGGTGCTCTACATCTGTGGAAGCGGACGGTTCGCCGGAAAGTAGTGCTGGCAATGGCGGTGGGCAGCATTCCCGGTTCGCTACTCGGGGTTTCTTTTCTCCAACACCTGCGCATGTTGCGCGGCGATGGCGTCAATGACTTCATCAAGTCCGCCGTGGGATTGCTGCTAGTATGCATTCCGACGCTGCTGCTTTTTCAGGGGCGGATTGAAGAACATGTGGCTAAGCGCCAGCCCACGCTCAAGTCTTTCATTGGTATGAGCTTCATCGGATTGTTTGGCGGATTCCTGGTGGGCATGACCTCGGTGGGTTCGGGAAGCATCATCATGATGCTTCTCTTGCTGTTCTATACCTACAAGCCAAAGGTCATGGTCGGTACCGACATTGTTCATGCGGTGATTCTTACGGGTGTAACGAGCTTTTTGCACTCAAGGCTGGGCAATGTGGACTATTCCCTGGTCGGATCACTGCTGTTGGGCTCGATCCCCGGCGGAATCCTGGGATCGCATTTGAGCACGCGCGTCCCTGTGCTCTGGCTACGTAGAATTTTGTGCGCGGTGTTGTTGACGACCGGCGCAAGAATGTTGTGGGCGTGATGAAACCAGTTCTCAGTTCTCGGTTCCCAGTTCTCAGTAAAACCGGCTTCTTGAAATGCTCAGCCTCAACTGAGAACTGAGAACTGACCTTGGAGCATTAATGACTTCTTCTTCGGACGACACTCTGCAGCGCATTCACGGCGCCCTGGAAGCGGCGCGGGAAGTGCTGAACCGTTTTACGCCCGGCGCCATCGAGGCAGAATACAAGGCCGGGCACGATCCCGTCACCGAAGCCGACCGCGCTGTTGACCAGGTTCTCAAGAAGAATCTCCTGCGGGACGGCGAGGGCTGGCTGTCGGAAGAAAGCGTGGACGATCTTTCACGCCTGGACAAACAGCGCGTTTGGGTGGTCGATCCTTTGGATGGAACGCGTGAGTTCGTGCAGGGTATTCCCGAATTTTGCGTTTCAATCGCGATGGTCAAGAATGGCGTTCCGGTCGCGGGCGGAATCTGCAATCCGGCGACCAACGAGCTGATTCTGGGGTCCCGCGAGACGGGCGTATCCTACAACGGCAAGCCGGTGCAGCCCAGCCAACGTAAGGATCTACACGGAGCACTTGTGCTCGCGAGCCGCAGCGAAGTGAAACGCGGAGAGTGGAAGCAGTTCGAGTCCGCCGAATTCAATGTTCGTCCGATGGGTTCGGTCGCATACAAGCTGGGCTTGGTCTCTGCGGGACTCGCAGATCTTACTTTTACCCTGGTGCCGAAGAACGAATGGGACGTGGCCGCCGGAGCGGCTTTAGTCGAGAGCGGCGGGGGATTTATTCTGACTCTCGACAATTCGCCTCTGCGCTGCAATCAGAGGAATCCGTTGCTGTCTGGATTGCTGGGCGGCGGTCCATTCCTGCGCGCTCCGCTGCTCGCGCTGCTTGACCAGCATGCCCAGGCGGTGGGCGAAGACAAGCCGCGCTGAAGAGGAGCTGCGACTCCCAATTGCGCAAATCTCATGGCTCCCTCACGTATCGTCTTCCTGATGTACCACGAGCTTGAACTTCCCGGCCGGAAGCCGGTCCAGTCCGAGCCGGGCTACGTGCGCTACATTCTGCCGATCGACACCTTCCGCAGTCAGATGCAATGGTTGAAGAGCTCGGGCTTCAGCGGCCTGAGCGTGAGCGAGGCAGTCCGCTATCCGCAAGAAGCCAGTGTGTGCATCACTTTCGACGATGGCTGCGAAACCGATTTGATTGCAGCCGCTCCCGTCCTGCGCGAGTTTGGTTTCCGGGCGACCTTTTACCTAACCGCTGGATTTCTCGGCACCCCCGGATATCAGAGGGCGGACCAGGTCCGCGAACTGGATGCGCTCGGCTTCGAGATCGGGTGCCACTCAATGACGCATCCTTATCTTCCCGACCTCTCCGACGCCGAACTGGGTCGCGAGATTGTGGATGCCAAGCTCCAGATCGAACAGATGCTCGGCCATGCGATCGAGCACTTTTCTTGTCCGGGTGGACGCTACGACCGGCGCACGCTGGAAACGGCTCGACGCGCCGGATTCCGCACTGTTGCCAATAGCGAGTTTCACGCCAATTCCGCCTCCACCAGCCCATACGAACTGGGCCGGGTAGCGATGCTTCGCGACTTGCCCCTGGAAGAATTCGGCGCGACTTGCCAGGGCCGTGGATTGTGGAAAAAGCAGTTGGAGGATCACACCCGGCACAGCGTGCGACACGTGCTGGGGAACCGGGTCTACGACAAACTACGCGCCGCTCTTCTCCGCGAGCGCCAGCACTAATCAGCTCCCGGTTACGTTCGTGCCGCCGGTGCCTCCCTTCGCTCTGAACGCCTCAACCCCCTAAGAGAGTGGTCTTAAGCCTTTGTCTCCTCAACACGTACCGAAAAAGTAACCACGCACTAGTTACTGGCCTTCTCGGCTTTTCGGCCATGATCGGACGCGAAACCGCGACCAGCGCGGTGTCCACCATGGCCATGTCCCAATGCGTTGTACCTCAACATGTCCTCTCGGCATCTGTGCGCTTTTCACGGACCCCGATAGATTCGACGCTGAGGACTCGAGCTACCGGTCCCCCAATCTCAGTAATCGAGGGCTCGTGATGTCCAGACTGAATTGCAATCTATTTCGCGGCAGGCCCAGCTCCAAAGTATTACTTCATTATGGGCCCCGCATCGCTGCTTGCACATTGTTGCTGATCAGCGCGTTGCTCACCGCCTCGTGCGGTCTCGTAACCCAGAGTGAAGCCGGACAAAGCAGCGGCAACAATCACTCCGAGAGCCTGACTCTTTCAGGAACCTTTCCGGGAGGGGTAACCAATCAGGCTTACAACTCGGTGTTGACGGTGAGTGGCGGAAATGCGCCCTACCATTTCGCCGTCGAGTCGGGCAGCTTGCCCCCGGGCATGAGCTTGAACCCGACAACCGGCTCTGTTTCTGGAACGCCAACCGTTGCTGGCTCATACGTTTTCCAGGTGGGAGTAACGGACGCTCCGCTGCCTCACCGCGGCAGCCAGAATTTCGCGATTTCCGTCACGGGTCAGGGCGGAGGCGGTATTCGGGTCACAGTGTCGCCGTCGAGTGCGAACGTTGCTTCCGGTCAGACTCAGGCGTTTACCGCTGCCGTCTCAGGGACCGACAACAGCGGAGTGAACTGGGCTGCATCGGCAGGATCAATTTCCGACAGCGGAGTCTTCACCGCACCGGTTGTAGGCACGGTAACCAATGTGTGGGTGACGGCTACCAGCAAGGCGGATTCCAAGACGCAGGGAGTTGCAACGGTGGTCGTGGAGCCCCCGAACGTACAGGCGCTGGCGATCACTAACAGCAATCTGCCCGACGGCCGCACCGGAAATGCTTACGACGCGGCGTTCACCGCGACCGGGGGGACGCAACCGTACAACTGGACTGTTTCCAATGGAAATGTTCCACAGGGACTCAGCCTGAGCCAGAATGACGGTCAGCTAGCCGGCATGCCGGGCACGGCCGGTGCATACAACTTCACCATCCAGGTGACGGATGCGCAAGCGCAGACCGTCCAGAAAAACTTTGCGTTGAACATCGCAGCCGGCGGCAATCTTGACGGTCCGGCCGAACTACCGCGAGTGACCGTCTCGAGTGCCATGTCAGATACACCCGCGCCGGGAACAACGATCGCGGTTAATGCCGGAGGCGATCTGCAGGCGGCTTTGAACAGTGCTCATTGTGGCGACACGATCGAGCTGCAGGCGGGCGCAACCTTCACGGGAACGTTCATCTTCCCGGCCAAGAGCTGCGACAACGGGCATTGGGTCATCGTGCGCACCAGCGCTGCCGACAGCGCACTTCCGGCCGAGGGGAAACGCGCCAACCCGTGCTACGCGGGAGTCGCGTCCCTGCCGGGACGTCCGCAATACACTTGCGCCAACCCGCAAAAAGCAATGGCAAGGATCGAATACAACAAGACGGCGGACGGCCCCATCACGATTCGCAATGGCGCCAACAACTATCGTCTACTTGGACTTGAGATCACCCGAACGGCGGGAGGCAAGAGCTCCCCCACTCTCATATCCGTGGAACCTCTGGGAGTTGCAGACCACATCATAGTGGACCGCTCCTGGCTGCATGGAACTGCACAGGATGAAACTCAGGTGGGCGTTTCGCTGAACGGCACGAACTTTGTGGCTATCGTGGATTCCTACTTCAGCGACTTCCACTGCACGGCGGGTACAGGAACATGCACAGACTCGCATGCTGTCGCCGGCGGTCTCGGGAGCCACGTAGATGGTCCCTTCAAGATCGAGAACAATTACCTGGAAGCCTCGGGGGAATCGGTCTTTTTCGGCGGAGGGGCGGCGACTGTGACACCGACGGACGTCGAAGTCAGGCGCAACCACTTCTTCAAACCATGGCAATGGATGCCCGGCAACCCCAATTTCGTGGGTGCGCCCGACGGTCATCCGTTCATTGTCAAGAATCACATGGAACTCAAGAACGCGATCCGGGTTCTGGCCGAAGCCAACATCATGGAAAACAACTGGGGAGGCTTCAGCCAGACGGGCTACGCTCTGCTGCTCAGTCCCAAGAGCCAGCACACGCGCAACAACGGCAACGTTTGTCCGCTCTGCCAGGTGACCGACATCACCGTCCGCTACACGCGTATTTCGCATGCGGGCGGCGGCATGCAGCTGGCAACTTCCATCTCAGGGAATGGCGGGGACGGAGGACCGGCATTGGCTGGAACGCGCTGGAGCATTCACGACGTGGTCATGGACGATATTAACAAGAACTATGTCGGTGGCGGTTCGCTATTTGAAATAGTGAATGGCTGGGCGGCGAATCCACTTAATACTGTCACGATCAATCACATCACCGGCTTCCCGGATCCCATTAGCCACTTGCTGATCATGGGGAACCAAATCACGAATCCGTCGATGTACGGGTTCGTGTTCACGAATAACCTCGTCACCACCGGCAGATACCCGGTGTGGAATTCAGGAGGCGGGACGACCAGTTGCGCTTACTCGGACATCCCTGTGACCAGCATCTCAACCTGCTTCACGACCTACACCTTCGGCAACAATGCTCTGCTTGCGAATCCGAAGCAGTTTCCGCCATCGTCCTGGCCAATCGGTAATTTCTTTGCACCAGATACGAACGGTGCTGGGTTTGTCCAATACAACAATGGCGTGAACGGCGACTACGAACTGCAGCCAAACAGTCCCTACAAGAACGCGGGCACGGATGGTCGCGATCTGGGAGCGGACATTGCGGGCCTTGAGGCGGCGCTGGCGGGTGTTGATTAATTCGGCGGGTTCGACCGATTCGGAGGTCCGCGGTTCGCCGCGGACCTTTTTTCTTGTGCCCGGATGCGGCCATCCCAGCATGAATCTGTGCAGCCATGCGTGATATCATTTGCGCATCCTGTTGCACTATGAACCGCAGGCCCAAGGCGGCGTTGCAGATGGCATGCGCGGGGCGTGCATTAGGAAAACGTCATCATGGCTCCGCAAACACTGCTTTCTCCTGGTTCTTCTGCAATGGTTAGACGTCTCCATTTCTTTTGTTTGGTTTCGATCGCAATTTTCTTGTGTTGCGTCCCCTGGGCGATAGCAGTCGCGCCTCCCACGAGCGAAAATGCATACTGCGCCAAGGGTGATAAGCCGCAGTTCGGCGACAAAGACGGTCCAGCGCAACTGCCCACTGCCTGCTATTACACCGGTATGGACGGGACGCCGTCCCCTGGAAAGCAGATCCGGGTATCGGGCAAGTCCGACTTCAACAGCGCGATCGAGGGCGCGAAATGTGGCGACACATTGCTGCTTGCTGCCGCAGGATCATATGAAGTAAGAGATGTCCCCTCAAAGAAGTGCGATGACCAGCATTACATCACGGTCAGAACCGACACTTCCGATGACAAGCTGCCGCCGGAAGGTACGCGCATTTCTCCGGCATGGGCGGGAACCGCACAGTTGCCCGGACGTCCCCCATTCCCGCAGCCCGCGGGAGGCCCGGCCAAGCTGATGGCGACACTGGTGGTAAGGCGGCCGTCGGGCGCGGTGGTCGGAGACCATTACCGGTTTATCGGAATCGAATGGACTTCAGACCCGAACGCCAATATCAGCCGGCTGGTGAGCACCGAGGGCGCCGACCACATCATCTTCGATCGCAACTGGTTCCATCCTGCCGAGGGCGCAGAAGTGGGCAAAGGCGTGGGCATGGTCCAGGGGACTCGGGTGATTGCGGTCATCAATTCTTACTTCAGCGGATTCAATTGCGTCGCGCGCGCGGGAAAGTGTACGGACGCTTCCGCCATAGGTGGCGGCAATGGCAACGATCCGACAGGAACGTTTAAGGTATTCAATAATTTTCTGGAGGCGGCGGGCGAAAACATCCTGTATGGCGGCAGTGGCGCCACCGTAAATCCAACCGATCTGGAGATTCGCCGCAATCACCTGTTCAAGCCCATGATCTGGAAAGAAGGCGAGCCGGGGTATGCGCCCTCTCCTTCCGGGAATCCGGTTATCGTCAAGAATATTTTCGAGCTTAAGAATGCCCAGCGCGTGCTGTTCGAAGCCAACCTGCTCCAGAACTCGTGGGGAGGGTTTAGCCAGACGGGATTCGCGATTCTACTCAGCCCCAAGAATCAGAACAACCATTGTCCCAAGTGTCAGGTCACGGACGTGACGATCCGCTATAACCGGATTCGCAATGTGGGCGGTGTTTTCCAGATCTCGAATGGGCTGTCCAAGACCGGAGGTCAATCAGCCGGTGGGGGCCGCTACAGTATTCACGATGTCATTGTCGACAAGGTGCACGAAAAGGATTTCAAGGGACACGGTGTTTTCATTGCTCTCCTTTCAACTGCGCCTCCGCTCCACGATGTGTGGATCGATCATGTGACGGCATTCGTTCCGGGCCCGATTCTGAGCGTCAAGAGCATGGACGCCAAGGTCGATAACTTCCGGCTGACGAACAGCGTGTTTTCGACCGGCGACCGGCGTCCGGGAATTGCCTCCGCCGGTGGCGGCCAGGGGAACTGCGCCGCCCGTACGCAGGGCAAGGGTGCGGAGTTGGTCTTTGAGGCGTGCTTCAGCAACTATAAGTTTGAGAAGAACCTGGTCATTGCCGATCGAGGCCGCTGGCCATCGGGAACAATTGTGCGCGCCGCTCTAGATGACCTTCGTAATACGTTGTTCCACCTTCCCGCGCCGCTTTTGCGCCGGAGGCACATGGTAAGATTTTCCTAAGTTGCCAGCCCAGAACCCAAGCGATCGCAAACATAGTCCCGTCTTCGTGATGGGCTGCCATCGTTCTGGGACCAACCTTCTCTACGACATGCTCTTGTCCTCGGGCGGATTCGCCATCTACCGCGGCTATCTGCCCTTCTACAAGACTCTGATACCGCGCTTCGGGTCGATGGAGAATCGGGAGAACCGCAAGATGATTCTGGACACCTGGCTGCGGAGCAAGGGTTTTCGCCGGACCGAACTAAATGCCGACAAATTGTCGGCCGATGTCCTCGCCAACTGCCATACTGGCGGAGACTTCATCCGCACGATCATGGACAGTGTGGCTGACAATCAGGGCGTGTCCCGCTGGGCTGTTTACGATCCCGACAACGTACTGCACCTGGAAAGCGTGAAGGCCGACATTCCGAACGCGCTTTTCGTGCACATCATCCGCGACGGGCGCGACATCGCGCTCTCGCTGAAGAAAATGGGAGGCTTCACTCCGCTGCCGTGGGACCGCAGTAAGACACCCAGTCTGGTGGCGACCGCCTTGTATTGGGAATGGATGGTGCGCAAAGGCCGCGAGCATGGCCGCAAGTTTCCCTCGGACTACATCGAGATTCATTACGAAGATCTGATTACGAAGCCGCAGGAAACCTTGAACAAGCTGGGCGGTTTTATCGAGCATGATCTGGACTACGATAAGATCCGGAACGCCGGATTGGGACGTCTTTCCGAAACAAACTCGTCGTTCCGCGAGGAAGATACGAAAGAAGAGACTAACCCGCTGGGCCGTTGGAAAGAACGGCTGTCACCGCAAGAGGTCGCCGCGATTGAATCGGCGGTCGGTAAGTGCCTCGAAGAAACCGGTTATGCCTTGTCACTTCCTGCGGCAGAGCGATCGCCGGGGATGCGCGCAGCCTGGATGCGGGCGATATATCCGAATTTTCTGAGCACCAAATTGTGGTTGAAGCTGAATACTCCGCTAGGGCGCTTGGCCGATATGTCTGTGCTTGAACTTGAGGACGAACCGGTCCCAGTGGCACAATCCGCTCGCCTTTGAGCGATCACCATGAATCCAGTGTCGGGAGTATTGGAGAAACAGAAAACGGATCAGAGACGGACGCCCGGAGCGCGTTCCAAAGCTCCGGTGTTCGTGCTGGGCTGCGGGCGATCGGGAACAAAACTCCTTTACCACACGCTGCTTTCGGCGGGCGGTTTTGCCGTGTATCACGCGGAGAGCAACGCCTTCAATCTAATTGGCCTTCGCTTTGGAAGCCTCACGCGGCGCGAAAATCGGCGGGACCTTCTCGACCATTGGTTGCGGAGCAAACTGTTCTACCGGTCCGGCCTGAGCCGCGAGGAGATCGAGCCCAAGATCCTCGAGGAGTGCCGCAATGGCGGTGATTTTCTCCGTATTCTCATGGAAACTATCGCTCGCAAGCAGGGTGTTGAGCGATGGGCGGAGTGTACGCCCCTGCATCTGCTCTATCTCCCTCTCATCAAGAAACTCCTGCCGGATGCGCTGATCGTTCACATCATCCGCGACGGCCGCGACGTGGCCGTGTCACTCGACCGCATCGGCTGGATCAAACCCTTTTCGTGGGATCGGAAGCGGAAGTTGCTGGCTCCGGCAATCTTTTGGAAATGGATTGTCAGCAAAGGCCGCAAGTACGGACGAGCTATAGGCGAAGACTACCTTGAAGTTCATTACGAAGACGTGGTTGAAAAGCCCCGCCAGGCGTTGGCGCGCATCGGCATGTTCATCGAACACGATCTCGATTACGACCGCATTCAGAAGAACGCGCAGGGATCCATGGTCGATCCCAACTCATCGTTCCGTGGCGACGGGCAGGAGAAAGAGTCGAATCCGGTGGGGCGCTGGAAGACGGTGCTGTCGGCGGACGAGGTCGCGCAGGTGGAAAGATTGATCGGCGATCGGTTGCAGGAAACGGGGTACGCGCTGTTTACTTCCGCGGAGAAAGATCACCGCAGCTTTCCGGTCAGCTTGATGGGCTTTCTGTATCCAATTTATTTCGACGTGAAGCTTTGGCTCAAGACATATACTCCGCTGGCCAAAACAGCGGACATTGGGCGCATGGGAATTTCCGATCCGCCCAAGAACGAGGCTGCGCTCTAGTCAGCCTGGATATTCGTGAGGACCGATTGAGGCGCAGCTTGCCACGTCTCAAAGGCGAAGTCATGGGCGATTACTCCCTATCCGCCTCCGCGTGTCTTGCGGTGAAGGGAGCTCGAAGGCTAGGGCTCGGCTAACGGCTGATCCTTTGCACCCTTAATCAAAAGCCACAACATAGTCGACCCCTCCCCGAGACCCCCAAGCACCGCCGCAATGTTGAAAACAAAATGTCCGTAAGCTGGAAAGACCAACGAAGTAAAACTGGCAGCCACATAGCCAAAACCTGCGGGTATCAGCAGGACGCCCAGAATTCGGGGAAGGAAACCCGATCTATAAACAAGAACGCCGAAGGGGAAAAGCCAAAGGCCCCAAAATATCTGGGCGAGAAGCAGTCCAGAGCCATGCAAATGGAGGAACGCCATAACCAGCGCATCCAACTGACGTTGGTCCAAGGCTCCCGAGATATGAACACCGTTCGAGAGCGTCAGGGCAGCAACTCGGTTCAGCTCATTAATAAACGATATAGGGACAGAGACCAAGACCAGTGTCAACATAAGCAAAGCATGTTTCTTGTTGACCCCTTTCAACAAATGGTAGAAAGCCAGACCCATGAAGATAAAAATCGTCGCGCTGATGAGTTCGGCTACGATGCCGGTACGGAAAAGCAACTCGGATTTCCTGATCTTGTTGGCTGTAGCCGTGGCATCTCCCATCACCATGAAAACGGAGGGAATATAGAGGAGGCTAAAGGGAGCGGGTAGGCTCGCCAAGAAATACAGTAATCCTGCGACTCTTGCCGCCTTTTTGGTTGAATTCATGTCCTCTCTCCTTCGATTTCTTACTGTCTCCTGAGATACCCCTTCGCTCATCTCGACGGTCAGACCTACGGGACCGCCTGATTGCGCAGCGAAGTTCCGCAGTACGGACAATACACATCATTTACGCCAACCACGCGCTGACACTGCGGACAGCTCGGGCTCAGTTTGTAGCTGCAGTGGGGGCAGAAGTTGAATCCCGGCTGGAGGGCGTTCCCGCATTGCGGGCAGGTCGCGATGCGTGGCTTCCGCAGTACGAAATACAACACGATGCCGAGCGCGTTGGGAATTAAGATCGCGAGCAACGTCCAGGCAAGGCGGCTCATTCCGCGGCGGCCGGCGTCACTGTTCACATACCCGATCAGCAGAACGTAACACCCCACAACAGTTCCTCCGAAGATTGCCAGCGGCACCATTGCGACCAACGGCATGGGGGGCTTGCCCGTAAGAGTCGCATACACCATAGCCGCAAAGGGCGCTAAGAAGCCGAGGATTGCGAACAAGTAAGCCCACGGCGAGATAATGCGGACCTCGTCAATAAATCGCGTCGAAGTTTCGTTCTTGACTGGCATATCAAACCCCCTGATTCCGCACCGTTCGTACCGTTTCCGCAGCCCGCTCACTCAATCTTGGGTGACTCAACCCTGGCTGATTCAACCCTGAAAAGACCCCTTGTGATCGGCCAGATAAGTCCCCCGAGCTAGCAGGAGGATTCCCGCCACAATCGCCGGCATCAAACCGAGCGCCACCAGGCCGATCTGCCAAACCGCGGCGGAAAGCCGCGCCTGCTGGCCCATCCACGCCAACCCGCGCCACAGCACGGAGGTCGTGAAGGCAGTACCCAGCGTTACAGCGATACAGCAAACGCAAATCACCCACAGCCGTTCTTGCTGGCGCTGCAGTTCAAGTGCCCGCTGGCGCACCCGCATCTGCGTAGCTCGCACCAGGCGGGAATCGGCGGCGACCGGCAGCGACCGCAAAGTACGAACCACCGCGTTTGCTGCTTCCGCATAATGACGGCATGCTTCGCATTCATCGAAGTGGCCCCGCAGCCAGGCCTGCTGCGCATCCGAGAGAGCTTCACCCAGAGCGATCAACTCTCTTGCCTCGTCATGTGTGTCTCGCGTCACGCCTACGCTCCCTTCAGTTGCGACACCAGCATGTTCAGTCCGCGATACAGCCGCGACTTGACCGTGCCTAGCTTCGTTCCAGTTATCGTGGCAATTTCGTCCAAAGCTAATCCTTCCTGAAAGCGCAACACCACGGTCTCGCGATATTCCGCCGGAATGCTGACCAACGCCGCGCTGATGCGCTCGGCTTGCTCGTGCTGTTGCACAACTTCCCACGCCATAGGCCGGGTATCGGCCGCTTCGAGCGGTGCGTGTTCTTCGTCCTCCATCAGCCCATCCAGGCTGAGCGGCCTTTTCGTCCGCAAATAATCGATGGTCAAATTCCTCGCCACCGCGTAAAGCCACGTGCTGAATTCGTGCTCGCCGTCGTATTGATGGCCACGTTCCAGCACGCGAATCCAGGTTTCCTGGAAGAGGTCCTCGGCCAGTTCACGATTTCCTGACAGGTAGACCAAATAGCGAAACAGCCGGTGCTGATACTGCTCGATGAGACGGTCCAGTAAGTCTGGATCACGTCGGCGGAGACCGCGAGCAATTGCGCTGGCCTCGGATTCCATGGCATTCACGAACCAGTAAGCTATGGCGTTCATGCTACCGGGGTATACGGGCGAGGAGATCAAAAAGATGCAGGGATGTGAGACATTCTTATACAGCGCGTTAAGCTATTCATATTCGGCTGGATATTCGGGTCGCAAGATTACAGCCTTTGGAGTCATGCGGCTGGCACGCCGTCGCTGCTTCTTAAGGTCGCAA
>WNFF01003328.1_pt1 | contig 17444 bp, 19 predicted proteins | sample 5400441 | NCBI WGS metagenome assembly WNFF01 (sample SAMN13153345, study PRJNA577476) | soil metagenome | isolation source: 120 cm saprolite under Douglas fir tree site 2 hole 3 replicate 1 | place: USA:California | collected 2015-04-18 | reverse complement strand
GCTTAGCCATGCCCACGACGAAACAAGCCGCACTGGCCCAGCCGTCACTGGCTGTTAGACCGGCGGGACAGTCTGTGCTCGAGCGCATCGGCAACACACCTCTCCTGCGGCTTGAGCGCATCGCCAAAGAGTTTCCCAACGTGGAATTCTGCGCCAAGGCGGAATGGTTTAATCCTGGCGGCTCGGTCAAAGACCGGCCAGCGCTCAGCATGATCCAGGCGGGGCTGCAGAGCGGCGCTCTTAGCTCCGGCAAGGTCATCATAGACGCCACGAGCGGCAACACCGGCATCGCTTATGCGATGATCGGCGCGGCGCTTGGCTATGCCGTCAAACTGTGCCTTCCCGGCAGTGCCTCGCCCGAGCGCAAACGCATCCTCGGTGCGTTTGGCGCAGAGCTGGTCATTACGCCGGGCGATGAAGGCACCGACGGCGCTATTCGCCGGGTTCACGAGATCGTGGCGGCCGACCCGCAAAAATATTTTTATCCCGATCAGTACAGCAACCCGGCCAACTGGCAAGCGCACTACCGCACCACGGCCAGCGAAATCTGGAAGCAGACCGGAGGCCGCATCACACATTTCGTGGCCGCACTCGGAACGAGCGGCACGTTTGTCGGCACCGCGCGGCGCCTCAAGGAGTTGAACCCGGGCATTCGCTCCATCAGCCTGCAGCCGGATGCGTCCTTCCACGGACTCGAGGGTTGGAAGCACATGGCGACGGCGATACGTCCCGCGATTTACGATGACACGATCGCCGATGAGAATTTGCATGTTTCCACCGAAGAGGCGTATCGCCTGGTGAAGCGACTAGCTCGCGAAGAAGGCTTGCTCGTCAGCCCCAGCTCCGCTGCCGCGTTGCTTGGCTGCTTTCAGGTGGCCGCGCGCGTCCCAAAAAACGAGCGCGCCGTCATCGTTACCGTTTTCGCGGATTCCGCCGCCAAATATTTGAACGAACGCTTCTGGGACGAAGTTTGAAAATGTCTGCCACGCCGACGCTCTGGGTCAGCAAGCATCTGGCGGAAAAAATCCGCCGGCACGGAGTGGACACATATCCGCACGAATGCTGCGGTGCGCTGCTCGGCCGTGATTCGGAGGCGCGAAGCGAGACGCCCGGGCGTGAAGTGCTGGGCTTGCACGCGCTCGTCAATCGCCGCGACGATTCGCCGCGCAACCGCTTTTCCGTTACCGCGGAGGATGTTCTCGATGCCGAGAAGGTGGCGCGCCAGCAAAGCCTCGATGTCATTGGCTGGTATCATTCGCATCCCGACCATCCGGCGCGTCCCAGCGAATTTGATCGCGAGCACGCCTGGCCGTGGTATAGCTACATTATTGTCAGCGTGCAGAACGGCGCGCCGCAGGAGATGACCTCCTGGCGGCTGAATGATGATCGCGCGGAGTTTTCGTCCGAAGCGCTCGAGATTCTCGAGCGTGCCGCAGTTTGAGGAGAACAAACATGGCAGTGAAAGTAATTATCCCGACACCGCTTCGCCCCTATGCGGGCAAGCGCGATTCGGCCGAATTCAAAGCGGCGACCGTGGGGGAAGCTCTGGGCCGTCTCACCACCGAATTTGCCGATTTGCGTAAACATCTTTTCACCGATGACGGAAAACTTCGCAGCTTTGTCAATGTTTACGTGAATGACGAGGACATTCGCTATCTGGCGAAAGAGAACACGCCCACCAAGGACGGAGACACCATCAGTATTGTCCCGTCCATCGCGGGCGGCTGTCGTTAGCGCCGTCATTTCGGGCACAATAGCAAACGTGGAGGAGCAAGGAATTGCAATGGCCATCAAACTTCAGCCGCTGACCGGGACGAACCCGGCGGCCAGCCCCGAGAAAGCCGGGGCGAGCCTTTCCAACGAAGAAATTCTTCGCTACAGCCGCCATCTCATCATGCCCGAGGTCGGCATGGAGGGGCAGCTCAAGCTCAAGAACGCCAAGGTGCTGCTGATCGGCACTGGCGGCCTCGGCGCACCGCTTGGGCTCTATCTCGCCGCCGCCGGTATAGGCAGGCTCGGCCTCGTTGATTTCGACGTCGTGGACTTCACCAATCTCCAGCGCCAGGTCACCTTCGGCTCGAGCGACGTTGGCAAACCCAAAGCGGAAGCCGCTCGCGCGCGGCTTGCCAATCTCAATCCCGATATTCAGATCGAGGCTTTCGAGACCAAGCTCACCGGTGAAAACGCGCTCGAACTTTTCAAAGATTTCGACATCATCGTTGACGGCACGGATAACTTCCCCACGCGCTATCTCGTCAACGATGCCTGCATCTTGCTCGGCAAGCCCAATGTTTATGGCTCAATTTTTCGATTCGAAGGCCAGGTCAGCGTCTTCGGCATGCCTGATGGGCCTTGCTACCGCTGCCTCTATCCCGAACCGCCTCCGCCGGGCCTTGTTCCATCCTGCGCGGAGGGCGGTGTGCTCGGCGTATTGCCCGGCATCGTTGGCTCCATCCAGGCAATGGAAACCATCAAGCTGATTCTCGGGAGAGGTGAAAACCTGATCGGCCGCCTGCTGCTCTTTGACGCGCTGGGCATGAAGTTCCGCGAACTCAAACTCCGCAAGAATCCCAATTGCCTGATGTGCGGCGAGCATCGCACCATCACGCAGCTCATCGACTACTACGAGTTCTGCGGGGTGCGCGGCGAAGAAGCGCCTGCGCCCAACGTGCAGGTTCCGGAAATCACGCCGCGCGAATTGAAGTCGCGCCTCGATCGTGGCGACGACCTCTTCATCCTCGACGTGCGCGAGCCCCACGAATTTCAGATTTGCAATCTCAAGGGGCACTTGATCCCGCTGGGCGAGCTTCCGCGCCGCGTCCACGAACTCGATTCCTCCCGGGAGATTGTCGCGCACTGCCGCAGCGGTAAGCGCTCTGCCGAAGCCGTCGATTTCCTGCGCAAGGCAGGCTTTCGCAAAATTCTCAATCTCAAGGGCGGTATCCTCGCGTGGTCCGACGAGGTTGATCCCTCCGTCCCGAAATATTGATCATGCCGCCAAAGGTCTTGCCAAATTCCGTCTAGGAGGCAGTCATGGGAATCTACGAAGAAAATCTGACAGCAAATCAACAGTACGCGGAGAAATTCGCGCTGGGGCATCTGCCGATGCCGCCGGCGCGAAAACTTGCCGTCGTCGCTTGCATGGACGCGCGTCTTACCGTCGAGCAGTTTCTCGGCCTCAAAACCGGGGACGCGCACATCATCCGCAACGCCGGCGGGCTGGTGACCGAGGATGTCTTGCGCTCGCTCATCATCTCCTCCCACCTGCTGGGCACGCGCACCTACTACGTTATTCAGCACACCGATTGCGGGATGCTTACGTTCACGGATGAGAAGCTCCGCGAGAAACTGAAAACGGAAACGGGGCACGATGCTTCGCACCTGCACTTCCATTCCTTTTCGGACGTGGAGAAGAGCGTGAAGAAACAGCTTCAGGCGATACGGAGCAATCCGTTTCTCCCGCGCGATATTGACGTTCATGGCTTCATCTATGACGTGCGGACCGGAAAGCTGCGCGAGATTCGTGAAACTGCGGAGGAGGCGCGCGCCGCTTCCTTGAGTTCCTGACAAAGACTGCGTACTCTAGGGAGCGCGCTCGAATAGAGAGCGTGCTCTCTCTTTCTCCGGAGGCCGGAATGCCCGCAACTAGAATCACCGTCAACAACAACGGACCGATACGCGTGGAAGGCGATTTTGAAATCGTAGATCCGGAGGGCCGCCCGTTTGGCCTCGCAGGACGCACCATCATTAGCCTTTGCCGCTGCGGCCACTCCGCCAACAAGCCCTTCTGCGACGGATCCCACAAGACCTGCAGCTTTGCCGACCTCGTAGCGGCGCGCGAACTTCCCCCGCCCAAACCCAAGCTATAATTCGCAAATGAGAGCCGCAGGTGAGACAGTCTCAGGATGAGACATGCTCTCTTCCCACGCAAAAAGCTGACCGCAGGGCCGGTAACTGACAGGTAACAAATAATTTAGCTCAAAGGATGAGCGTTCTCTTCTCTCGTCCTTCTGTCTCGCACCCTGTCTCCTAGCTTCCCCCCGATTTCGTGAGCTTTCTAAGCTGTTCAAATTAAACAGTTTGCAAGATCGGAAGTTTAGACAGAAAAGGGCACAAACTTGCATTTCTTGGGAGTTGTCGGTTTTTTGTCGGCATTTGGAGGATTTCGTGGGCGGTTGGGGCAATATTGCCGGGTTTCTAAGGGTCGACGGCCTTCCAGTCGATTCTAAGAAGCTGCACTCGCGCATTCTTTGGGCTTGCTATGCCAATGCTTCTGGTTCCCCGGAGATCTATCTCTATCTGGAAGTCGGCGGAACACTACTCAGCTTCTGTTACGCTGCGAACGCCTTGGTTCGTTTCCGCGGCACGCATGATCGCACCGCGCTAATTCTCGCTTTCGGCTTCGTTCTATCCGGCATCATTGAGACCATCAACTACTTTGGCTTGAACGATCTCCTGGCTTCCGGTCCCGCCGCGCTCTCGCAGGTCCCCATGGGTTGGATGGTCAGCCGCACCCTTCTTGCCGTGCTGCTGCTCGCGGCTCTCGCCGTCGAGCGCTACATGCCGACCGCGCGCCAGCCCAGCAAGGAAACAGCCGGGGCGCTGCTCGTTGTCACCATCGCGGCGTATCTGACCAGCGCTGCATTTCTTGCCGCGCCGGCTTCGCCGGCCGTCCACGGCGCCAGCATTTTTTCTCGTCCGTGGGATTTGCTCCCCGGGGCGCTGTTTCTCTTTGCCGCGATTTTCTTCCGCCAGCGGCTGAAGAACGACCGCAAGGAGAAAAATCCCGCCTCTCTCTACGACTATTCGCTATTCGCGGTTGCTGCGCTCAACTTTATTTGCCACCTTTCGGCGACGTTCTCCCGGCATCTCTTCGATGGACCGTTCTTCCTCGCCGAGTTGAGCAAGACCGCCAGCTATGTGGTGATGCTGGGCGGCGCGTTGCTTGATCAAGCCCGCTTGTTCGATCAAGTTCGTTCGATGGCTGTCAGCGATTCGCTTACTGGCCTGGCCAATTACCGCCGATTGATCAGCGTCCTGGAAGCCGAGCTGGACCGTTCGCGCCGCACACAGCGCCCGTTCAGCGTCGTGCTTCTCGATATGGATGGCCTCAAGTCCGTCAATGATCAGTTCGGGCACTTGACCGGCAGCCGCGCGCTGGTGCGCATCGGAAAGCTTTTGAGAAACCATTCCCGGGCGATTGATACCGCCGCCCGCTACGGCGGCGACGAATTTGCCGTGGTATTGCCGGAAGCGGGCCGTGACATTGCCGCGCGCGTTGTCGGCCGCATCCGCGAGCGCCTCGCCGCCGAAACGGAGGTGCCCGCGCTTTCCTTCAGCGCCGGTGTGGCTGCCTTCCCCGAGGATGGCGATTCACCCGAGAAACTTCTTGGAGCCGCCGACCGCGCCCTCTATGGCATGAAGCAACATGGCGGTGGAAGCAACGTCCAGAATCTCACGCGCATTGCCGCGTGCCTATGAGGATGAGCGACGATCGTGCCTCACAGCCGGCTCCATTCTTTTCACCGCGCGGAGCGCCGCATCCCCATGGAGATTGGCGTCTATCTGGACGGCCATCGCGAGTTCCCCGGCGCGGAATCGACTTTTACGGAGAATGTAAGCGCGCGCGGCGCTCGCGTCGTCAGTTTCCGCCGCTGGGAGAAAAACGAGCGGCTGACGTTCATTTCGCGCACGGGAGAATTTCGCTCCTCGGCTCGGGTGGCCTACTGCCAGCCATTGCAAAGCGAAGGCTTTGCGGTTGGCGTGGAGTTCCTTGAGCCGAAAGGGCGATGGGTCGTTCAAACCCCAAAGAAAGCTTGACGTACCGGTCGAGCGGAGAGGAGGGAACGCAAGGAACAAGGGAAGTCAAATACTGGTGCAAAACAAAAATACGAAAATTTGAAGCGCCGTGCGGAAGAAGAAGGAGCCGCCCGGCGCTTCATTCATCTTAGAGCTTTTCGCAAACTACACTTTTTTTGCGACGAGCAGCAGACACTCTCCGAATAATACCGAGGGCGAGAGCAGCGTGGAAAGAATCTCTTTGTTTCTCTTTCGTTGTTCAGGATCCTTTTCTTTCCGAAATGCCAGCTTCGTGTAAAGCCACATCCACGGCGCATAGACCGCGTAAAGATAGCTGATCGGCTTGATGTGCGTATGGCTGACTTCCACGAGCCGAAAACCCGACACGTGCAACTCGTAGCGCAGCTCGGGAAACGTCGCTAAACCGATGTGATGGAGCGGATGCTTAGCCGCTTCATTCAGCGGCCGCGAATCGCGTCCGAAAAAGCCGCTGCCGAAGAAGCGCACTCTGGAGCGCAGCGCGGTGATATTGGGCGTCGTCAGGAGCAAAATTCCTCCCGGCTTCAGAATCCGGCACATCTCCCGCAAGAAAGAAAAATGATTCTCAAGATGCTCGATGCCCTCTGTAGAAAATACCGCATCGAAACTCTGTTCCTTCCAAGGAAGTGATTCATTCAGGTTCGCCTGTGAGAAGGCCGTACCCAGCATCGCCGCAGCTTCCGTATCCAGATCGGCTCCGACCGCCGCAAATCCCCGTTCTGCCAGTGCGGCGGCAAGGGCGCCGCTCCCGCAGGGTGCGTCGAGAATTCGCGCTCCCGCAGGCAAGCCCAGCGCCGCCGCGCGCTCGAGCACCGCGCGTTGAATCGCCGTTAGTTCGGCCTGCTTCATTGCTTCCGCCGCTCGGCCAGCACATCTTCATAAACACGAATAGTGTTTTGCACCATTTGTTCCGCGGAAAATCTCTTCTCGATCTCGCAGCGTCCTGCCTCTCCTAGTCTTTTCTGCAGCGCCTCATCGCCGAGTAGCCGGATCATCGCTCTGCCAAATTCTTTTCCATCGGGTTCGACGACAATCGCAGTTCGCTCGTTTTCGACGACCTCTTTCAGGCCTCCTCGTGCCGTGGAAATGCACGGTAGTCTCCAAGCCATCGCGGCCTGCAACGCCGTCCCGGTTCCTTCGATTTCGGAGGGGAACACAAAAGCGTCGAGAGCAGCGTAGACGTAGTCGACATTTTCCACGAACCCCGCAAAAATCACCGCGTCATTTTGTTTGAGTTGATTGGCGAGCGACTCCAGCTCTGCCCTGCACCTTCCATCGCCCGCGAGCAGCAGCCGCGCCTGCGGGAATTTTTCGCGCACTTGTGCGAGCGCTTCGATTACATGCCGCTGGCCCTTCTCGGGAACGAAAACGCTCGCGCAACCAAACAAAAACTCATCTTCCTTGACGCCCCATTGTTTCCGTGCGGTCAGACGCATTTCGGGTTTCATCGCCGGCGGTAGCTCGACGCCCTCATACACAACGGTCATGCGTTCCGGTGCGATCCCCGCTTTCAAGAGGCTGTGCGCCACTTCCTTGCAATTCGGCAGAAATCGATCTATTGCGCGGTAACGCCGCCGCGAAATCCAATTCTTTTGCAATGGAAATCCGATTCGCCGTGAAAAAAGAAGCGGCACTCCGGCTTGCACTCCCGCCATCCATGCCGCAGTCACGGCGTGCGGCTCATTCAAGTGTGCAAGGTCAAACCGGCCTTCCGCGATCAGCCGCCGCATCGCGCTCGCGGCCCACGCGCGAAGGCCAAATCGCGGAACCTGGTGAACCGGAATCCCCTTCCGCGCGCTCCGCTGCGCCAGCGGCGAATTTCGCGCCGCCAGCAACTCAACTTCATGACCATTGTCCCGCAACCCTTGAATTGTCAGGAGGGCCTGGCTCTGCCCGCCGCGCCATTCGCGTTCGAGGTCCACAAAGAGAACTCTCATCCGCGTTCCTGTTTCGCAAGGGCATTTGCCAGGTGTCCGAGTTTTTGGTACTTCATGCGAACCGCTCGCGCCGACATCTGCGCAATCAGAGCGCCCCGATATCCATCGAGAAATCCGCCGCGGAGGAAAAAATTCTGAAACCAGCTCCATGGCGTCGCCAACCACATGGCCGCCCGCCAGTTCCGTTTTCCCTCCGCGTACATCTGCTGCGCCGCGAGCGTCGTATAGTGCGCGACTTTTGCTTCGTGCTCCGCGAAGGTACGAACCGTGTAGTGCAGTAAATCGCCGAACAGCCGCCCGGTCTTTCCATCTGATCGCAATGCCTCGTGAATGATTCCGCTGAATTGCGCTTCATCGCGCAGATACAGCCGCCGTTGAAAATCCGGATACCACCCCGAGTGGCTGATCCACCCGCCCAAATACCAGGTGCGCCGCGCCATTTCGTACACGCAAAACCGCGGCGGGCGTTTTTTCCAATCCAGCAACGACGTCTGCAGCTCGCTGCTCAATTCCTCATCTGCATCGAGCGACAAAATCCATTCGTTCTGCGCGCGGGACGCCGCATAGTTTTTTTGTTCGGAGTAGTTCGTCCACGGGCGCACGCGGAATGCGGCTCCGCAACTCCGGGCGATCTCCTCCGTGCGATCCGTGCTTCCGGAGTCGACCACCACAATCTCATCGGCGATTCCCTGAAGCGATGCCAGCGCGCGCGGCAGGTTGTGTTCCTCATTGAGCGTGATTAGGCAGGCGGAGAGGTGATTCATCGGCGGCGTCAGGTAATTGGTGGATCCGCGTCAGTATCTCACAAAGATGGCCTATGAGAATTGTGCCGCGCGGGAAGGAAGCTGTGGGAGTGTCGCACGAAAACGAAAAAAAGAAAGGCGCGCGGCCAGGAAGTGGTTTTACTTGGGTTCGAAGCTGACGCGAATGAGGCTCGTGCCAATCCGGAATTCCGCGCCGTCCTGCAGCATCGCCGCGCGGACGCGCTCTTCGTCATAGAAAGTGCCGTTGGTGGAGTCCATGTCCTTGAGGTTGATATAGGTTTCGCGAACTTCCAGCACGCAGTGATAACGCGAAATTTCGGCATCGTTCAGGGGAATGTCCGAGCCCTGCCGCCCCAAGACGACCCGGGGCTTCGTCAGTTTGTGAACTTTGCCCTTCTCAGGACCGGACACAATCAAAAGCACGACGTTCGCCGTCGGCGGCAGCCGTATCCCCTCATCAATCGGCGGCAACTTCAGATTGGAGCTCGTGGCGCTCGCGCGAGCAAAAGACGGCAGCGGAGAAATAACCACGGTCTGGTCGGGGCGCACCTTCACCTCCACGACCGTGGTCTTCCCGCACTTCGAGCAACGAAACTGCACTTTGGGATGGATTCCGAGATGGGCGTCCTTGAGAACGTGTTGCGTCCCGCAATGGATACAAGCGGCCTGCATGAATCGAAATTAACACGATCCGGGCGAGCAACGGTCCGCCAGGTGCTTTTTTTGCCGCAAAGGTTAATCTGCCTCGCATCAAGCCCATGTGGGGCTCCGCGTTCCTGTGGCAGACGCACCTCTTGTGCTACGATTGAAGTTTCCGAAAACCCTGCAAGGGAGCAGCAGTGTCTGAACATCTTTCACGCAAGGAATTGAAGCAGGACAAAATCCGCGACTCCATCGAACACGGAGCCGAGGCCGTCTATTCGCACGGGCGGCTGACGGGAGTGATTATTCTGCTCGCGCTTGTCGTTGGCGGGAGCGTTGGGGGCTGGAGAATCTACAACGACCGGAAAACCGTGGAAGCCACGGCAGCGCTCGACGTGGCGCTGAAGGCCTTCAACGGACGCATCCGCACCGCCAACGAACCAATCGAACCCGGCGAGCTCACCTACAACGACGAAGCCGCGCGCGCGGAGGATGCCACCGTGAAGTTCACCGCGGTGGCGAACAAATATCCCAACACCAATCCCGGCAAACTTGCTCGGTATTACGCCGCCCTGACGCTCGAGGATCTGGGACACCATAACCAGGCGCTGGAAGAATTGAAGAAGATCAGTGGAGGCAGCGACAAGGAACTCGCAGCGATGGCGCAATACCAGACCGCGGTAATCTATTCACGGACGGGAAAAACTCCCGATGCCATCAAGATTCTTCGCGCGCTCGCCGACAAGCCCACGGTGCTTGTGCCTCGGCCTTTCGTGCTCCTGGAGCTCGCGAGCCAGCTCCGGCAGACCAATCCACAGGAAGCGGCGAGCGTGTACCAGCAAATCAAGAAGGAATTCCCGGACACGAGCATCTCCGAAGAGGCGGACCGCGGCCTGGACATGATCTCACCGAAGTCCTGATCGCTCAGGCAGGAAGCCATTCCGCGTCCCGGCCGTGAACGAAGCGCGATGCGAGGGAGCGGCCCATCGTACCAGTGCCATCACCTGCACAATTGCCGATGCACGCGCCTTGGGCCATGAGCGCGGAAGCTTCGCGCGGCCGCCGTTATCCCGAAACGCCGCATCCTTACCGCAATGACTATGCGCGCGACCGCGATCGCATCATCCACTCCCGCGCTTTCCGCCGCCTCGAAGCCAAGACGCAAGTCTTCACCACGCGTTTTTCCGACCATTTTCGCAATCGCCTGACGCACACACTCGAGGTGACACAGATCGCCCGCACCGTCGCTGCGGCGCTGGGCCTCAACACGGATCTCGCGGAAGCCCTCGCGCTGGTTCACGACATCGGCCACCCGCCTTTCGGGCATGCCGGTGAGCACAAACTCGATGAGCTGATGCGCGCGCATGGCGGCTCGTTCAATCACAATCTTCACGCGCTGCGCATTGTGGAGCGCTTCGAGCAGCGTTATCTCGATTTTCCCGGACTTAATCTGACCTTTGAAGTGCGCGAGGGCATTATCAAGCACTCGCGCGACTACCGGGCCGGCGAATTTCCGCAGCTCGCCGAATACCTTCTCGAACTCCTCCCGCCGCTTGAAGCCCAGCTCATCGATCGGGTGGATGAGATCGCCTACAACACCGCCGATCTCGACGACGCGCTCGAAGCGCAGCTCTTGGATCTTGATGCTCTGCGCAAAGAGGTGCGGAGTTTCGGTGAGGCTTACGGGCGAGTAGATGCCGCGCATCCCGGTGGGTCCACGAAACTCAAATTCAATGAAGCGCTGAAACGTGTGATCGATCTTCTTGCGACCGATCTGATCGAGACAACTGCGGAGAGGGTCCGCGCCGCCGGCGTCAAGACGGTCGAGGACATCCGGCGCGCCCCGCACCGCCTGGCGGGCTTTAGCGAAGGGCGTGCCGCTCAAAATTCCGAACTGAAGCGCTTCCTCTTTTCACACGTTTACAGTCTTCCAGCCATTACCGAAGATCGCGATCGCTCGGTGCAGTGTCTCGAAGAACTCTTTGCATACTATTTGGGCAAGCCCGGCTCCATGCCGGCGACTTACGAGGAGCTCGCGCGAATGGAAGGCCGCCCGGTCGTCGTTTGCGATTACATCGCTGGGATGACCGACCAGTTTCTTCTGCGGCAGCACCAGGAGCATTTTCCCGCTTCCTAGCGTATCGACGCGCGCTAAGGTCGTTCGTGTCGCCTGAGGGGGCCATCTCGACCACCCCGGACAGCTCTCTTTTTCCATACAGTATTCGGGTAAAAACCACCCTCGCCTGTGCCGTCTTCAGCAGGATGAGAAGAGTCAACGCGAAAGGGACCTTGCGGCCGGAGTGTTATCATCGGACCATGTATGCACAGAAGTTTCGCGTAGACGTTGTGATTCGCGGTGAGCGAAAGGCGTGCCCGCTGGAGTGGCTGGATCAATTTTGCATGCGAAATTTTACGAACGCCGCGGATTTTGATGACACTCTTCCGCTTGGCGAAGGGAGAGTGGAAGCAAGTTTTCGGTTGACGCCGGAGCGTTTTGCGGAGGGGTTGAGCACGTGGCTGACGCAGCGGGGAAAAGGTGAAGGGCAGGCGGTCATGGTGGAAGTGAAGGTGGATTAGGGAAAGGGAATCATTCCACTAACAGAGGCCTTCAGCCCGGGCACGCTGCATGGAGGACAGCAGAATCAACCAATTGCCCTCCGTGGTGAACCCTAGTCGTTTCCTATCCGAGCTTTTCCGCAACTTTTTCCGCCGCGGCGTTGCGTTTTTGTCCGCCGAGGGCGGCCCGGATCTCAGGGAGGGCGGCAAGCGCGGCGGCTTCACCAGCGACAACAAGATCGGGTGTGCGTGTGAAATCGTCCCAGACGAACGGCTTTACATCCGGCTCGATAATGACATCCGCCTGCTGGCGCCAAGCGAGATCCGCGTGGCGTTGGATGATGGTGAATGAGCGGCTGAGGATGTCCGTGAACGTGCGCGGCTGCTCGAGGTTCCCTGCTTCGAGATAAACAGCGATCACGATATCCGCGCCAAGCAGCAAAGCACCTTCGACGGGTACCGGAGAGGTGAGGAAACCGTCAACGAGAGTGCGGCCTTCAAATTGAATCGGCACGAATAGGCCCGGATAGGCGCATGAGGCCCGGATGGGCATGGCGAGTTCGCCGCGGGTGTAATAGACGGAGATGCCGGCGTTGATGTCGGTGGCGGCAACCGCGAGCGGGACAGTGAGTTCTTCGAAAGTTCTTACCGGAGTGAATCGCGTAAAATATTTCTCCATGCGCTGATTCGTGGCGAGACCCAGCCACGACGGAGTCCAACGGCCGAAATCGGCGAAAGTGGTGGACGCGCCAATCTTTTGCATGTCTTCGAGCGCAGAGCCGGCGCAGAAGCCCGCGCCGATGAGCGCACCGACGCTGGTGCCGGAAACGCAATCGATAGGAATGCCGGCTTCGCGCAGCACCCGCAGGACGCCGATATGCGCGATGCCGCGCGCGAAACCTCCCGCCAGAGCCAGCCCGACACGTGGGCGCTCAGCAGGCTGGCGCTCTTCGCCATAGGCGAAGGTGCGGAACTTGTCTTTGGCGCCACGCAGCCAATCAAGCGCCGTGCTCACTCCATGTTCGATCATGTTGTTTCTATTGTAGTGAGATACGCCACGCGCGTCACTTGGTTTGACCCGCGCATGCCGGTTTTGTAACCTGTCCTACCGTACAAATTCCGTGAAAGGGATCTCATGAGACGTCGAATTGAGAAAGCAGCCGTGCTGGGCGCGGGGACCATGGGTTCGCGGATCGCGGCGCACTTCGCGAACGCGGGCCTGCCGTGCCTTTTGCTGGATATCGTGCCGCCGGACTCGCCGGCGGGGCAGGGCGCTGACCGCAACAGGATCGTGCGCGCGGGATTGGAAGCAGCCAAAAAAGCGAGGCCGGCCGCGTTTTTCACGGCGTCACTCGCAGAGAAAGTCATGGTTGGAAACTTCGAGGACGACCTGACGCGGTGCGCGGAGGCGGACTGGATCATTGAGGCAGTCGCGGAAAATCTGGAAATCAAGAGAAAACTCCTCGCGCGCGTGGCGCAATTCCGTAAGCCCGGCGCAATTGTGACCACGAATACTTCAGGGTTGCCCGTGCGCTTGATCGCCGAGGGGATGAGCGAAGAGTTTCAGCAGCACTGGGCGGGAACGCATTTTTTCAATCCGCCACGCTATCTGAAGTTGGTGGAAGTAATCCCTGGGCCGCGGACATCCGCGGACGTGATTGAGACCCTGGACGAATTCTGTGATCGGCGGCTGGGCAAGGGAGTAGTGGTGGCGAAAGACACGCCCAATTTTATTGCCAACCGCATTGGAACGTTTTCGATGCTGAATGCCCTGCGGTTGATGACCAGTCTGGGAATGACCGTGGAGGAAGTGGACGCGTGCACGGGGCCGGCCGTCGGACAGCCGAAGTCCGCGACATTTCGGACCGCGGATATTGTCGGGCTCGATGTGCTGCTTCACGTGGTGAAAAATATCTATGAATCCGTGCCGAACGATGAGTCGCGCGAGATTTACAAAGTGCCCGCGTTCCTCGAAGAGATGGCGCGGCGGAGATGGCTGGGCGACAAAACGGGGCAGGGTTTTTACAAGAAAGTGAAGGGCGAGGAAGAAAAAGAAATTCTGGCGCTCGACGTGAACACCATGGAGTACCGCCCGCGGCAGAAAGCGAGATTCGCATCGCTCGAGGCTGGGAAAGCCATCGAGGATACGCGCGAGCGGCTTCGCGCGCTGATCGGACCGGTGCTCGAAGGGCAAAAGGGCGACAAGGCGCAGCAATTCCTCTGGGGTGCCCTTTCCGAAACGTGTTTGTACGCGGCGCGGCGCATTCCGGAGATTTCGGATCACCTGGAGGATGTAGACCGCGCGATGCGCTGGGGATTCGGCTGGGAGAGGGGCCCTTTTGAGCAAATGGACGCTCTCGGTGTGAAGGCCTTTGCGGCGCAGGTGCAAAAAGAAGGGCGAGCGCTGCCGCCGATTGTAGAGAAAATTCTGGCGAGCGGCCGGAAGGGGTTTTACGAATCAGAAAAAGGCAAGACGACGGTTTTTGATTGGAAGAGCGGCGCCGCGAAAGCGGTGGAAGAGCCGAAGGGCGTGATTATTCTCAAGTCTCTGAAAGATGCGGGCCGCGAAGTGGAACGCAATTCCGGCGCGAGCTTGCTCGATCTGGGCGACGGTGTGGTGTGTTGCGAATTTCATGCCAAGATGAACGCCATCGGCGCGGATCTGATCGCTATGTTGCACAAAGGGCTGAAGCGCTTGGAGACGGATTTCGAAACCATGGTGATCGCCAATCAGGCGGTGAATTTTTCCGTAGGCGCGAATCTGATGTTGATTTTGGTAGGCGCACAGGAGCAGGAGTGGGATGAGCTGCGCATGGCGGTCAAGCAATTTCAAAATGTGAACCTGGCGTTGAAATATGCGCCAAAGCCGGTCGTGGCTGCGCCGCAGGGAATGGCGCTCGGCGGTGGATGCGAAATCGGTTTGCACTCAGCGAAGATTCAGGCCGCGGCGGAAGCCTACATCGGACTGGTGGAAACTGGCGTGGGCCTGATTCCGGGCGGTGGCGGAACAAAAGAAATGCTCATCCGCGCGAACGAGCACGCGGCTGGCGGCGAGGATTTGGATTTATTCCACGCGCTGAAGCCGGTGTTTGAAACGATTGCCATGGCCAAAGTGGGCACGAGCGCGGAAGAGTGCCGCGACATGGGATTTTTGCGGCGGGATGATGGCGTGTCCATGAATCGCGACCGCCTGGTTGCGGACGCCAAAGAAGCGGCGCTTGCCCTCGTGCGCGGCGGATGGAAGCCGCTGGCCGCGTCCTGGCAGGAGGGCGCGCAAGCAACACAGATCAAAGTCCTCGGCGAATCGTTTCTCGCGGCGGCGAAGCTGGCGATTCATTTGCTCCAGCGGGGCGGCTATGCCACCGATTACGACGGCCATGTCGCGCGCAAGCTCGCCAACATTCTTGCGGGTGGATCATTGTCATCCGCGCAGTGCGTGAGCGAGCAATACGTTCTGGATCTGGAGCGCGAAGCGTTTGTGTCGCTCTGCGGCGAGAAGAAGACGCAGGAGCGCATCGCGCACATGCTAAAGACCGGCAAGCCCCTCCGCAATTAGGAAAATTGAAGCTAGGCAGGGGCGCCCGCCTTGCTGGTAAAGCCTCGCGATCTCCTACGAAACACATAAAAACGTATTGTAATAACGGTTAGATATGCGCTATTCTGCGAATCAAGGGAGCGCACCGTGCAGAAACTTCTGCCGCCGCGGGAAGCGGCAAACATACTCGGAATCAGCTATCCCACCCTGAAGCAGTGGATCTATCGCGGAAAAATCAAGACGGCAAAGACGCCTGGCGGACATCATCGCGTGCCGGAGAGCGAGATTGACCGGCTGATTCCTGCCAAATTGCGGCGCGGAGATGTTGCGTCGCGGCGGCCGAATTTCCGGAAGATCAGCGGGCGAAATCAGTTGATTGGGCGGGTGATGGAGGTCAAGTACAGCGGACTGCTCGCTCAGGTGAGACTGGCTTTCGGGGAGCAGCAGATCACGTCAATCATTACGGCGGACGCCGCGAAAGAGATGCGGCTGAAGCCGGGTGATCGCGCGGCAGCGCTGATCAAGTCAACAGAAGTCATGATTTTGCGGGTATGAGCGTCCGGCAGGGAATGATACGGTTCGGGTCAACTTTTCTTGTTGCTGCTGTGATGTTCCGGGCTGCTATTGGCGCACAGGCGCAGGAACTTCGTGTCGCAGCGGCAGCGGATTTGAAATTTGCGCTCAGCGAGCTCGCGGCACAGTACGAGAAGCGGACCGGGACAAAAGTAAATGCAACTTACGGCTCGAGCGGTAATTTTTTCGCGCAGATACAGAACGGCGCCCCTTTCGATCTGTTTTTTTCAGCGGACCTCGATTATCCGCGAAAACTCGAGGCAGCTGGACTGGCGGAGACTGGAACGCTATTCGAATATGCCCGCGGGAGAATCGTGATCTGGACTCGGCGCGACGCGCCAATAGACGTCGCTGCGCAAGGATGGAACACATTACTGAGTCCCACAGTCCAGAAAATTGCGATCGCGAATCCTGCTCTCGCGCCATATGGGCGGGCGGCCGTCGCGGCGCTGGAGAAAGCCGGCATTCTCGAACAGGTGAAGTCAAAATTCGTCTACGGTGAAAATATTTCGCAAGCCGCGCAATTCGTGCAGTTTGGCAATGCCCAAGCGGGAATTGTTAGCCTATCTCTCGCGCTTTCGCCGGGGATGAAAGACGGCAAACGCTGGGAAATTCCCGCCGATATGCACCCGGCGATCGAGCAGGGAGCGATCATTTTGAGGACGGCGAACAACAAAGCTCAGGCGCGAGCGTTTCTGCAATTTGTAAAGAGCGCGGATGGGCGCGCAGTACTCGAAAACTTCGGTTTCACCGTTCCAGAAGTGAATGTTCCTGCCGCGGGGAAGCACTGAAAATGGAAGCCCTGCTCTTGTCGATTAAGCTGGCGATCTGCGTCTCCGCGATTCTTCTCTTGTGCGGAGTCCCGCTGGCGTATTGGCTGGCAAATTCGCAATGGCGCGGCAAATTCTTATTGGAATCGATCGTGGCGCTGCCGCTGGTGCTGCCGCCCACCGTGCTCGGATTTTACGCGCTGTTAGCGATGGGCCCGCGCGGACCGCTTGGCAGGCTGTGGCAGGCAGTGTTCGGCCACGGATTGGCGTTTACCTTTGGCGGACTGGTGATCGCGTCGGTCATCTACAGCTTCCCGTTTGCAGTGCAGCCGCTTATGTCTGCGTTCGAAGGCGTCGATCGAAAATTGTTGGATGCTTCGGCAGTGCTTGGCGCGGGGCGTCTGCGAACCTTTTGGCGCGTGATTCTCCCTCTGTCGGTGCCGGGCGTGATCACGGCTGTCGTGTTGAGCTTCGCGCACACCCTGGGAGAATTCGGCGTCGTGCTGATGGTCGGCGGAAATTTGCGAGGCATCACGCGCACCGTTTCGATCGCCATTTATGATCACGTGCAGTCGCTCGAGTACGCGGAAGCAAACCGCTTGGCCCTGGCGCTGCTCGGATTTTCTTTCGCTGTGCTCGCGGTCGTGTATGGCATCAATCGTCGTGTGGCGCGCCAGATAGGCCGCATTTGGACACCGTGGGCACCCAGGTAAACGGCGCGGCGCTCACCGCACAAGTGCGCAAGGAGCACCGCCGCGACGCCGCCTCTCCTTTTGTGCTGGATGTTTCCCTGGAAATTCCTCCCGGCATCACGATTCTCTTCGGCCCT
>WNFF01003801.1_pt1 | contig 17448 bp, 11 predicted proteins | sample 5400441 | NCBI WGS metagenome assembly WNFF01 (sample SAMN13153345, study PRJNA577476) | soil metagenome | isolation source: 120 cm saprolite under Douglas fir tree site 2 hole 3 replicate 1 | place: USA:California | collected 2015-04-18 | reverse complement strand
ATCGGTACCTGCGTGAGCGAGTGGGGGCAGATCGGGGTCAGGATGATGCAATCCACCGCCGGGTGGACGATCGGTCCTCCGGCCGAGAGCGAATAGGCGGTCGATCCGGTGGGGGTGGCGACGATCACCCCATCGGCCTTGAAGGTGGTGACGTACTGCCCCTCGACGAGCATCTCGTGGTCGCCGATCCGCGCGAGGGCCCCCTTGCCGATCACCACGTCGTTTAGAACCTCGTCCTGAAAGATGACCTGGTCGGCGCGCAGGAGCCGGCACGAAAGCTTCATCCGCGAATCGGTGGTCAGGCGGCCGGCGAGCACCTCGTCCAGGGCCGCAAACGCCTCGCGCCTCGGAATCTCGGTCATGAATCCGAGGCTGCCCAGGTTGATGCCCACGATGGGCACCGGCCGGCCGGCCACCAGGCGCGCCGCATGGATGAACGTGCCATCGCCGCCGAGGACGATCACCAGATCCGCGCGCGCCGCCAGCTCGTGCTCCGGTCCGGAGCGATCCCAGCCGAGCACTTCGGCGAGGTGGTGCTCGGCGAGGAAGGTCCGATCCGGGTAGTGCTCCTGAATCTGTTTCGCGAGCACCGCGGCCTCGGGATTGCCGCGCTTCGCCACCAGCATCAGAGTTTGCACAAGCCGGTTTTAAGCCGTCGCGGCTCGCCTGTCAGCCCTGCTATAGGATCTTCCCTCAGGATGGACCTGTTCGAACAAGCGGGCGAGAAGGATTCCGAGGCCCGCGCCCCTCTCGCCGAGCGGGTGCGGCCGCGTTCGCTCGAGGAGTTCGTCGGGCAGGAGCACCTCACCGGACCCGGCCGATTCCTTCGCCGGGCGATCGAAGCGGACCAGGTTCCCTCGCTCATCTTCTGGGGTCCCCCGGGCACCGGAAAGACCACCCTGGCGAGGATCATCGCCAACGCCACCGGTGCGCACTTCACCTCGGTGTCCGCGGTGATGGTGGGAGTCAAGGACATCCGGGAGATCGTCGCCGCCGCCCAGGAGCGCTGGAACCTGCACCGCCAGCGCAGCATCCTGTTCATCGACGAAATCCACCGGTTCAACAAGGGACAACAAGATGCCCTTCTGCCTCACGTCGAGCGCGGCACGATCACCCTGATCGGCGCGACCACCGAGAATCCCTCGTTCGAAGTGAACTCCGCGCTCCTCTCCCGAAGCCGCGTCCTCACTTTGCGAGGCCTGGAGGAGGATGAGCTGGTGCAGGTGCTCCGGCGCGCCCTCGACGACCCTCGCGGGCTTGCCGGGAAGGTGAAGGCCGATCCGGATGCGCTCGAATACCTCGCCCATACGGCCAGCGGCGATGCGCGCAAGGCGCTCACCGCCCTGGAGGTCGCCTCGCAGCAGGGGTCAGGCAAGGTGAGCAAGTCGGTCGCCGAAGAGGCGGTCCAACAGCGGACGCTGCTCTACGACAAGTCCGGCGACGAGCACTACAACGTGATCTCCGCGTTCATCAAGTCGATGCGCGGCTCGGATCCGGATGCGGCGCTGTACTGGATGGCGAGGATGCTCGAGGCGGGCGAGGATCCGCTTTTCATTCTGCGCCGGATGGTGATCTTCGCCTCCGAAGACATCGGGAATGCGGATCCGCAGGCACTCGGCGTGGCGGTGGATGCGCTCAATGCGTTCGAGCTCATCGGCCTTCCCGAAGGGACGCTGCCGCTCACCCAGGCTGTCACCTACCTGGCTATGGCCCCGAAGGCGAACACCGTTCTGACCTCCTATGCTTCGGCGCGCGCCGCAGTCACCGAGAATGGGCCGCTTCCGATTCCGCTCCACCTGCGCAATGCCCCGACGCCTCTGATGAAGTCCTTAGGCTACGGAGCGGGCTACCAGTACCCGCACAACTTCGAGGGGAGCTACGTGCCCGAGGACTATCTGCCCGACGCGCTGCGGGGCGTTCACTTCTACCACCCGTCCGAAAGCGGATTCGAGCGGGAGCTGAGCAAGCGGTTCGCCGAGCTGCGCCGGCAGGTCGAGTCGCCGCCAGAACGCCCCGAACCAGGGGATGATTCCGATCGCGGCGAGGACTGAGCCGTATCGGTTCGACGAGCACACCGGGACGGGTGGGCACCGTGGACATCTGGCTGAGCGGCGAGTGCGCTCGAAATGACGTGCCCGTCATCGTTACAGCTGACGTTAACGAGACTGCACAACAGCAACGCAAAACTACCGGACCTAGTCATCATCTTCGTCTAGACACCATTCACCGCTGGCAAGAAACCGGTGTCGCGCTGCGTTGGTCCGCCCGCCAACTTCGTGCTGCTGCGTGCCACGCCGGGAGGTGTGTGACAATTTCGGTCCTCGCGGCATGCAAATGTCGCCCGCCTCGCGAAATGCCCTGCAACTGCCGCGCGCGAGACTCCTCGCTCAGAGCCTCGACGCGCGAGCATCTTCCCTTGGCCAATTCAGCCGCGCACTGCGCTCAGCGGATTGCTGCCGACATAAGAATCGGGGCTATGGACTGGCTGTTCGCCGGATGCGAAGTGATCGGGGTCGAGCGAGAGGAGCTTCAGGTCCCGAAGCTCTCGAAGCTGCCGCCACCGTCTCCGCTGCCGCCCTCGTTGTGGCTGCCGCCCTCGTCGTGGCCGGTGTCCTCGCCGTTGGGCTTGGTGTTGGACCTCCCGCCCACCTCGTACTGCTTGAGCAAGCGGCGGAAATTCGATCGGTCAACCCCCGCGGCGCGAGCGGCGGAGGAGACGTTGTTCGAGCTTCGCTCGAGCAGCGCGGAGAGGTAGCGGCGCTCGAAGGCGCGCATCGCCAGCCGCTTCGCCTGGGCGTAGGGCAGGTGCGCCAGGCTGAACACCTCGACTTCGCCGGCGCCTTTCGGCGCATCGCGAAATCCGGGGGGCAGGTCCTCGACGTCCATCACCTCTTTGGCGGTGAGGACCACCGCGCGCTCCATCACGTTCTCCAGCTCGCGCACGTTTCCAATCCATCGGCTGCACGTCAGGGCCTCCATCGCCGCCTGGCTGATCCCGGTCACCTTCTTGCCCAGCTTGGTGGTGTAGAGCTTGAGGAAGTGGTGCGCGAGGAGAGGAATGTCCTCCGGCCGGTCGCGCAGCGGGGGAAGGTGAACGGCGATCACGTTGAGGCGATAGAAGAGGTCCTCGCGGAACTTGCCCTGATCCTTGGCTTTGGACAGATCGATGTTCGACGCGGTGATCACCCGGACGTCGACCTTGATCGACTCGTTGGCTCCGACGCGCTTGACCTCGCCTTCTTGAAGCACGCGCAGCAGGCGCACCTGGGTCGCCGGCGGCACATCGCCGATCTCATCCAGGAAGATGGTGCCGCCATCGGCGGCCTCGAACAGCCCCTTCTTGTTTCCGACCGCGCCGGTGAACGCGCCCTTGACGTGGCCGAAGAGCTCGCTTTCCAGCAGCGTGTCGCTCAGCGCCGAGCAATTCACCGCCACGAACGGCCGATCCTTGCGTGGGCTGCGATAATGGATCGCGCGGGCGACGAGCTCCTTGCCGGTGCCGCTTTCGCCCTGGATGAGGATGGTGGCGCTGGAGTAGCTCACCATTTCCACCATCTTGAAGATCGCGCGCATCTGGGCCGACTGGCCGACCAGCTCCTCGAACTGATCCCGGGCGGTGAGCTGCTCTTCCAGGACCCGCGCCCGATCCTTGAGCGCCTTTCGCTCCGCCGCCTTGCACACGGTGAGGCTCAAGTCGTCGATGTTCTCGAACGGCTTGGTCAGGTAGTCGTAGGCACCCGCCTTCACCGCCGCGACCGCGGTCTCGACCGTGGCAAAGGCGGTCATCATGATCACTTCCACGTCCGGGCTCGCCTGTTTGACCGCCTTGAGCAGGTCCAATCCGGAGAGGTTGGGCATCTTGATGTCGAGCACCGCGACATCGATCGTCGGATCCTTCGAGGCGGCCAGGCCTTCCACCGCGTCGTCGATCGCCACGACCTGATAGCCCTCGCGTTGTAAGATCTCGCTGACCGCGCGAAGGACGATCCGATCGTCGTCGACGACGAGAACTTTGGTTGGGCGGGGTTTGGTCATGGTGTTGCCTTTCACGAGTTGTCCGCAGGTAGGACGGGGAGAGAGACGGTGAAGCGGGAGCCGGTGCCCACCGCGGTATCGACCTCGAGCCTGCCGCCGTGGTCCTCGACGATGCGGTAGGCGATCGACAATCCCAGGCCGGTGCCCTCGCCGGGCGGCTTGGTGGTGAAAGAAGGCTCGAAGATGTGGGTCAAGTGGGAGGGTTGGATCCCCGACCCGTTGTCCGACACCCGGAAGAAGCACCGCTCTCCGTCGTGGCCGGTTTCGACGTTCAGCGTCCCCTCGCCGCCGGGAAGCGCGTGCAGTCCGTTCTGGAGCAGGTTCAGCACGACCTGCCCAAGCTGCCCCGGGTCGCCATAGACCGGTGGCAAGCTGGAGGCGAGGGTGAGATCCATCAATACTCTTGGATAGCTCTTGATCTGGGCGCGGAAGAGCAGCGTGGCGTCCTCGACGCATCGGGAGAGATCGAAGGCCCGCTTCTCATCCGCCTGGCTTCGCCGCGAAAACTTGAGCAGGCTCTCGACGATCCGCTTGCAGCGGATGGCGCTCTGCTCGATCAAGGCCAGGGTCTCCTTGTCCGAGGAGGCGCGGCCCTCTTCGCGCTGCATCAGCTGGGCAAAAGCGAGGATTCCACCGAGCGGGTTGTTGATTTCGTGCGCCACGCCTCCGGCGAGCTGGCCCACCGCGGCCATTTTTTCACTCTCGATCCAGCGGCGCGTCATCGCGCGCTCTTCGGTGACCTCGCGGTAGGAACAGACCGCCTGTTGTTCTTCGGGCATCGGATAAACCGACAGCACGTAGGTCCGGCCGTCGTGGGTGATCTCCGCCCGCCGCTCTTGCCCGCTCTTCATCGCCAAGCTCATGGGGCAGCCGGGGCATGGCTCGATTCTTCCGAAGAGGAACTGGTAGCACCGGGGCCGGCGCGCGACCTCCTGGATCTGTTTCTCCGCGGTGCGGGCGTAGGCCAGGTTGGCTCGACGGAGCGAAAAGTCTTCGTGGACCACCGCCAGCGGAAGCTCGATCGAATCGAAGCTCATCTCCCACTCGCGCTTGGCGCCAATGAGAAGGTGGGTGCGCTGGGTGACGCGCTCCTCCAACTCGGCGTTGAGTCGGCGGAACTCTTCGTTCTGCCTCTGGGTGAGCTGCTGCAGGCGCTCGTTCTCGCTGGCGACCACGTACTGCTCGAACGCGCTCTGCACGGTCATCAAAAGCTGCGCGTCGCTCCAGGGTTTGGAGACGAAGCGGAAGATCTCCGAGCGATTCACCGCGTCTTCGATCGCGTGCTGGTCCGCCAGTCCGGTGAGCATGATTCGCTGCGTCCGCGGAGAGGCCTGTTTGACCTGGCTCAAGAACTCCACCCCGTTGATCCCCGGCATCCGGAAGTCGGAGATCACGACTTCGGGGCTGAAGCTCTTGAAGATCTCCAGCCCGCGCTGAGCATTGGTGGCCGTCTCGATCACCCAGTTATCGCGGCGCAGCACGCGCTGAATGGAGCGGAGAATGCTCTCCTCGTCGTCGACGAGAAGGAGCCTCCCGGCGGCGGGGGCAACCGCCTTCACAGCTTCGGCCATTCGCGCCTCGAGCATCGAGCAGGACGATTGCAACCCATCGGCCACCGGAACCGTCGGCGAACCCCGCATAAACAGGGTCTCTTAGACCCCCGAGATCCTCGGTGAGATGGGTTGGATCATACCCGCGAGGCGAGTTTGCGTCATCCCGGACCCGGCCCAGATGAGGGAGGATCTGCTGCGTTCGCACAGGGTTGCGGCGTTTCGAAAATGACCAGGCCACTTGTGTAGGCGGATTCCGTTCCAGCCCTCCTGTCTTGCTCGCACCAGGTCGGCGGTGACGGCGATCGCTCTCGCGGCTTTCAGCTCGCCGACGTAAACGGCCGGGTAGGAGACCTGGTCCTGGATCGTCGTGCGGACGGCCAGTTTTCGCCGCCTCTCACGGCGGGAATCGCCCCTTCGTGACTGCGGTGGGACCCCCGTCCTGCGAACACGTTGTACAATTAAGTCCGGAAACCGGACCTGAATAGACAATAAATAGCGGAATCGAGCGACAGTCGGGAAAGGGAAAGGGCCGAGAAGTGGATGCCGGTCATGGTTGCACCTTTTTGTTTGGCGACATCCAGTCCACCAGCGGCAGATCGACCGGCACTCGAAGTGACGGCGGCTATCGCCCTGGGCTGTTGGAGACATCGCCGCCCGATCGACCGAGCCGCATTGCCCCCGGAAGATCGGAGGAGGTCGGCGGCAGTGGACACGTTCGCCCGATGGCCGATTGCCATCGCGACGGATCCTCTGCTACGTCGAATGAAGTCGGGGGAGTCGGAGATTTCGTGACAGCCAGGGCGTCAAGCATCAGCTTGTTGTTTCCGGCGTGGAATGAAGAGGACTACGTCGAGCGGGCGGTGGCTCGAGCGATGGATGTCCTGCCCCGGCTGACCGATGACTTCGAAATCCTGATCATCAACGACGCTTCCACCGATCGCACCCTGGAAATCTGCGAATCCCTGGCGGCGAAGAATCGGCACATTCGCGTCATCTCGCACAAGGTCAATCTGAAGCTCGGCGGAGCGATCCGGACCGGGCTTTCCAGCTCCACCAAGGACATCGTCGTCTATTCGGACATCGATCTTCCCTTCGACCTGGAGGAGGTTGGGCGGGCGCTGCACCTCATGTCCTATCTGGAAGCGGACATGATCTGCGCCTTTCGGTTCGACCGCACCAGCGAAGGGCCGAAGCGAGTCGCCTATTCGTTCGTCTACAACCTTCTCATCCGCAACCTGTTCAAGATCCACATCAAGGACGTGAACTTCAGCTTCAAGGTGATTCACCGCCGGGTGCTGGAAGCGATCGAGCTCAAGAGCCAGGGCTCGTTCATCGACGCCGAGATGGTGGTGAAGGCAATCCAGCGCGGATTTCGCGTGTTCCAGATGGGGGTCGACTATTTCCCACGTACGAGAGGTACCTCCACCCTCGCATCGCCGTCGGTGATCGCGAAGATGCTCAAGGAGCTGATCGTCCTCTATCCGGAGACCAAGCAACCGCCAGCGGCGCAGAACCCGGTGCGGCTGCCTTCAAAAGTCTCCGCCCTACCCTCTCGCCGGTCCAAAGCTCAGAGCGGTTGACTCCCTCGCCACCGCAAAGCGCCATTCGCCTGGTGGTGAACGCGGACGACCTGGGTCTGCACCCGAGCATTGATGCGGGAATTCTTCAGGCGCATCAAGAGGGCATCGTCACCAGCGCGACCGTCCTCGTCACGGGGAGATCCGCGGCGCGGGCGATTGCGGATGCGAAAGCGCAGCGCCTTCCGCTCGGCGTTCATTTGTGCCTCACCACGCTTCTTCCCCCCGCCGCCGACCCCTCCCGCGTGCCGTCGCTGGCGCCCGGGGGAAGGTTTCGCCCGAGGTGGCCGCAAGTCATCGCCGCCTGGGCCATTGGCCGGATCAATCTGAAAGAGGTCGAGATCGAATTCCGAGCGCAAATCGCGCTGGCGCGAAGGTTGGGAGCGCAGCCGGACCATCTCGATGGGCACCAACACCTGCATCTGTTGCCCGGCCTTGCCCGGGTGGTCAAAGCGATCGCCCTGGATGAAAAACTTCCCGTAAGATGGCCGACGGCGCGGCCGTCGATCGCCTGGCTTGGGCGTCCGGGCTCCGCTCTGAAGACGGCCGGGCTCGCCATGCTCAGCCGGGTCGCGCGGGGACAGAGCGCGGGCTTGCCGGGCTGGGGCACTTTCGAAGCGGGGGCGCTGACCGAGGATCGATTGCTGGCAATTATCTCGAAGCTGCCCCCGGGGGATCACGAGATCGGATGTCATCCGGGCAAAACGGCGGAGCAGGTGCCTGAGCAGCCCGGGTGGAAATATGGCTGGGAGGACGAGCTCGCGGCGGTGCGCAGCCCGCGAGTGAGGGCGCTGATCGAGAAGCGCGGGATCAAGCTGGCATCTTACGGAGAGCTCGGCTGACGACGGGCCGTCGAGCGCGCCGCCTTCCATTGCGGGGCCGGCAAGCCCGCGGTCCGAAAATGGTTGTACATTTAGCCCCGGAAACCGGGGGCATATGTACAACGAATGCGCCACCATCGGGGCGCGTCGTCGGAGGCCCAACCAGAGTCCTGGACGCTGCAGCGGCTCACGGACGGTTCGAGCCGACTCGAGCCGCGTGGGCTTTCAGGTCTTTCGGAACGATGAAGACCGGCCGTCGATCGCGCTTCCGTCCGTTGGAAGGCTCAGCACGCCCGCCGTGACGCGACGAAGAGGATGTGCGGCGTCGTATAGCCCGCCGCCAGATCGACCACCTCGTCCACCGCGAAGCCGTGCTCTTTGAGCAGATCTTCGGTGAAGCGTCGCGGCTTGAGGCCCAATCCTCCGCTGCTCTGGGTTCGCCCGAGCAGCCGGACCATCAGCTGCTCCTGGGCGATGCACTTGAAGTGCTTCCAGGAGCGATTCGCCTCGGCCTCCTTGAGGAGAAGCACTCCACCCGGCTTGAGCAGTTGGTGGCAGGCGGCGGCGAATGGACCCCACCGCTCGACTGGAAGAAGGTAGAGCACGTCGGCGACGACGATCGCCTCGAAATGATTTTCCAGCTCCGGCAGGAGATCTTCAATCGTCCCTTGGCGCAGCGAGACGTTGCTCAGCCGACCGGGGCCCGATCGCGCCCAGGCGATTTTTCGCTCGTCGGGATCGATGCCGAGGACTTCTCGTCCGCGATTGCCCACCGCCAGAAGCGCGATCATCGCCCCGTGCCCGCATCCGACGTCCAGGATCGCTCCCTCTGGACAGCGAGCGGCGACCGCGGCGAGCGGAGCGGAAAAAATACGCGCCCGCACGAACAGCCGCTCTTTCAGGGGCAGCGGCGAGAATGCTTCCAGCGCCCGGTCTACCTGCCGATGGTTCACGCGACATACCCGCCCGCGCCCCATGCGAAGACGAGAACCGCCAGGAGCAGCGCACTGAGCACCAGCCACCCCGCCAGCACCCAGGTCTTGCCGCGCAGCAGCAGCGCCAGGGTGAGGAAGAGTGGAAAGGCGGACAGCACGTACCGGCCCAGGCCCATGAAGTCCTTGCTGGCGATCGTCGGAAGCCCGACGGCGAGCGCGCTGTACACCGCATAGCCCAAACCCAGGTGGCGACGCGTGGCAGGGACGAGCGCCAACGCGCCCAGGGCAACCACCGCATGCCCGACCAGCCGAAAGGCGACCAACGGGGCGACTTTGGGGAAGAGAATTTGAAACCAGGTGATCTTCAGCCAGGTGTGCCAACCCGACGGCTGATCCCATCCCGGCGCGGACTGGACATGAAGGAACGCGAGCGGGTCCCCGAAATGCGTCCAGAGATGCAACATGTACAGCCCGATGCCCCCGAGGGCGAGGAGGGGAAGAAAATCCTGCCACCGGATCGGCTCGCCCTTCTGTCGGCGGCGCTCGATCTGGCGAACCAATAGACCCAGGACCACCGCGGGCGCCACCGGGCGGGTGAAGGTGGCGGCGGCCCCGAGCAAGGTGGCCAACATCAGCGCATCCCGCTCGAGACAGAGGAACGCGCCGATCACCAGCATCAGCAAGAGCGCATCCGAGTAGATCGCTCCGTACAGGTAGAACGCGAAGGGATAGAGGATGAGTATCATCGTGGCGGCGAAGGCCGTTTTTGGATCGGTCTGGAGCGTCGCCCAGCGCAGGAACAGCCGACTGGCGAAAATTCCGCAGAGGAGGGTGACCAGAAATCCAGCGGTGAATCGATCCAGCCCCAATCCCGCCAGCGTGCGAATCGCCAGCGGGTACCCGGGAAAGAACGCGACCGGGCCCTGCGTCCCTGGAGCGTAAGTGTAACCGTCGCGGGCGATGCTGGCGTACCAGCCCGAATCCCAGCGCGCCCAGGCCCGGACCAGCGGGCCGCCATCCAGATGGACCTCGGCTCCGGGGACGGGAGCGGGAGCAAAGTACAGCGAGGAGAAGACGGCGATTGCCGAGCAGATCGTCGCCACGGTGGCCGCGGCGATCAGCGCTGCCCGCGCCCGCGGCATCGCGACCGTCCATCGGATCAGGTTCGCTTCTTCAGCCGCGCCGGGCTGCGCTCCGGGTCCATTCAGGCTCGGAACTTCGGGCATGTTGGGCAGCTCCTTCAAAGCGGCAGCCTACGACAAAGCGCGCAGGGGGACGCAGAATCCGCCGCCTGTAACAGCTCGGAACATGTCCGGCACCCCTTGAGCACGAGGAGCGACCCCAAGGGGGATTTTTAGCGGGGGTGGAAGCCCTTGCCTTTGGCGGCGACGTCTCGAAGCAGCGGCGCCGGTTCGAATCGGGCTCCCAGCTTGCGGTGCCAGTGGTCCATCCTCTCGAGCAGCGCCCCCGCCCCGAGCGCGTCCGCATAGCGGAAGGGACCGCCGAGGTAGGCCGGAAAGCCGAGCCCGAAGATGGCCCCGATGTCCCCGTCCCGCGGGCTGCGCAGGATGTTCTCGCCGAGGCAGCGGATCGCCTCGTTCACCATCTGCAGGGTGCAGCGCTCGGACATTTCGTTTGCGTCGAAGTGCCTTCGCTGAGCGCCGTAGGGCAGGAGCAGATAAGCGCTCTCATCGACGCGCTTCTTCTTCCCGTCATAGGTGTAGAAGCCCTTCTTGCCCTTGCGGCCGAGGCGCCCGTCCGCGACGATTTTCTCGAGCACGTCCGGAGGTCCGAGCCGATCGCCGAAGGCGTGGTGCATGATCTTCGCCACCTTCGCGGCGACGTCGATGCCCACCTCATCGAGAAGAGCGATCGGCCCGACCGGAAATCCGAAATCAACGAGCGCCTTGTCCAGCTCCGCGATGTCCGCTCCCTCGGCCAACAAGTGCGCCGCTTCGTTCATGTAGGGAGCGAGGATCCGCGAGGTGTAGAAGCCGACCCCGTCGTTGACGACGATCACCGTCTTGCCCTGCTTCTTGCCGAATTCGACCGCGGTGGCGATCACGACGTCGTCCGTTTGCGGAGTGGTGATGATCTCGAGCAGCGGCATCCTCGGAACGGGGCTGAAGTAGTGCATCCCGATCACGTTTTGCGGCCGCTTCGCGCCTTCGGCGATCTGGGCGATCGGCAGCGAGGAGGTGTTGGAGGCGAAGATGCAGTCTTCGCGGGAAATCCCCTCGACCTCGCGCAGCACGTCTTTCTTGATCCGGAGGTCCTCGAAAACCGCTTCGATGATCAGATCGGCGTTTCCGAAACCCTGCAGATCGGTGCTGCCGGTGACCAGCGCCATCTTCGCCTTCGCCTCGCGCGCGTTGAGCGAACGCCGCCTCACCCGCTCTTCGAAGACGCTGCTCACTGACTTGAACGCGCGCCCCACGCTGGCATCGTCCTTCTCCTTCACCCGCACCGGGATGCCGACGTTGGCCGCGGTGACGTAGGCGATGCCGCTGCCCATCAGGCCGCCGCCTAAAACCCCCAGCTTCTTCACCGGGCGGGCCGATTGCTTTGGATCCGAGGTCCCGTTCTCCTTCTTCAGCTCGACGGTGGCGAAAAAGATCTCCACCAGGCGGCGCGAAACGTCGGACACCACGAGCTCGCCGAAGAAGCGCGCCTCGGCGTCCAGCCCTTTCTCCATCCCGCTCTCGAGGCCGATCCGGATCGCCTCGAGCGCTTTTGCCGGCGCGGGGTACTTGCCGCGCGTCTTTTTGAGAAGGGCCTTGCGTGCCTGGTCGAAGAGAATCTTGCGGCCGAGCGGGTTGTCTTGCAGCGCAAGCTCCGCCCACGCCTCCTTGCGCGCCAGTCCCTTGAGCAGCCCGGAAAAGCCCTTGGCCCCGGCGACCAGACCGCGCTGCCTTTCGGGGCGCAGCTTTCCGGAGGCGAGCTCGCGCGCGCGCTGCTTGGCGACGTCGAGGAGGATCGGCGCCGGGACGACCTCGTCGACCAGGCCGAGCTTTTTCGCCTTCTGCGGGCGGATCGACTTGCCCGTGAGGATGAGATCCAGCGCCTGCTGCGCCCCCGCGAGCTGCGCGATCCGCTGGGTGCCCCCGGCACCGGGAATCAGTCCGAGCTGCACCTCCGGCGAGCCTAAGGTGGTCTTCGGGCTGTCGCTGGCGATCCGATAGCCGCAGGCGAGCGCCCACTCGAAGCCGCCCCCGAGGCAACTTCCGTGGATCGCCACCACCACCGGCTTGGCGAAAACCGCCAGCGCATTGAATCGCCGCTGCGCATCGCGCGACACTTTCCTTCGCGCCGGCGATGAAGTTGTCCTTCTTGCCCGAGGTGAACACCACCGCGGCGACCGCGGCATCGTCGCGCGCGCGACTGAGCAGCCGATCGAGCTCTGGACCGACCTGGGGAGAGAGCGTGTTCACCGGTTCGCCGACCTGATCGAAGGTGATCACCGCCACGCCCTGGTCGACCTCGTAGCTAAACGCGCTCTTCGCGTCCATTTCGTCGATCTGGATTGCCATTAGCTCACTTCCAGGATTACCGCGGCGCCGAGACCACCGGCGGCGCAGACGGTGCACATCGCGGTATTCAGATTGCGCCGTTTCAATTCGTAAAGCGCTTGCGCCACCACCCGGGCGCCGGTGGCGGCGAACGGGTGGCCGAGCGCAATCGATCCGCCGTTGACGTTGAGCCGGGTCCGGTCGACCTCGCCCAGCGGGGCGGCGCGCCCGATCTTCTTCGCGAACTGCGGCGAGGCGAACGCTTGCAGATTCGACGCCACCTGCGCCGCGAACGCCTCGTGGACCTCGAACAGGTCGATGTCCGAGAGCTTCATCTCCGCGCGGTCCAGGGCCAGCGGAGCCGCGTAGGCGGGGCCCTGGAGAAGCTGATCGCCCGGATCGGTGGCCGCGTAGGCGTAGGCGCGAACAAATCCCAGCGGCGCGTACCCAAGCGCCTTCGCCCTCTCCTCGCTCATCACCAGAAGCGCCGCCGCCCCATCGGTGAGCGGAGAGGAGTTGCCCGCGGTGACGGTGCCGTACTTGCGGTCGAACACCGGCCGCAGCTGGGACAGCGCCTCAAAGCTCGCGTCCGGGCGCACGATGTTGTCCTTGTCCGCAACGATCTCGAAAGCGGGCGGTACCAGGACGTGCATCACCTCGTCCTTGAACCTTCCCTCCTCCCAGGCCCGCGTCGCGTTCTGGTGCGAGGCCAGCGCGATCTCATCCTGTTCCTGGCGGCTGATCCGGTTCTCCTTGGCCATCTTCTCCGCGCTCTCCCCCATCGACATTCCGGTGGAGTACTCGGCGATGGCCGGAGGCATCGGAACGAGGTCCTTCGGCCGCAGCTTCTGGAAAGGCCGCAGCTTGCCGGGCAGACTTTTTCCCCGCGACGCCTCCGCCAGCGCCTGGGCGAGCGGCCGGCTGGCGAAAACCGGCACGTCGGACATCGACTCGGTGCCGCCGATGATCGCCACCTCCGAGGCCCCCACCGCGATCGAATTGACGGCGTCGGTGAGCGCCTGGATCGAGGTGGCGCAGGCGCGCGAGACGGTGTGAGCTTCAATCGATCGCGGCAAGCCGGAGGCCAGGACGACTTCGCGGGCGATGCTGGTCGCGGTCAGGCCGGGAATCACCTGGCCAAAGACGACCTGGTCGATCTCCACGGGATCGAGCTCGGAGCGCTGCACCAGCTCCTGAACGACGATCCGGCCAAGGTCGAGCGCGCTGAGCTGGGAGAACACCGTTCCCGCTTTCTCGAACGGCGTGCGCAGCCCCCAGACGATCGCCGCGCGCCTTCCACCTTTCATCCACTGAGCTTTCGCCATTGATTCTCCTGAATTGGCGCTGCTTCTAACGACCACGAACGCGGCGCGTCAAGACGCGTGGGGGCGGGCGCTCAGGCGATGGACGGCTTCCACCAGGGCTTGGGCGGCCTCGGGGCGCGTGGGCGGAAGTATTCCGTGGCCCAGATTGAAGATGTGACCCAAAGGGCCGGCGGTCTTGAGGATGTGGTCGACGCGCGCTTCGAGGTCCGGCTGCGGAAGAAAGAGCGCGGCGGGATCCAGGTTGCCTTGGACGCAAACTTCCGGGCCGAGCAGCCGCCGCGCCTCGTCGACCTCGATCCGCCAGTCCAATCCGAGCACGTCGGCTCCGGTCCGCTTCATCAAGGGCAAAAGCGTGGACATCCCGGTCCCGAAGAGAATCACCGGAACGCCGGTGGCTTTGAGCGCGGTCACGATCCGGGTCAGATAGGGCTCGCTGAATGACTGGAAATCGCGCGGCCCCAGCTCTCCGCCCCAGGAGTCGAAGATCTGGACCACCCGCGCTCCCGCGGCGACCTGCATCTGCAGATAGGGGATGAGGGTCCGGGTCAGCTTTTCGAACAACGCGTGGGCCACCAGCGGCTGCTCGAAGAGCAAGCGCTTGATCTGCAGAAAATTCTTCGATCCGCCGCCCTCCACCATGTACGCGGCGAGGGTGAACGGCGCCCCGCAGAAACCGATCACCGGCACGCTGTCGCCGAGGGCTTTGCGCGTCTTGCGGATGGCCTCGGCGACGAAGCCCGTCGAAGCCTCCGGATCCGGGATGCCCAGGCGCCGCACGTCGGCCTCGGATGCCACTGGATTTGGAAGGCGGGGTCCGCGGTCGTCCAGCTCCAGCGTCAGGCCCATCGCCTCCACCGGAATCAGGATGTCGGAGAAAATGATCGCCGCATCGACGCCGAGGCGCGAGACCGGTTGCACCGTCACCTCGGCGGCGAGGTCGGGCGTCTTGCACAGGTCGAGGAACGCGACCTTCTCGCGGATCGCCCGGTACTCCGGAAGGTAGCGGCCGGCCTGGCGCATGATCCAGACCGGGGTCGCGTCCACCGGCTTGCCTCGCGCTGCGAGCAACAGCCTTTCGTTCACGCCTCCCGCCTTTCGAGTCAGCGCCTGGCCAGTTTCCGCCACGATCCGGCGCGGGCGATCTCATGCCATCCGAGCAACTTCCTCGGCAAGGGGTCGTTGCCATAGACGAGGATCTGATCGAAGTGCGCCAACTCCTGTGGACTGGCCAGGGCGAGGCTCGAGGGAAGGTCGTGGCCCGGTCTGAACCGCACCGGGTGGTGTTCGGCATCGGCGAAGAAATTGTGGCCCACTCCTCCGCGCTCGGCGGTCAGCCATTGCCCCAGGTGCTCGAGGTAGATCATCCGGCTTCCCAGCACCTCCTTCCCGGCGAGCGACCAATAGCCGTGGGTGTTGGGAAAAGGTCCCGCCATCATCTGATCGAGACCTCTGACCACGGTGGCGAATCGGTGGTGGAACACCGCCGTCTGCGCCAGCGAGGCCAGGGACAGAGCAACCAGGCCGATTCTCACCGGCTTGCCCAGCGCCTCGCCGTCCACGAGGAGCAGGGAGGCCATTCCCGCCAGGACAGGTAACCGAACGCAGATGAGAAAAATACCGGAGAGCGTCTTGGGGGTGATGAAGTACAGCGCCAGCAACGCGACAAACATCGCGGCGGGAGCGATCGCTTCCTGCCGGCGCCTCTTCCAGTAAAGGACGATGAACACGGTGCTCACCAGCGCCGGGCCCCAGGCGGCGAGAAACCCCTCCGGGCGATAGTTCTGGGCGAACCAGAGAAAGTGCGAGCCGGCCGCGTAGCGGGTCGCCGGCCATTCTCCGGGGATGAACGCGCGCATGGCCATCGACCACGCCTTGGGGATGGCAAGCCCGATGGGCAGTGCCACGGCCAGGGCGGCCATTTGCAGCGACTCGACGCGCGGCCGGCGGCAAAGGGCAAGGACTACCAGCACGACCACCAGCACCGCGAACGCCAGCAGGTGCGACTGCATCGTCGCCGCGGCGAGCAGGTTCACCCCGATCAACCAGCGGACCTTCCTCGACTCGAGGGTGCGCTGGAAAAGGGCAATCGTGAAGAACATCAGCGGCTGCGCGAAAAGCCCGGAGAGCAGGCCGTACCAGTAGGAGAAATTGAAGGCGAGCGGCAGGCCGAGGAGCACCAGCCAATCGGGGCGCCGGAACGCCCGAAGCAGCGCCAGCTGCGAAAGGGGAAACAGCTGAAGGGTCAGCCACAGCGCCGCGCGGGCGGCCACCGCGCCGTTGGTCAGGTAGGTGAGCGGAAGAAACAGCCAGAATACAAGGCCATATCCAATCGGCACCCGGATCTCGTAAACCTGGCTTACCGCCGGGTCGCCGCGCAGTAGATTCGCGAGCGTCTCGAGCTGCGCGCCATGCGCCGGCAGATCGACGGGAGGCGGAAAGCCCCAGACGCACCAGGCGGTGAAGATGGCCCATCCCACCAGAACCGCGGGCAGGAAGAGGCGGGAGAGGCCACGCGGCAGCGGCGGGGCCTCAGGCTCGCCCAGCTGCTGAGGCGCTTCTTCCGCGCTCCAGGGCGACTTTCGCTTTCGGGCAGCGTTGACTTGCGTCAATAGCCCCCCTCGGGGGTAATCAGGCATTCTGGGCGCGGAGGAACCATGGCTCTGTCACTGAACACGACGGTGAATGATATTCAATTCGAAAACCCATTTCTCCTCGCTTCGGGGCCGCCGGGCACAAATGCCAAGGTGATCGCCAAATCCTATGACCTTGGCTGGGGGGGCGTGGTCTGCAAGACGATCAGCCTCGATTCGAGCAAAGTGATCAATACCGCACCCCGGTACGCCAAGCTCAAGGCCCGGGAAGACGACAAGGTAATCGTCGGATTCGAGAACATCGAGCTCATTTCCGACCGTCCATTCGAGGCCTGGCTGGACGAATTCCGCCAATTGAAGTGGAACTACCCGAGGAAGATCCTGATCGCGTCGATCATGGAGGAGTACCGCCGCGAGGCCTGGCACGAGATCGTCCGCCGGGTCCAGGACACGGGCGTGGATGGATTCGAATTGAACCTCTCCTGTCCTCACGGTCTTCCCGAGCGAAAGATGGGGATGGCAATGGGCGAGGATCCGCACATCGTCGAGGAGGTGGTCGGCTGGGTCAAGGAGGTCTCCAAGATTCCCGTCTGGGCCAAGATGACGCCCAACGTAGGCAACCCGGCGGTCCCCGCGCTCGCCGCGGTCAAGGGTGGTGCGCACGGAATTTCCACGATCAATACCATTTTGTCGATCATCGGTGTCGACCTGAGAACCCTGCGCCCGATGCCGACGGTGGAGGGGTGCACCGTGGCGGGCGGCTATTCGGGCCAGGCGGTCCGGCCGATTGCGCTGCGTCACGTGATGGAGATCGCGCGCGCGATCCCCGGGGTTCCGATCTCCGGGATGGGTGGAATCGAGACCGGATTCGACGCGGCCCAGTTCTTCCTCCTCGGCGCAGCTACCGTACAAGTCTGCACCGGGGCGATGCTGCAGGGGTATGAGATCATCGCCAGGATGAAGGAAGAGCTGATCCGGGTGATGACCGATCACCACTTCGAACGCGTTCAAGACATGGTGGGCAAAAGCCTGCCCTATTTCAGCACCCACGCCGATCTCGTCCAGCGCCAGAAGGCCGCCAAGGCGGCGAAGGTCGGCAATG
>WNFF01001772.1_pt1 | contig 17455 bp, 13 predicted proteins | sample 5400441 | NCBI WGS metagenome assembly WNFF01 (sample SAMN13153345, study PRJNA577476) | soil metagenome | isolation source: 120 cm saprolite under Douglas fir tree site 2 hole 3 replicate 1 | place: USA:California | collected 2015-04-18 | reverse complement strand
GATCACCCGGAGTCAGTTCGACCGCGCCGCCGACCTGATCAACCTAGAAGCCTACATGCGCCGCATCCTCACGTCCCCGTTCCGCGAGGTACAGGTGGAGGTCCCGGTCCGGCTGGACGACGGCCGGATCGAGGTATTCACCGGCTACCGCATCCAGCACAATGGTGCGCGCGGTCCCTGCAAGGGCGGCATCCGGTTCCACCCCAGTGCCGACCACGACGAAGTGCTCGGCCTCGCCACGATCATGACGTGGAAGACCGCCCTCATGGACATCCCGTTCGGCGGCGCCAAGGGCGGCGTGACCGTCGACCCCAAGAAGCTCTCCCGGCTGGAGCTCGAACGGCTCACGCGACGCTTCACGCAGCGCATCGCAATCGTCCTCGGCCCCTACCGTGATATCCCCGCGCCGGACGTGAACACCAACGCGCAGGTCATGGCCTGGATCCTGGACGAGTACTCCAACCGCCAGGGGTACACCCCTGCCGTAGTGACCGGAAAGCCGGTCTCGCTCGGCGGCTCGCTGGGGCGCGAGGAGGCGACGGGTCGGGGCGTGATGTACGTGATGGCCGAGTTCGCACGCGATTTCGGCATCCCCCTGAAGGGCGGTCGGGTGGTGATTCAGGGGTTCGGCAACGTGGGGAGCCACCTGGCTCGGTTGCTGGACGCTGAGGCGGGCGCCAAGGTCGTCGCCGTGAGCGACGTCGAGGGCGGGATCTTCAACGACGCCGGACTCGACCTGCCCGGACTGCTCGCCCACGTCGCTAGCAAGAAGCCGGTCTCCGCCTGGAAGGGCGGCAAAGCGATCACCAACGAGGAGTTGTGGACGGTACCGTGCGACTGGCTGGTCCCAGCCGCCTTGGGCAGCGTGATTACCAAGGAGGCCAACGCGCGCACCATCGACTGCAAGGTCCTGGTGGAAGGAGCCAACGCACCCACGACCCCCACGGCTGACCTCATCCTCGAGGAGCGGGGCATCCCAGTGCTGCCCGACTTCCTCGCCAACGCCGGCGGCGTGACAGTCAGCTATTACGAGTGGGCGCAGAACCTGCAGCAGTATCGCTGGACCCACGAACAGGTGAACCGCGAGCTCCAGGCGACGATTACGCGTGCCTACACCGCGGTGCGCGACCTGTCCAAGCAGAAGGGGGTGACGTTGCGGACGGCGGCGTATGCGATCGCGCTGCAACGCGTCGCCGAGGCGGAGCGGTTGCGCGGTAACTGATGGGCGCTCGCGCCCGGCCGCCGGGCCGCCTTTAGTCCTCCGCCGGCATCCCAGGCCGGGAGTACAGCGCGCGGTAGGGGTCCTGATCCGGCTGGGTGAACACTCGGATCTGGATCGCGCGGATCGCTTCCCCGATGTCGGCGTTGCTCTGCACGTAAATCTCGTCGAATAGATTCAGGTTCATTCGGTAGAGCCGCTGCGCGATCACCACCGCATTGTTGAGCGGCACCCGGACGAGCCAGCGCCAATCGTAGGTCTCGAGCCCCTGCCCTACCCCGCCAGCGAGCTGGGCGCCGGCCCACCGGAAGATCGTCTCGCGCACGTGAGCGAGCTGCGGCACGCCCAGGGTATCGGCGTACGCTGAATCCAAGCGCCGCGCCAGCTCGGCGTAGAACACGTCCAGCGTGCGCTCGTCCCGCCAGCGTGCGGCCGCTCGCCGCGCGTCGAGTGTGTCACCGCGTGCGCGAAAGAACCGCTCCGCCCCGCGATACCCCACGAAGCTCGCGAAGCTCTCGTTGAACGGTGTCTGGCTCTTCACATACAGCGTGTTGTGGGCCAGCTCGTGGAGGACCGTCGCGACGAGCTCCATCGTGTCGCGGTCCACCGCCGTTGAGAACAGCGGATCGCTGAAGTACCCCAGCGTCGAGAACGCTCCCGACGGGCGCAGGTAGATATCGAACCCCTGCCGGTCGAGCTCGGCCGCCTCGGCCTGGGCGCGGCGGGCGTCGAAGAACCCCTTGTAGGGCACGTCCCCCACGATGGGAAAGCTCCAGGTGAATTGTCGCAGCTTGTTGCGGGGGCTGGCCGACAGGACGAGCAGCAGCGTGTCGCGCCCGGCGTCCACGTAGGTCGTGAACGTCTCACCCGCAGCGAGGTGCAGCGAATCGGCGGCGAATTGCCGCGCGGCGAGCACCAGCTTGAGCCGCTGCCCGAGGGGCGCGGGCGTCCGCGGGTCGGCGAGCAATTTGGCGATCGACCGGCGCTTGAGGAGAATGCGCACCTCCTCAAGCCCCGCGCGGGCGACATACCGGGCATCACCGCTCACGACCAACAGCAGCCCGGCCGCCGCGATGAGGCCTACCAGTCCACCGAGCCCGAGTCGCCGCAGGATGCGCCCCCAGGGAGGACGGCGGCGCTCAGTCAGGGTGTCCATCGCAGCCCCACGCGGTGGGTCCCGCCCCCGAGGACATCAAAGCCTTGGTAGGCGTAGTCGAAGTGCAGCCGCCCTAGTTCTATCCCGCCACCCACCGTGAAGCGGGAGGCGTCACTCGTGGGCGAGCGCGTGGCGTACCCCAGCCTCCCCACCAGCCCGACGCCACCCGTCACCACCCCACCCTCCACTCCCTGGACGAGCACCGCGGGCCGCCCAGGGGTCCATTGCCCTTCGAGCGTGCTGAGCAGTCGCATGGTACCCTCGGGGTCCACATAATTGAGCGTGACACCGACGCGGGTGCGCCGTGGCAGCCGGGCTCCGTTGCCGAAGTCTCCCCCGATGTTCTGCACGCTCGCCCCCACCGCGAAGATGTCGAACACGGCGATCGCGAGTCCGGCGTCGCCCGCCCAGGCGTCAGCCGCATAGCCCCCGATCTGCTGCCGGGCATACTTACCCGAGACGCCCAGGGCGATCAAGCCGCGCCGGTACACGACGGAAGAGACGGCAAGGAGGTCGGCGGCGCTGAAGGTACCGCCGGTTGGCGACCCGCGCCGACCACCGGTAGACGAATCCGGCACGATGATCGGCTCGGATCCGTAGTCGAGGGCCTGTGCGCCCGCTCCCCAGGTGATCCGCCCCAGCCGAACCGCGATGGCGGCCGTCGAAAAGACCGTCCCTGCCAAGTAAGGCTCGTAGGAGCCTTCGACGGCGACATGCCGGACGGTGGCGAGGCCGGCGGGATTGGCGAATATCGCGCCGGCGTCTCCGACGAGCGCGGCTCCCGCGCCGCCCAGCCCGGCTGACCGGGTGGAGCCGGGGAGCAAAGCCACGACGCTGGTCTCCGACTGGCTCACCAGCGCCGTCGCTAGCAGGGCATCGACGACCAGCGCCAGGGAGAGAACACGACGCCGTCTCACCGGTCAGTGCATCCGGCTCATATCAGGCCTCGTCGCAAGCTGCTCTCCTTCCATCACTTCGCCCACGTGGACGAGGGCTCGCCGAAAGCAGATCGGCCCTGCCACCTCATGTACCCCAATGATCGCCGCAACAAGGGCCTCGAGCGAGACCCCCCACTCCGGAAACGCCCGCCGGGCGGTGAACGCGAGCCCCAACACGAGTCCCGCCTGGGATATCAAGCCCATCCAGCCGTAGCGGGACACGTCCGTCGGTACGGCCGGGTGCCTGCCCGCCCACAGCAGGCCGAAGCGCAGCCCCGAGACCCGGAGGCCGATGAGGAGCAGCATCCAGGGCCAGAGTTCGGCCAGGGCATGCAGGCGCAGCCCCGCGCCGGTGATGGCGAAAAACACCACGCTCACGGGAAGGAGCCCGCGTTTCAGCTCGTCCCGCAGCCGCTCGCCCTCGACGCGTGAGAAGTTCTCAAGGTAGAAGCCTGTGGCCAGGGCGATCACCGTTGTCTCGAGACCCGTCAGACGCGCGACCTCGGCCGTCACGAACGCGACGGCGATCAGAAACAGCCCCGTATCGCGCTGGACCAGTTGCATGTACTGGTCCACCAGCAGCCCCACCACCACTCCGACCGCCACCGACCCGAGCAAGTGGGTCGCCGCCGTCCACATGTACGCGCCGTTCAGGGCGCCCGTGCTCACCAATGCTTTTCCCAGCGTAAGGACCAGCGTGAACAGCAGCACGACGACGACGTCCTGTATGACGGTGACGCCCAGGACGGTACGCGCGAACGGTCCCCGTGCGTCGAGGTCGCCGATCAGCGCCATCGTGATCGCGGGTGAGGCGGCAGCGGCGAGAGTCCCGAGCACGAGCGCCACCACGATCGCATCGCCCAACGAATGGTGCACCGTGAGGGGAAGCCACGGTGAGACCGACAGCACCACGGCCGAGACGGCGAGAAACGGGAAGCCGATCGCGCCGGCTGCCAGGCGCGTGAGGGCGACGCGGCCCTCCCTCAGGAACTCGAGCCGCAGCTCGGCGCCGGCGGCCAGCGCGAGCAGCGCGAGCGCCGCATCGGCGATGAACCGCAGGGCGCTGACTTCGTCTTCCCGCACGAGGCCGAGCCAGGCCGGGCCGACGCAAAAGCCGATGAGCAGGAACGTCGTGATGCGCGGGAGGGGCCAGCGGCGGCTGAGGTCGCCGCCCAAGAGCGCGGCGAGCAGCAGGAACCCGAGAGCGAGCGTGGCGCGCGCTTCGATGGGCCCGGCTTCGGCCAGACGATGGAACAGGGCCATCGTCAGGGCCAGAGCGAGGAGGCTCGCGAACCAACGCATGGCGCACAAATCTCGGCAGCAGCGCGGCTTTTGACAACGCGCGAAGGCCCCGGTAATATGCGCGATAGACCATGCCCTTCGCCCACCTCCATACCCACAGCGAGTACTCTCTCCTCGACGGCGCCAATCGGATCCCGGATCTACTGGACCGCGTCCAAGCGCTCGGCATGGACTCGCTGGCTATCACCGACCACGGGAACCTGCACTGCGCCTGGACCTTCTACGAGGGGGCCAAGGCCCGGAAGATCAGGCCGATCTTGGGGTTCGAGGCCTATCTGGCGTTCGGCAGCAGGAAGCTGCGGGAGCGGCCCGTAGACGCCCCGGCGGCGTACTCGCACCTCGTGCTGCTCGCCCGCAACCGCACTGGATACCAGAACCTCGTCAAGCTCTCCTCGATCGGCTTTCTCGAGGGTTATTATCGTCGGCCGCGTATCGACAAGGAGGTTCTAGAACAGCATAAGGAAGGGCTCATCTGCCTCGCGGCGTGCCTCTCGGGAGAGATCTCGTTGTACCTCCGCCAGGGCAATTTTGAAGCGGCCAAGGCCAGCGCCCAGTGGTTCGCCCGCACCTTCGGGCCCGACGGGTTCTGGCTCGAGGTGCAGGACCACGGCCTCCCGGACGAGAAGGTCGTCGCCGCGGGGATGTTCCAGCTCGCCGCGGAGCTGGGCCTCCCAGTGGCAGCGACCAACGACGCGCACTACCTCATGCAGGAGGACGCCGAGGCCCACGACGTGCTGCTCGCGATCGGCACCGGCAAGGACCTCGACGACCCGAAGCGGTTTCGTTTCATGGGCCGTGAGAGCTACGTCAAGTCCGAGCAGGAGATGCGCGCGCTGTTTCCGGAGCGCCCCGATGCGATCGCGGAAACGCAGCGGATCGCCGAGCGATGCGAGTTTGACTTCGAGAAGCGTTATTTCCTGCCGCAATACCCGCGCCCGGCGGAGTTCGCGAGCGACAACGATCTGCTCGTGCACCTGGCCCGCGACGGTGCGGCGGCGCGCTACGGCTCTCCACTCCCCCCGCATGTGGAGCAGCGCCTCGCCTACGAGCTGGACGTCATCCAGCGCGCCGGGTACGCCGGCTACTTCCTCATCGTGTACGACCTGATGAAGGCGGCGCGCGACCGCGGGATCCCCACGGGCCCGGGGCGCGGCTCGTCGGCGGGCTCGCTGGTCGCCTACGCCCTGCGGATCACCGACGTCGATCCGCTCAAGTTCGATCTCCTGTTCGAGCGGTTCCTGAACCTCGAGCGCATTTCGATGCCAGACATCGACCTCGACTTCTGCTTCGAGCGACGCGGGGAAGTGATCGAGTACGTGCGGGCGCGGTACGGCCGGGAATCGGTGGGCCAAATCATCACCTTCGGGACCCTCAAGGCCCGCGCTGCGTTCCGCGACGTCGCACGCACGCTGCGGGTCGAGATGGGCGACGTGGACCGGATCACGAAGCTCATCCCCTCGGGTCCGGCGTACGCGCTGACCCTGGCGGAGGCGGCAGAGAAAGTGCCGGAGGTGAAGGCCGCAGCCGTCCAAGACGAGCGGATCCGTAAGGTGCTGGAGCTGGGCGCGCGCATCGAGGGGCTGGCGCGCCACGCCTCTGTGCATGCGGCCGGCCTGGTGATCGCGCCGGGCCCCCTGTCCGATTACGTCCCCGTCTGCCTCGCGCCCCAGGGCGCAGACGCCATTATCACGCAGTACGACATGGTCTCGCTCGAGCACGTGGGCATGCTCAAGATCGACCTGCTCGGCCTCAAGACCTTGACTGTGATTCACGACGCGGTCGAGATGATCCGGGAGCGCCACGGTGTCGCCCTCGACCCGGGCTCGCTCGACCTCGAAGACCCCGACGTCTACCGTCTCCTGCGCTCGGGCCGCACGGCGGGCGTGTTCCAGTTTGAGTCCCCGCTCGCCACCGACTGCCTCCGCAACATGAAGTGCGACCGGTTCGTCGACCTCGTCGCGACGAACGCCCTGCTCCGCCCCGGCCCGCTCGACGCCGGGATGCATCTCGTGTACATCAACCGCAAGCTGGGACGGGACAAGGTCCGCTACCCGCTCCCCGAGCTCGAGCAGATCCTCGCGCCGACCTACGGCGTCATCACGTATCAGGAGCAGGTGATGCGGATCGCCAACGTGCTCGCCGGCTACTCCCTCGCAGAAGCGGACGTGCTCCGCAAGGCGGTCGGCAAGAAGATCCAGCAACTGATCGACGCGGAGCTGGAGCGCTTCGTGGAGCGGGCAGTGGCGCGCGGGCACGACCGCCGGGTGATCCTGGAAATCGCCGCGCAGCTCGCCACTTTCGGACGCTACGGCTTCCCCAAGGCGCACGCCGTCGCCTATTCGATCCTGTCCTACCAGACGGCGTGGCTCAAGACCCACTACCCCGCGGAGTTCATGGCGGCGCTGCTGTCGTCGGAAATCGGCAACACGGACCAAGTGGTGACGTACATCAACGAGGCCCGCGAGCTGGGCCTCGAGGTGCTGCCGCCGGACGTGAACGAGTCGGGCTTCAAGTTCACCGTCGTCGGTGACCGGCGGATACGCTTCGGCCTGGGCGCCGTCAAGAACGTCGGCGAGGGAGCGATTGCTTCCATCCTCGCCGGCCGCCGGGACGCCGGGCCCTATCGCTCGCTGGTGGGGCTGTGCGACTTCATCGACCTGCGGCTCTGCAACAAACGCGTGCTCGAAGCGCTCATCGATGCTGGCGCGTGCGACTCGCTCGGCGGGCACCGGGCGCAGTTCGTCGCCGCCCTTGAGCACGCCTTCGGCGAGGCACAGGTACGCCAGCAGGAGCGGGAGGCCGGCCAGCACGCCCTGTTCGGTGAGGAGACCCCGGTCCCGCGTCCCCCCGCTCCCCTCCCCGAGGTCCCGCCGTGGTCCGAGCACGAACGCCTGCTGCGCGAGAAGGCCGTCCTCGGGTTCTTCATTTCGGGCCACCCCCTCGCCAAGTACCGCATGGAAGTGGAGCTGTTCGGGACTCGCACGACTGCCACCTTGGGCCAGTGGAGCGAGCGCAAAGTCACCATCGCCGCCGTGGTCTCGGTCGTGAAGCGGCAGATCTCGAAGAAGAGTGGTGCCGAATACGCCCGCCTGGTGCTCGAGGACTTTCACGGCGCGGCCGAAGCGCTGGTGTTTCCCGAAGCCTGGGCGCGGCTCAACGCGGTGATCCAGGCCGACAGCGCGTACCTGCTCACCGGCTCGCACAGCGCCCGAGACCGGGGGGAGGAGCAGGCGCCGTTCATTGTGGAGGCGGTTCGCCCGCTCGACGAACTGCGCTCGAGCGGCGCCGTCGGCCTGGCGCTCACGTGGTCAGTCACGAGCCCCCCCGAGCCGGACGCCGCGCGAGCGGTGGCAGCGCTGTGCGCCGCCCACCCCGGCCCGGCCCCGGTCCTCGTCGAGTGGGCCGATGAGGGAGGCAATGGAGGAGAGGGGCGCGGCGCGAGCGCGCGACCGAGCGCACGGCTGCGCAGCCGCTCGCTCCGCGTCGAGCCGGCCGACGACTTGTTGGCGGCCCTGCGTGGCATCCTGGGCCCTGAGCGCGTGCACTTGGTCAAGACGAGCTGACGCGGCATGGCCACGCACACGCTGGACTTCGAACGCCCGCTCCTCGAGATCGAGCGTCAGATCGAGGAGCTCAAGAAGATCGGGGGCGGCGACGGCGCGAGCCGCAACAGTGACTTGGCTCCGCTCGAGAAGCAGCTCGCCGAGTTGCGGGCAGAGATCTATCGCAAACTGACGCCGATGCAGCGGGTGCAGGTCGCGCGCCACCCGAAGCGGCCCTATCCCCTCGATTACATCCGGCTCGTCTTCACAGATTTCGTCGAGCTACACGGCGACCGCCTGTTCGGCGACGACCCCGCGATCGTAGGCGGCTGGGCCCGGCTCGACGGCCAGACGGTCATGGTCATCGGCACCCAAAAGGGCCGCGATACCAAGGAGAACTTGCGGCGCAACTTCGGCATGGCGCACCCGGAGGGCTATCGGAAGGCGCTGCGGCTGATGCAGCTGGCCGAGAAGTTCCACGCTCCGGTGCTCACCTTGATCGACATCGCCGGCGCCCATCCGGGGCTCGGAGCCGAAGAGCGCGGCCAAGCGGGGGCGATCGCCCGCAATCTGATCCAAATGGCGGCGCTACGCACTCCGCTGATCGCAACAATCACCGGCGAAGGCGGTTCGGGCGGCGCGCTGGCGATCGGGATGGCCGACCGCGTGCTGATGCTTGAGAACTCGGTCTACTCTGTGATCTCTCCGGAGGGGTGCGCGGCGATCCTGTGGAAAGACGCCACCCAGAAGGAACGGGCGGCCGAAGCCCTCAAGCTCACCGCCCAGGATCAGCTGGCGCTCGGTGTCATCGACGAGATCATCCCAGAACCTCTCGGCGGCGCCCACGCCGACCCCGAGGCGGCCGCGCAGGCCCTCGCCTCGCCGCTGCAGCGACATCTGCGCGAGCTGATGAAGCTCAGGACCGCCAAGCTCCTCAAGCGGCGCGAAGAGAAGTACCTTTCGATAGGCGCTTTCACCGAGAAGTGAGTTGACCGATCCGGTCGTCGAGGTCCGGTTCAAAGGGAACCGGCTGGAGTATTTCACCTGGCAGTCCGCGGAACCGTTCGCGCCGCACGATCCGGTGATCGTGGAGGCGGAGCGGGGCCAGGACTTGGGTCGCGTGTCGGCGCTGGGGGACGTCGCCCTCAAGAAGTGTGGCCGCGGCTGCGCCGGGTGCTCCCTGCAGGAGGCGGGGGACCAACGGGCCACGCGTCGCATCCTGCGGCGCGCCAGCCGTGAGGACGTCCAAGCCGCCGATCAGCTGCGGCGCTCCGAGGACGACGTCCGACGCAAGGTGCGGGACCGCGTCCGCGAACACGGTCTCCCGATGAAGGTTTCCGACGCCGAATGGCAGTGGGACCGCCGCAAGCTTACCATCTACTTCACGGCAGACCAGCGAGTGGACTTCCGCGTACTCGTGCGCGACCTCGCGAGTCTGTATCGCACCCGCATCGACCTCCGGCAGATCGGCGCCCGCGATGAAGCGCGGCGCCTCTCGGGTGTGGGCCGCTGCGGCCGTGAGTACTGCAGCGCCAGCTGGCTCCCCGAGCTGCGGCCGGTGAGCCTGTCGGTGGCAAAGGACCAACACCTCTCGCTCAATCCCGCGCAGATCTCGGGCCCTTGCGGGCGGCTGCTGTGCTGCCTGCATTACGAGCACGACTTCTACGTGGAGAGCCGCAAGCGCTTTCCCAAGGAAGGCAAGGTGCTGCGCACCAGCGTGGGCCTCGAGCGTGTGCTGGCGGTGGACATCTTTCGCGAGCGCGTGACGCTGCGCGGGGACGAAGGGAGCACACGGATCCTTCCGCTCGAGCAGCTCAAGACGGAGACCGGTGTCTAAGTTCTACCTCACAACCGCGATCGACTACTCCAACGGCGATCCGCATCTCGGCCACGCGCTCGAGAAGATCGGCGCCGACTGCATCGCACGCTACTACCGCCTCCGCGGCGACACTGTGCACTTCGTGATGGGGATGGACGAGCACAGTCAGTCCGTGATCCAGGCCTCGGCCCGCGCCGGCGTGAGCCCCCAAGCCTGGGTGGACCGGATGGCGGGGACGTTCGCCGGGTATTGGGACCGCCTGCTGTGCAGCCACGACGACTGGATCCGCACCACCGAGCCCCGTCATGCGCGCGCGGTCACGGCGCTGCTGCAACGGATCCAAGAACGCCGCCCGGACGAACTCTTCGTCGCCGAGTACGAGGGACTGTACTGCACCGGCTGCGAGGAATTCAAGCAGGGATCGCAGATCCGGAACGGCCACTGCATCGAGCACCCCACCCTGGACCTCGTGCCGACGAAGGAACGGAATCATTTCTTCCGGCTGAGCGCCTACCGCGACCCCCTGCTCGAACGCATCCGATCCGGCGCCTTGCGTGTCGAGCCGGCGATCCGTCGCAACGAAGTCGTGCGACTGCTGGAAGACGGCCTCCAGGACATCTCGATCTCTCGGCAACGACAGCCCTGGGGCATTCCCTTCCCCGGCGACGCGGAGCAGACGGTGTACGTTTGGTTTGATGCCCTGATCAACTACCTCTCCGCCACCGGCTTCCCCAACGCTGGCTACGAGCGTCTGTGGCCGGCCGACCTGCACGTGATCGGCAAGGGCATCACGCGGTTCCACTGTATCATCTGGCCGGCGATGCTGCTGGCGGCCGACCTCGAGCTGCCCCGACTCGTTTGGGCGCATGGGTACGTGCAATGGGAGGGCGCCAAGATGAGCAAGACCGCGGGCACGGCCGTGGACCTCGGCGGAGCGATCGCCCGCTACGGCCCGGACGCGCTGCGGTATTTCCTGCTGCGCGAGATCGGGTTCGAGAACGACGGCAACTTCACCTGGGAGCGTTACGACGCGCGCTACACGGCCGAGCTCGCCGACACCTTCGGAAACCTGGTGTCACGCACCCTGTCGCTGGTGCTGCGCCACCGCGGCGGCGGCGTGCCGCACGACCCCCTGGGACACCGCACGCCGCTCGAGGAGGCGGGACGCCAAACGCTGCGCGACTACGCCGCGGCGATGGACGCGTACGCGCTCGCGGATGGCGCGGCGCGGATCATGGAGCTCGCGTCGCGTGCCAATCGCTACGTCGAAGAGACGGCCCCCTGGACGCTCGCGAAGACCGGCAAGGACGCCGAGCTCGACTCCGCACTCGCCAACCTGGTGCGCACCGTGGCGCGGCTCGCCGTGCTGGCGGCGCCGTTCATCCCGAGCAAGGCGGAGGTGATCTGGAACCTCCTCGGGACTGGGCAGCCCCTCGCGAACGTTCGCCTCGCCAACCTGACAGAGCCACCAGTCGAGGGACGGACGGTCACAAAGCCCCCGATCCTATTCCCCAAGCCCCCCGCGACTTAACCCGTTTGCCGAAGAGTTCGTGACTTAGCTCACGCCGGGGTTGTTGACGGCTCCTAGACTGGGGTCTATGTTCACCTTCCCTAGCCCTACCAGCGACTGACGGAGCCGCATGCGACGCAAGGCAGAGCGCAGGTGGACGGTGATGCTGGTGCCTCACGGCTCGGGCGTGTCCCGGGCGGTGGAGGTGTCGCAGACCGTCGTCAAAGCTCTCGCCGGATTCGGGAGCGCGCTGGCGCTCCTATTCCTCGTCCTGGGGGGCGCCGCTCTGTCGCGCGGGATCAACATCACGCACAGTCGCGCGGTGGAGCGTGAGAATCGATTGCTCGCCGACGAGATCCAGCGCCTGCGCGAGCGGATGGTCGGCCTGCGGGACACTCTGAACACGATCGGCCAGCGGGAGCAGGAGCTGCGCTTGCTCGCGGGGCTTTCCCCGACGGACGTCGGCGTGCAGCAGGGGGGGATCGGTGGGCCGAAGGGCGCCTGGTCGGAGCGCGACAGTCTCTCAGCATCCGGGCAGCTCGGCGGGCAGGCGCTGGCCGCGCGCATGGACGTCGATGCCCTGAGTCGCCGCGCCAACATCCTGGTCCGCTCCCTGACCGAGGCGTACGACTCGCTCTCCCGCCATCAGGCCCGGTTCGCCGCCACGCCATCCGTCATGCCGACGAAGGGGTGGCTCAGCAGCGCATTCATGGCGATGCGGGAGCACCCGCTCCTCCATCTGGCCCGACCGCACGAGGGGATCGATGTGTCCGCGAGGATGGGCACCGAGATCGAGGCCCCGGCCGCCGGCATCGTGACCGACGTGAAGTGGGAAGAGGGCTACGGCAACATGCTCACGATCGATCACGGCTACGGCCTAGTCACCCGATACGCACACTGCTCCAAGATCCTCGTGGCGCGAGGCACGCGCGTGAAGCGCGGGCAGAAGGTCGCGCTAGTCGGCTCGACCGGACTGTCCACCGGTCCGCATTTGCACTACGAAGTGTGGGTGAACGGCAAGCCGGTCGACCCCATGAAGTACGTGTTGCCGGACGCGATCGTGGATTGAGACGTCGGGCGATCGGAAGAACGGACGGAATAAGGGGCACGGATCACCGTGCCCCTGCGTGTCTCTGCCTGGGAACTCCGAGTTCAATTCGAGAATTTGATCTTCGGCACCGTATCCGCCCCGGGCGTTTGCAGCTCGAAGTAGGCCCGCGGCCCCTTCCCGATCACCTTCGCCGTCAGCACTTGTGGGAAGCGCCGGATGAAGGCGTTGTAGCGGTTCACCGCGTCATTGTAGTCCTGCCGCGCCACCGCGATGCGGTTCTCTGTGCCTTCGAGCTGATCCTGCAGCGCGCGGAAGTTCTCGTTCGACTTGAGTTGCGGGTAGTTCTCTGCAATGGCGAGGAGCCGGCCTAAGGGGGCGGTCAGTGCCGCGTTGGCGCTCGCCATCTGCGCGAGGTCACCCGATTGCACGGCGCCCGCGAGCCTCGCCCGGGCATTCGCGACCTCGATGAAAATCGTCTGCTCCTGCTTGGCGTAGCCTTTCACTACCTCCACGAGGTTCGGGATCAGGTCCGCCCGCCGCTGCAGCTGCACTTTGATCTGTGACTGAGCGGCGTTGACTTGCTCGTCGTAGGTCTGAATGGTGTTGTAGCCGCAGCTCCCCACCCCTCCCGCAGACAGGGCGAGTGCAAGGACCGGCCTCCAGCGCAGAGTCTTCACGTCGTCTCTCCTCGTCAGGTCAGTCGGTTCACGAACTCGGCTACGCGCGCCAACGCGGCGAGATACGCCGCCGCGCGCGGATCGCCGGCCGATAGCTGTAACGCGCGTCCTCGGGCCTGGCCGAACAGCTCAGATAAGGGGTCGGGTGACAGCCCTAACAGCGCGGCTGCCTCACGCACCAGGTCCTCCGTCGCCGCCGGAGCCTTGCGTCCTGCTAACCGCAGCGTCGTGCGCAACATGGTGAGGAAGCCCGCCATGCTGCCGCCCACAACTCCCGCCAGCCGCTTGGGATCGTTGCGGAGCGCGGCGTACGCTTGGCGCAGCCGCACCAGCTTGACCATCAGTTCCTGCTCGAGCTGGCGCTGCACGTCCACGCGCTGCACAGTCACGCCCGGCCACGGATCGCGGCCGGCCAGCAGCCGGTGCGCCTCCCGCATGTCTTCGTACTCGATGGCAAACACGTCCGCCGACGCCCGCCACTCGGCGTCGGACAGCAGAATCGGTGCTGGGTGCCCGCCTTGGGTCCACGCGGCGACCGCCGACGCGATCAAGGCGAACAAGCCATCGTCCACCCGATCCACGATCAGGAGCGTGTTCCAGTCCGAGTGGCCGGGCACGTGCGCCCCTGAGCCGCGCGCCGCCGAGCCGTAGAGCAGGACCGCGACCAGCCGCGAGCCGAGCGCCTCTTGCAGCGCCGTCGCAAACTCCTCTACCGTCTTGGTCTTTGCCATCTCCGCTCCTTGCGCGCAATCAGAACTTCCCGCCAGCACCGCCTCCCGAGAAACCACCACCACCGCCGAACCCCCCGAACCCGCCGAATCCCCCCCCTCCCCCTCCGCCGCCCCCACTCCCCCCTCCCCAGCCACCGCCACCGAATCCACCGCCGCCCCAGCCGCCACGGGAGCGTCCCATACCGCTGAACAGGAACGGCCACAACAGGATCCTGCCGCGGGACAACAACAGGAGCACGAGGAGCACGAGCAGCCAGGAGAGCCTGGGGCCGGACGGGGCGGGCTCCGCGGGACTGACGGGTGCGGGGAGCGAGTCGAACGCGACCCGGAATTCCGCGGCGAACGCCCGTGCCAACAGGTCGACGCCTACCGCGAGCCCAGTCCCGTACTCCTCCCGGGCCAGATACGGCAGCATCGCGTCGCGGATGCGGCCCACGCGGGCGTCTGGGAGGAACCCCTCGGCGCCGCGGCCCGTCGAGATGAAAACGTCGCCGGTACCCGGGCGATGGTTCTTGCGTGGAACGAGCAGGACGACGACGCCGAGGTTCTTGGCCGGATCGCCCGCCGCGCCACGCGCCCCGACTCCCCATTGGCGGCCGATCTGGAGAGCCACGTCGCTCGCGGGGCGCTCTCCGATATCCGCGAGCGTCACGACGGCCATGTCGCCCCGTGTCCTGGCGCGGATCTCGGTGATGACGGCTGTCATGTGGGCGACGCTGGTGGGGTCGAGGACCCCCGCGAAATCGTTGACGAAGCCGCGTGGCGGGGGGAGGGTGAGCTGCTGCAGTAGGAGCAGCCAGGAGAGCACGGGGGAACTCATAGGGCGCCTGAATCTTACGTGATCGGAGCGCGGGTTGCTTCACCCCAGTTCTGCGCCGCGCTTGACGGCCACGGGTCGCGCGGTAAGATGCAAGCATCCCAGGACCGCCGAGGTCCCTCCGCCGATGCCCCGCCAGTGGTCGTGGTTCACACCGGTCGCGCTCGCGATGCTGCTCGCGGCATGCAGCCACGCCAATCAGGCAGCACAGGACGACATACGGCTCACGCCCGACGGGCGGCGCATCGTCACGCAGCAGGCCATCGAGCACTCCGGTGCGCGAACGGCCTGGGATGCCCTGCAGCGCACGGTGCCGTTCTACGCGTTTCGCGACAACAGCAGGGGCCGGCCCGCGCGCGTCGATCACCGCGGGCGCTCGAGCATTGTGCTGAACGATCAGCCGATGATCCTCGTCGATGGCGTCGAGATTGGCGATTTCACGGTGCTCGGCAGCATGCCGGCGTCGGACGTCTTCGAGATCGAAGTGCTGACAGGGATCGACGCGACGACCTTCTACGGCACGGGTGCCACCAAGGGTGTAATCCGGATCTGGACGAAGACCTCGCCGGCCTGAGCGTGGGGTAGTTGAGGGCGTCGAACAAGAAAACGGGGGAGTCGAACTCCGGCTCCCCCGTTTTCTACGTACGATGCGAGAACGCGTTACGGCGTGGTGTAGGCGCAGCCCGTGTAGTTAGGGTTGTTCCGCTCGTCAAACGGCACCGGCAGCTCGGTGTTATTGCCGTACACCGTGCTCGCATGGACATACGCCCCGATCGGATAGATCGTGTTGACCGCCCGGTTGTATGGTGGCCGCGCGAGGCGACGCAGGTCGCCCAGACGGTGACCGGTCGCGAACAGCCAGAACGCCCGCTCCCGGAACAGTAGGTCCTCACGACCCACCTGGGTGCCAGGGTCGGCCAGCGGCGCCAGGTTAAACCCCCCGTTCGCACCCGAGTTTGCCCGCAAAGCGTTGAGGCTCGTCACCATTCCCGCGCCGTTGCCGCCCTGCAGTTGGGCCTCGGCAGCGATGAGTTGGGCTTCGACCCAGGTGGCGACCGCCACCGGGCTCGTTGCAGACGTGTACTTGCCCAGCACCCAGAGATCCGACGTGTTGTCGAACCCTTTCCCGTTCTTCACGGTGACCACCCGGGGATCGAGCGCGCTGCGGAAGTTGAGGCCGTTCGTGCCCTCGACGTCAGCCACACCGAAACGCGCCGTGCCAGCGGGGGCTTGGTTATTGAAAACAAACACGCCGTTCCATTGGCGATTGCTGCTGGTCGAGTGGGCAGTGAAGTACCCGAAGGGGGGGACGGCAGCCACAGCCGCTGCCGCGCCAGGGAAGTCAGCCTTATCGAGCAACGCCCGGCCCTTGCCGACGCTCGCGAGATTGCGGATCGTCGGGTCCGTAGTCACCCCCACGGCCGAATCGAACCGAGAGATCGCGCGGTCGAGAATCTGGGTTGTGGAGAGCGGCGCCCCGTACAAGATCGACCCGTCTGGCTGCCGCTGGCTGAATGGCACTGCGGAGCAGTAGTTCTCGGCAAAGTAGACGTACGTGAAGCCTGAAAGCGCGAGCATTTCCCCGACGCGGGCCGTCGGCGTAGGTGCGTATTGCTGGAGCGCCGACGCCGACCCCTCCAGTGCCACCCGCGCCTTCTGGAGGTTGAAGAACACGGCGGTCAGCGTCCCGTTGCGCTCATCGATCGCCCGCGAGTCGTACTCGATGCGCGTCGGGAACGTCTCGACGTCAGTATACTCGTCCGTCATCACGCCCGAAACGAGAATCTGACCCTCGGTGCCCCCGTTGTCGCCGTCGTTGGCGAAGGCGAAGTCCCCGATAGCACCATTATACGCTGCGATGGCGCCGTCGGCGTTGTTCACTGCGCCCGGACTGATAATATCGGGGGTCTTGACGTCGAGCTGACTCGAGCACGCCGCTACGGCTACGACGACGGATGTAGCGAGTGTCCATCCCGCCCAGACCTGACTCCTGCGATTCCGATTCACGATCGGGACTCCTGCGCTTGTGGTTTTCATCGGTCACCCCCTAGAAGCCTAACGTCACCCGCACCGCCAGCGTGCGGATGGGTGGCGCCGTGAGGAAGTCGTCCTGGAAGTCGGACTGGCCGTTGCCGTTCAGCTCCGGGTCGATGCCGTCGTAGTTGGTCCACTTGAGGAGGTTTCTCCCCGTGAGGGAGATCTGCATCGAAGTGGCGTGCAGCACTTGCGCCCACGCGTCGGGCGCGAAGTACGTGACATTCGCTTCCCGCAGCTTGAGGAACGTGCCGTCCACGATGTAACCGGCTTGAGTAAATCCGAAGAGAGAACTGCCGGCCGCGATCGCCCGCGCCTGTTCTGCCAAGGGCGCTCTCGGGTTGTTGACCGCCGAGCAGTTGAACCCCACCCCGACGCAGCGGAATCGCTCCGTCAGGTTGTAAGCCTTCCAGTCGCCGCGGTAGTCCAGCTGGCCGCCGATGCGGATCTTGTTGTGGAACAGTGTGATCCCGCCGTTGAGTGTGATCGTCGTCTTCGGAATCGAAGATCCGAGGAAACGAGCGACCGAATCAACCGTCACTTCGCTCGGCTCGATGATCCCGTTGCCGTTCGCGTCGTTGAAGGAGAGAATCGGGCGATCCCAGAACCCGAACAGCGGGTACCCCGGCACCTCCCGGATTTCCCCGTTGACGATGGGC
>WNFF01002431.1_pt1 | contig 17456 bp, 16 predicted proteins | sample 5400441 | NCBI WGS metagenome assembly WNFF01 (sample SAMN13153345, study PRJNA577476) | soil metagenome | isolation source: 120 cm saprolite under Douglas fir tree site 2 hole 3 replicate 1 | place: USA:California | collected 2015-04-18 | reverse complement strand
CCTGCGCGGTGTAGCTGGCGGCCTTGGCGTCGTCGGCGCGGTCGCCCATCCAGATCTGATGCACCCTGACATGCGCGGCCTCGGGCACGTAGCGCGTCTTGCCCGACAGCAGCAGAAACACGCACATCGATTCGCAATAGGCTTCGGGCGCGACGCTCGCACGATCGCCCTGCGGGTTGCGGGCCTGGGCGCTGATGCCGACGGTGGTCAGCGCACCGAGATTGCGCCAGCGCCGCCCGAGCGTGATGGAGTCGTTCACCGAGCCGCCGCTGGAATCCAGCACGATGGTGGCGCCGCCGAGCTGGCGTCCGCGCGCGAACTCTTCGAAATCCTGCGGGGTATCGGCGGTCACGATGCCGACCGCGCTGACCCAACCCCGACAGTTCGGCTGGCACGCGACCCAGCTAAACCGCATCGGCATTTTGCGTTCTTCGAGGGTGACGCCGGCGTGGGCCCGACCACCATCTCCGGCCGTCATGGCAGGCATTGCGATGCAAAGCACGGCGGCGCCAAGTAGCGCATGTCCGCCAGATCGAAGCGACTTCACGAGCCTCAATTTGGTTCCTTCCCCCTCGCGCTCCAAGCCGAGCAGTGGTAGCGGGCCCCAGTTCAACGCACCATGATTCTCGTCACACAGGCGTTATGAAAAAGCTAACCGCATGACAAAGAAGCGTCTATCAACATTTGGTGCATCGCCCCCAAAAGATTGCAATATTTGGGCAGGTGTCACTCAAATACATGTGAAGTCCGGTTCCGTGCAAAGGAACCGGGCAAATACGGGCTCAACATCGGGCACGACGCCTATGAAATATTCGCATTGTCCGGACTGCACCGCAGCTTTTCAGCGCCTCCCGCGCAATGCCGGGCGCGCGATGATCTGGCTTTACCGGCACACGCTGTCGCCGCTGGTCGGTTACAACTGCCGCCATCTGCCGACCTGTTCGGTTTACGGCGACGAGGCGATCGAGCGTTTCGGACTGTGGGGCGGAGGATGGATGACCCTGGCGCGGCTGTTGCGCTGCCAGCCCTGGGGCACTTCCGGAATCGATAACGTGCCGCTGACAAAGCCGTCGGGCGCACGATGGTATCTGCCGTGGCGGTTCGGACGATGGCGCGGGGTCAACGCGCCGTAGAGTTTGGTTCCGCCAAGCCACCACGGTCACTTCGCTCGAACACTTTAGCTCAGCGCGAAAACCAGAAGAAACCAGGGGGCGGCTCGAAATAGGTCGGCGGACGCGGCTTCCGAGGACGCGGTGGTTTGGGCCGCGGCGGTTCGGCCGATGGTGGCGATGACGTCGTGTCAGCGCTCTCTGAACCGTCCGAAGCCAGCTTGACCGACAACAGCAGGTTCGATTCAAACGATCGCCACCGATAGCCGATTCCGAAGTCCATCGGCTGGGCCCGCCGGAACAGCTCGGCATATTTCGGCTGGTATGTTCCGGGGAATTTGTCGATCGGGCCGGCGTAGCGGCCGAACGGAAAGAACCGCCATTTCTTCGGATCGTAACTGAGAAGCGGAATGCCGGAATCGTCCTGGATAATCGCGGCGCTGTTGGCGAGCAGAAAATCGCGCACAGTGGTGAAATTGCCGGTATGCAGCAGATAGGACGCGCTCTTGATCAGGCCATCCGCGGGCGCCAGGGTTTGGCAAAATGGCAGGAAGCCGCTGCTCTTGACGCCCCTGTTGGAAAGATCGGTTGCGAAATAATACAGCGTCTTTTCCTGACCGTCGTCGCTTGCGAACACAATCCGCACCCCCCGCGTTACGTTGGTGCCGGCATTCTCGTCGGCGAAGTATGTGGCCCCCTTGTCGTCGAGCGCGATCAGACTGACGTCGCGAATGGTCTTTCCCGAGCGCGCCAGGAAGACATACAGCAGCGGCAAGGTGCCGCTGATCGGTCCGGCCTGCAGGTCGGTCTTCATCTCCTTGGTAATGAAAAAGCTGAAACTCAGGATCGAACCGAGCGATTGCTCGACGTCGTAAAGGTTGGCCCCGATACTGCCGCGCGGCACTTTCGTCAGATCCGGCACCTTCCCGACCGGCTCGAGCGCGCTCAGCACATAGGTCACGGCCTTCGGGTAAAACGCGTCCGCATAGAGGAAGTCGGGGCCGCTGAACATGTAGAACATCGTCGGCCGCGGCGCGGCCAGATTGGCGTCCGCCCAGGTTCGGATTTTCGAAAGCTGGCGCTGCTCCAACTGCCCGAACGCGCTATCGAAGAATCTTGCGTGCCGCTGCCACGAAGGGTCTCTCGTCAACGGCGTCAGCGGAGAATCGGCCGATGGCGGCATCCCCGCAAGGAAACGCGCGGTATCGTCTGCGGTCACGGTGTCGGCCGCGCGCGCGAGCACCGTGGCTGCGAGCAACATGACCGCAGCGACGGCCGCCATTTTCATGGGCTGAAGCATCGTTATTCGGGGCTTGCCGGTGCGACCGCTGAGCCCGGATCGGCCCGCTTGCGGAAGATGGCGTAGATCAAAAGGCCCGAGATCATCATCAAAGTGCCCAGCAATGACTGCAGCGGCCGTTCCGTCAACAGATAGTACATCATGAAGACGGTCACGAGCAGGAAAACCGCAGGCGTTACCGGGTATCCCCAGGCGCGATAGGGCCGCGGCAACTCGGGCTGCGTGATGCGCAGCTTGATGACGCCGAGCACCGTAAAGAACGAGCAGAACAACAGCGCGAACTGAATGAAATCGAGCACGGCCTCGAAACTGCGGGTGAACAGCAACAGGTTCGCGACCGCGAACTGGAACAGGATGGCATAGACCGGTGCGCCAGAGCTCGATTTGCGGGCGAACACCCGCAGCGCCGGCATGTCCTCCCCCATGGTCATCATGACGCGCGGGCCGATCCACATCATCGCGCTGATGGAAGACACAAGCCCGATACAAATCATCGCACCGACGACGCGGCCGCCGATTTCACCGAAAATGTGGCTGCCGGCGATCCGCGCGACGTCAAGCTGCCCGGACAGTTTGTCGATCGGCGTGGTGTGCAGGAACACCGCGTTCAGCGCGACATAGAGCACAAGGACGATCAGCGTCCCCGCCAGCAGCGCGCGCGGCAGGTTTTGCTGCGGCGTGCGCATCTCGCCGATGATGTAGGTCGCGGCGTTCCACCCCGAAAACGAATACATCACGAACACCAGCCCGATGGCGAAAGGCGCGCTGGTGATGTGGGCGAAGTCCGAAACCGACGGCGTGAACGAGACCGGTTGCGGCGTGCCGATGACAAATCCCGCAATCAGGAACGCGACGATCAGCACGACTTTCAAAATGGTCGAGATCAATTGAAAGGTGCCGGAGTGCCTGACGCCGCCAAGCTGAACAATCGACACCAGCCAGACCACACCGATTGCAAGCACAAGCGGCGGCGCTCCCGGCAGCACCGCTTTGCCGTATTCCCCGAAAGCCATCGCCGCCAGCGCCACCGGTGCGGCGAAGCCGACCGTCGCCGACACCCAGCCCGCCAGAAATCCGAAAGCTGGATGGAAGGCGCGGCTCAGGAAATTGTATTCGCCGCTCGAGCGCGGAAACATCGCGCCGAGTTCGCTGTAGGAAAACACGCCGCATAGCGCGACAACGCCGCCGACCGTCCATAACAACAGAATGGAAAAGCCCGAGGGGATGTCCTTGACCTGAAAGCCCAGGCTGGTGAAGACCCCGACGCCAACCATGTCGGCCACGACGATGGCGGTCGCCACGATGACAGAGACCGTGCTCCCGGCCCCGGAGAGCCGACCGGGCCACGCCGCGCTTTCCGTTCCTGATGCCGCCATGCCGGTCCACGCCTTACGCGTCACGCCCCGTGATTCATCGTGCAGGCTGGCCCCGTTCAATTCAAGCAATGTTACCAATGCTTTAAATATAGGCGTGGTTTTGGTATCATCATACTGTTGCGCGCCGCCAAGGCGCTCCGGGCATCTACGGGATTGCGAAAGCAAGGTGGCCGGGCCCACAATCGCGACACGATTTGGTGCTCCGTTTCGCGCTCTGGAAGTGGGGAGTTTTTCCGGGTGCTTAACGTTACCTCAACGTTAGCGGGCTGACATACGCCGATCGCCTTTGGCGATAGTGGGGCAAGGGGTGGATGGTCGGAGCGAATCCGAAATTCCAGACATCTGATCGTGTGGGCCAGGTGACGCCACCGGGCGCGACCCCGCATGCGTGGACACTGGATGCGCAACATGGCGCCGGTTCTCATCGATGGCGCTGGCTCGCGCTTCTGTCCGCGCTGGTCCCGCTATCGCTCGTACTCGTTCAATGCGGCAAGGCGCCGGACGCTGAAATGCTGGCCGCCAACTCCCAGACTTCGGGAGATACGTTCGACGATCGGTTCCCGACACCGCTATTCAATGATCGCTTCTCGGGCGCCAGTGAGCCCTTGGTGCCGCGTCAGTCCTCCGACGCGCCCCGCAAGCGCATGGCTGAGGCGGACCCCGCCCCCTACCGGGTTGCCTCGCTGGCGCCAACGGTCCCCTACCAGCGCCCCGCCAGAGAAGAACAGACCACACTGGTCGGCCTGAAATCCTCGGCATTTCCCTATCTCGGCAACAATCCGCGCACCGACGAGCCGTTCCTCAACGTTTCGAACGGCGACCGCCGCGGCCATCGCGGTCTGGGGGGCAAGGTTTTTTGGCAGGACGAGACCTACAACGATAACCGGGTTCTCATGCACGTCCCGGAGAATTTCGATGTCCGCAAACCGGGCGTGATCGTTGTATTCTTCCACGGCAACGGCGCGACGCTGGAGCGCGACGTGCGCGACCGGCAACTCGTGCCGCAACAGATTTCGGATGCCGGCGTCAATGCGGTGTTGCTGGCGCCTCAGCTTGCGGTCGATGCCGCCGATTCCAGCGCCGGCAAGTTCTGGCAGCGGGGCGGGCTCAAGCGCTTCGTGACGGAGTCATCCGAGCACCTCGCCCGCCTCTACGGCGATCCGGGCACGGCCAAGGCTTTCGCGAACATGCCGGTCGTCATCGTCGGCTACAGCGGCGGCTTTGTGCCGGCGGCGTGGAGCCTCGAAGTGGGCGGCCTCGGCAACCGCGTGCGCGGCGTGTTTCTGCTCGACGCGGTGTATGGCGAACTCGACAAGTTCGCATCCTGGATCGTCAACAACCGATCCGGCGTTTTTGTCAGCGCCTATACGCGTTACACCAAGCGCCACGACAACGAACTGATGCAGATGCTGAAGAAAAAAGACATCGCCATCGGCGAGGACATGGACGGGCCGCTGCGGCCCGGCAGCGTGGTATTTGTCGAGACACCGGAGGGCGTGACGCATCGCGATTACGTCACGCAGGCCTGGACCGAAAATCCCGTCAAGGACGTGCTGGTCAAGATGGCGGCGACGCCCGCGCTGACGCGGATGGCGGCGGGCACCCCGTCGCGCGCGAGCCGATGATCCGGCGTGCTCTCGCGCCGCCCGATCCGGAATTGTCATCTCACTGCCGATCAAATGTGATGTTGATGGCGTCGCGGAACTTTCGCTTCCTCTCGGCGTCATCTAAAGTGACGCGATGGGCTTGGTGCGGGAGGGTGCCATGTCGAAGTCCCGCATTGGAATTGCCGTTGTCGTTCTGACAACCCTGCTGTCGAGCGCGGCCCTGGCCAGAGTGCATCTTGGCAGCGGTCCCCTTGGGGTCGCGAGATTCGCGGCAGCCCGCGTATTGTCGCTCGGGCGATTACATCACGCCCGTGCCTTTGCCCGTCACGGTCGCATCCGAACGGCTTCCCCCAGATCGCAAAACGTCCGCAACGCCATCGATTCAGGGCTTGGCAACCCGGCGGTGCGCAGGCAAATCGTCGCGGCCGCGGCGCTGGCGGGCTGGCACGGCGGCCGCATCGCGAACGGGTGGTGGCGACACGGCGACGGCGGATATGGATGGGTCGGGCCGCTGTTCTGGCCATTCGCCATTTACGATATCTACGACTACGCCATCTGGGGTGACGGCATCGGCTTCTGGGACTACGGTTATCCGGACATCTATGCCGCGATCTTTGCGCCTTACGGCCATGATGATCTCGCCGCCTATACGGGACCGAGCCCGTTGGGCCGAAGATATCGCAGAGTCCCGCCGCTACCGCAGCTCTGCGGCGACGACAGCCGCGAAATTGCCGGCCTCCCCATCGATCAGATTGCGCAGGCGATACAGCCGAATGAGGTGCTGCGCGCCGCTTTGGACGATCTTGCCAACGCATTGATCTCGGCCGCCCGGGTGATTCAGGCGTCGTGTCCGACGCAGACGGCGTTCACAGCGCCGGACCGATTGGCTGTCATGCAGCAGCGTATCGAGGCGATGATCAAGGCAGAGTCAGCCGTGCAGCAGCCGCTGGGGAAATTCTATGACTTGCTGGATGACGAGCAGGAAGCACGGCTCAATGCACTCGCCGAAGATCGCCGCAGGATGTCCCCCGCAAAGCGGGCCACGGAAACGCCTGCCCAAGGTTGCGGCGCGGCGCAATCGGCCGCGTTGCAGTGGCCGGCGGACGAGATCGAGGCCAGGCTGCACCCGAACGACACTCAACGCGCCGCTCTTAAAGCGCTGCAGGACGCCAATGCCAGGGCTGTCGACATCCTGACCGCTGGATGCCAGCCGGAAGACGCGATCACACCACCCGCTCGCCTTGACGCCGCGGAGGGGCGGCTCGAAGCCATGCAGCGAGCGGTCAGTCTGGTGAGCGCCGCGCTCGAGGGCTTCTATGCTACGCTGAGCGACGAGCAGAAGGCGCAGTTCGAGGCGATCGGACAAAAACGAACGGCGTAATTTGATGTGCCGCCGTTCTCCGAGGCGAACTCGGGCTTGCATAAAATCCGCCACCGAAAGACGCATTACCTTAACAACTTGCGGGTATTTTGACCGCAAACCCGCTATCCGGCTTTGCCGGATGAGCGGCAGGATGCGATCCAAAACAACCGCTGGGGATGCAAGTTGCGGGAAGGCCTCTACAAGGTAGAATTTCATACCGTTCATGGCACCGGAAACGGCGTGATCTATGCCACGTCAGGCAAACTTCGCGGCGGCAATTCGGGCTTTGCATTTATCGGGAGCTACACCGACAAGGGCGACGAAATCCTCGCCAAGGTTTCGACCCAACGGCATAACTACGACCCCGGCTTCAAGCCGCTGTTCGGAACCGACATGATCACCCTCACCCTGAAGGGGACGGCCAGCGGCGACATGGTCGACTTCGAAGGCACCGCGCTGCAACTGCCCGGCGTCGCTTTCAAGGCGGTGCTGACACGGATCGGCGACTGATCAAGCTGTCAGGCGCTCGTCGCTGAGAATGAAGCGGACGCGATCTACCGCGGAAGCTTGGGAATCTTCTCCGCGAACCCATTGAAACATGTCAGCCGCTCGTCTTCTTCCTTCTGGAAACGGCAATCTGTTACAGCCTTCGCGGCCGGCGCCTTGGGATTTGGTTTGGGCGGGAAGATGGCGTCGTAGCAAGTTAGCCGCTCTTTTGTTGCATCGTCGATCTCAAGACACGCCTGCAACTTCGCGGCAATGGATTGGGGTTTCGCAGCCGCGGCGTTCGGTTTCGCAGCCGCAGCCTTCGGTTTCACCTGCACCAGCGGCTTGCCTCCGACAGTCGGTGGGGCACCTTGCGCCATGGCGGCGGCTGAAGAAAAGACCAGGACCAGCGCAAGTATTATTCTCATACCACTTTAACCTTCGTTTTCACGATCGTCCCCCCCAATTCGCAGCCGAGAAAAGCATGCGGCGAAAACCTTGTCGATGGTTCTCGCAGGCCCGGATGATGGCTTATGTTGACAACGCCGCCGCCTGCCGAGGCTTTGTCAGGATCACGACCATCAGCGCCAGCGCGATGAAGCCCGCCGCGACGTAGCCGGCGCCATGAAGCAGATCGCGGGCGAACAGCATACCGCCGATCGCCGAGCCTACCGCCTGCCCGATATAGAGCACCGAGGTATTGAGCGATACCGATGCCGACGCCAGCGCAGGCGCAGCACCGACCAGCCGCACCTGCTGCATCGAGTTGGTGGAGGCGAAACCCAGTCCCCAGACCGCGACCGAGCAAGCCATCAACGGGTAGATGCCCGCGCTGACCGCCCACCCGATTACCCCCGTGAACATCACGACCGTAAACAACAGCGAGGTTTTGTAGGCGCCCCAGGAATCGACGATACGCGTGGCAATCGCAACTCCCATGAAGCCGCACATCCCGTAGAGCGCGAATACCAGGCCGACTGCGTCCGGACCGGCATCGGTCAACTTCGTCAGCAGCGGTCCCATGAATGTGAAAACGACGAACTGGCCGGACATCTGCAACGTCGTGATCAGCAGGAGAAGCGCGATCATCCGGTTACGCCCGACGTCGGCCCAGGTCTTGAGATCCACGGGCACGCCGACCAATCCGCCGGGGAGACGCCAAGTCAGCAGCAGGAAGCTGAAAAAGCCGATCACGCCGATGCCACCATAAGCCGCGCGCCAGCCGTAACGGCTCGCGACAAACGTAATCAGCGGCAGGCCGATCGCGGCGGCCAACGACCAACCGAGAAAGATAAAGGCGATGGTGGAGCCGCGTTTTTCCGGTGACACAATCAGCGCCGCGGTCCCCGCCGCCTGCGGCGTGTAGAGTGCGCCGACCGCCAGCATGACCAGGCGCACCACAAGCAGCGTCGCGTAGTCAGGCGCGAACGCCGAGGCGGCATTGCTGAGCGCAAGCACCGCCAGCGTCGTCGTCAGCAAGATGCGGCGCTCGATCCGGCTGGTCAGCCACGCCGTCAGCGGCGAGCCGATGCACAGCATCACCGCACCGAAGGTAATCAGCAATCCCGCGTCGCGGATGCTGACATCGAGGCCCGACGAGAGCTCGCTCAGCATGCCGGCCGGCGCCAGCACGGCGCAGCCAGTGACAATGTTTCCAAGCATCAATGCGGTGGGGGCGAAACGGCGTCCGACGTGAGCCGGCACAGGCACATTTTTCATGCAAATGCATGTAGACCACGTCGGTGCGAAATGAAAGCACGCGATCGTACTATTTCGCGGCGCTGTCTTGAGACCTGTTCGCTTGCGACGGCGCGATATCCTTTTGCGCCGGACACGTCGCAAGCAGACTGTCCACCGCGCCCGCCAATCCTTCGGTGGAGAATTTCCCGGGGCGAACCAGCCCGCGGCCATCGGGCGCAAAGCTGGTTTCGGTGAAATCGAACTGAGGCAGGTCGGCAAGCGACTGGACTGACGCCCTGCTCATGCGCAGGCCCCAGATCTCGAACCCCTGCGGCTTGGCCGGTGGGAACGTAAAGCTCAGTGGTCTTGGGCCGCCGCTGGAAATCGAAACCGCTGAAAACGTCGACGTAGCCGGGAGCTGGCGCTGAAAATCCAGTTCAAACTGAGCTGCGGTGAAACAGAACAGCCGCCATTGCAATGTTCGGTAGGAACCAGCCGCGTCGCTCTTTGCAACGGCGACTTTGCGCACCATGCTGCGGCCGTTGCTTTCGAACGTCCACGGCGTCTCGACGAACACGCGCCGATCGATGCCGAAGCGGGCAATCTCTTCGCGGGTAAGAATATGCATGCTTTCGAATTTGACGCTCTTGGCAAGATCGAGCAACGCGCTCTCGGCGCCCATTTTGGAGACATAACTTGAAAGCATGCGATCGGCGCGTTCGAGACCTCGTTCCGTCGCAGCGGCGCGCATTTGCTGGGTCGGTGCGCCGCCGCTGAAATGCGCGACCACTTTCGGCGAATGCACCGCAAGCACGGTATCGGGCGCGACCTCGCGGGTGGTGGCGCCGAGGATGAGATAGGGACATGCCGAGTTGCACATCGCGCCGCGGGTCCAGAGATCGCCATGGAGTTGGCGGCCGGACTGCTTCAGCTTGAGGCAGGCATCGCCGTTCTGCGCCTCGAAGCCGCACTCCTTCACCACCGTTCGCGCAACCCTGGCGACAACGGGCCGTTCGCGAAGCATGACGCCCATCGCCAGCGCCTGATCCAGATTGCCGCCGGGCGACGAGAAGTACATCGGCAGATTGCGATCCCTGATCTGCCGGAGAAATTTCCTGAAGCGGAGCGCCGCGCCGGAATCGACCTGCCCTTCGATCGCGATCCAGCTGTCGCAGCCGCGGCCGCACGCATCGGGCGCGCCCTTTGCGACATAGAACACCATCGGCGGCGGCGGCGCCTCCCGTGGCGCGGGCCGCGAGGCGGAGGCAGCAGCCAGCGCTGGTCCGCCGGTCAGTACCAGGGTGACGACAAGAAGTGCACGCAGCGTCATGGGCGTGGAGCGCTTTGCGAAAGGGATTGCCGGACAACCGCGAAAAGCTAACAAGCCGGTTATGCCAAGTCCATGCGGCACCGACTGTGACTGTGCAAATTTGACCGGATCAATCGATCAACAAAAATTTCACAAAGCGATCTATCGCCACTTGTAGTGTGACATCGGCACCGAGCACGACCAATGCGTGGTGCAGCAGCTTACCGGGATCGTTTGGCACTTTTAGACCTAGTCGCGACGCCGCAAGAGTCGGAATTCCTCGATTTCTGAATTGTCGCTGAGCGCCGCGGCCTCGAAATTCTCCAAATCGTTGCGAAAAACGCGCCGCAGCCAAAAGAGGCGACTAATTCGGGCGCGCGACAAATTTCTGAAAAAACGCCGAACACCATTGCTCCAGCAAACGCCTAGGGCATAGTCTTGCTATTATTAGTTGTATATTTTAGGGAGGCTCTCATGCCTGTAAAAGAGCAGAATCTTCGCCGTTACATTATTATGAGCAGCAGCGGCTATTTGGACGCGTCGCTTACCAGCACTTCACTCAAGCCGAGCACCAATATGGTGGCTGTTTCGGCCCGGGCGGAAGCAGTTACGCCCGCTCCGCAGATGCGGGTGCTTGATGCGCTCCACGAAAATGGGCCGAAGCTGGTCGAAATGTCGGCTGAGGGAGAGCTCAGTCTGCGTCTCAGCGTACCCGGATTGAAAATCGTGCCGGAAGTATTTTACCACCGCCAATGGCAACGCTTCAGGATTCACCAACGTCCCGCCAAATCCGAAAAGGCCAAGAGCCCAGAAGCCAGGAAAAAGGCTGGCAGCCGCACCATGAAAGTGGCAAAGGCTTCGGCCACCGCCGCCGGTTTTAACGTCACGGTCACTGACGCTTCCAACGGCACGCCGATAAAGGGCGCCCAGATTGTCGCCTTCACAAATTTCAAAGCGCGCGAAGGGGCGAGCGCCACGACTGATGCAAACGGGCGCGCCAAACTGAACGGCCTCACGTCGAGCCGCAAGCTCGAACGCGTCTATATTTATGCGCCGGCCGGGTCTTGGGGACATTACGCGACCAACACCACCGGGTCGAAATTATCCAAGGTTAAGCTGAAACCAATTAACGTAACAGATCCGTCGCTGCTGCTGACCCAGCTTTACAGCTCGTTGCCTGCAACGACGGGACAGGGCGTTACCGTCGGCATTATCGATAGCGGCGTCGATGGCACGCATCCGGACTTGCAGAATGTGACGGGTGGGCTCAATTGCGTCGGCGATGAAGTCCGCAACAATCCCGCTGCATCGACAAACTGGCGGCCTGCCCTCAAGGAAGGCGAGCACGGCACCCATGTCGCAGGTATCGTCGGCGGGCACGGGCCTGCGAGCGGATTCCGTGGCGTCGCGCCGGGCGTCGATTTGCGAAGCTATCGCGTGTTTCCAGATGCCGGCGGCGGCGCGAGCAATTTCGACATCGCCAAAGCGATCGATACGGCCGTCGCCGACAAATGCGATATCGTCAATATGAGTCTCGGCGGCGGACCGAAGGACGACCTCACTCATGCCGCGATCGATCGCGCTATCGCCGAGGGTGTTGTGGTCATTGTGGCGGCCGGGAACGACAATCGGCAACCCGTCTCTTTTCCTGCAGCGTTTACGGAGTGCGTTGCGGTGTCGGCGATGGGACGAGTCGGGTCGTTTCCCAAGCAGGCGGTAGGCACCAGCGACATCGCGCCACCAAAGGGTGCCCCGTCAACTCAGGATTTTCTAGCCGGTTTCAGCAATTTCGGAACTGAAATCGACACCACCGGAGCCGGAGTCGAAATCGTGTCGACCCTGCCGGGAAAAGGCCACGGTTCGATGAGCGGTACATCGATGGCCTCGCCCGCGGTCGCCGGCTTTGCGGCTCATTTGCTGTCCATAAACCCGGCCGTGAAACAAAAAGTTGGGGCTAACCGTTCCCGCGCATTGAAGGACGCCCTATATGCATCTTGCAAGCCGGAAGGCTTTGGCCGCGACTTTGAAGGGTTCGGATTGCCTCTCCCTTGAGAAATCCGAGACCCGGAGGCCGCGGGATCAAACTGGATCGGCAGATTCCATGAGCGATCACACCGTCATCTATCGTGCAAATCCCCACTCGGAGGCATCCGACAAGGTGGCCGCGCGGCTGCGCGCGGGCGGCGTGAAGATCGTGGAAGAGCAACCGAACATGCTGCTCGTCGCCGGAGCCAAGCAAACAATCAGCAAGGCGCTCGGCGACGCGGAGGGTTGGAGCTTAAGTACCGAGACTAAAGTTCCGCCTCCGAGCACCCGTCAAAAGGTCCTTAAACCGCCCTCCAAATAGGCTTTGCTTCGATCTATCGCCGACATCACGGGTCTGAATGTCCGCCAGACCCGGCCGCCGTTCGGCGATCTATTGGTTTGCCCTGGCGGGGACTTACGATTATCAAGCTCTCCTCGTTCCCGCTTACCTGCGCTCGTTCGCAGGAGTGAGCTACAGGAGATACCTATGCCCGACAAGAATACGCCCCTCTCAGGATTCCAGTTTGGCCTTACCAATTTAAAGCCGGTCGAATCCTCGAAGGTCGCCCTCACCTTCCCCGATGGCGCCAAGCGCGAATTCCCCAAGAACATCACCGGCTTCGATATCGCCAGGGGCATCTCGCCGTCGCTGGCTAAGCGCACGGTGGCGATGGCGCTGGATGGCGTGGTCTCCGACCTTGCCGACCCGATCGAGCGTGACGCGAAAATCGAATTCATCGCCCGCGACGATGCGCGCGCGCTGGAGCTGATCCGGCACGACTGCGCCCATGTGCTGGCCGAAGCGGTGCAGTCGCTGTGGCCGGGCACGCAGGTGACCATCGGCCCCACGATCGAGAACGGCTTCTATTACGATTTCTTCCGCAACGAGCCGTTCACGCCGGAGGATTTTGCCCCGATCGAAAAGAAAATGCGCGAGATCATCGCGCGCGACAAATCGTTCACCAAGGAAATCTGGTCCCGCGAACAGACCAAGCAGGTGTTCAAGGACAACGGCGAGATGTTCAAGGTCGAACTGGTCGATGCGATCCCGGCCGACCAGACCATCAAGATCTACAAACAGGGCGACTGGTTCGATCTGTGCCGCGGGCCGCACATGACGTCCACCGGCAAGGTCGGCAATGCGTTCAAGCTGATGAAGGTCGCCGGCGCCTATTGGCGCGGCGACAGCAACAATCCGATGCTGACGCGGATCTACGGCACGGCGTTTGCGAAACAGGAAGACCTCGACGGCTACCTCAAGCAGATCGAGGAAGCCGAAAAGCGCGACCACCGCAAGCTTGGCCGCGAACTCGATCTGTTTCACTTCCAGGAGGAAGGTCCCGGCGTGGTGTTCTGGCACGCCAAGGGCTGGTCGCTGTTCCAGTCGATCATCGCCTACATGCGCCGGCGTCTTGAAGGCGATTACGACGAGGTGAACGCGCCGCAGATGCTCGACAAATCGCTGTGGGAGACCTCCGGCCACTGGGGCTGGTATCGCGAGAACATGTTCGCCGCGCAGTCGGCCGGCGACGAAGCCGAAGACAAGCGCTGGTTCGCCATCAAGCCGATGAACTGCCCCGGCCATGTGCAGATCTTCAAGCATGGCCTGAAGAGCTACCGCGATCTGCCGCAGCGGCTGGCCGAATTCGGCGTGGTGCATCGCTATGAGCCGTCGGGCGCGATGCATGGGCTGATGCGCGTGCGCGGTTTCACCCAGGACGACGCACACATCTTCTGCACCGAGGACCAGCTTGCGGAAGAGTGCCTGAAGATCAATGACCTCATCCTCTCGGTTTACGCCGACTTCGGCTTCGAGAGCGACATTGTGATCAAGCTCGCGACGCGGCCGGACAAACGCGTCGGCACCGATGCGATGTGGGACCACGCCGAAGCCGTGCTCCGTGGGCTGCTCGACAAGATCGCGGCGCAATCCGGCAACCGCATCAAGACCGGCGTCAATCCGGGCGAAGGCACCTTCTACGGCCCGAAGTTCGAATACGTGCTGCGCGATGGCATCGGCCGTGACTGGCAGTGCGGCACCACGCAGGTGGATTTCAACCTGCCGGAGCGGTTCGGCGCGTTCTACATCGATGCCGACGGCTCGAAGAAGATGCCGGTCATGGTGCACCGTGCGATCTGCGGTTCGATGGAACGCTTCATCGGCATCCTGATCGAACACTACGCCGGCAGTTTTCCGCTCTGGCTGGCACCGATCCAGGCCGTCGTCACCACCATCACCTCGGAAGGCGACGAATACGCCAAGGTGGTCGCGGCGGCGGCGCGGCGCGTCGGCCTGCGGGTCGAGATCGACCTGCGCAACGAAAAGATCAACTACAAGGTCCGCGAACATTCGCTGGCGAAGATTCCGGCGCTGCTGGTGGTCGGCAAGAAGGAGGCCGAGACGCACTCGGTTTCGATCCGGCGGTTCGGAAGCGAAGGCCAGACCGTGCTGCCGACCAATCAAGCGCTGGCCGCGCTGGTCGAGGAAGCGACGCCGCCCGACGTCAAGCGCGCGAGGCTCGAGGCCTGATGGCTGACGAACAGGAACTGCCGGCCTATCCGATCCGGGCTTACCAGTTGATCCCGGATCCAAATCAGCCAACCGTGGTGGCCTTGGCGATCGAGACCGAACAGGGCCACAGCCTGTTCCTGGCGACGCGGCAGATCCTGGAAGATCTCGGCAAGGATCTTCTGGAGCGCGCGGCGAAGATGCCGCTCAAGCAAGGTCAATCCTAGAGCGGGATGACTTTAGGTGGGGGCCGTGACGACGGACCATTTTTCTTCTCGTGCTCCGGACGCAGCGCGGCACGAGTGCTGCGAGCCGGGGGCCCATTCTACTTTGCATAGCGCGTCGAAGACGCGCGTGAACGCGCTTACGAGCGCGTCGAAGACGCGCGTGAACGCGCTTACGAGCGCGTCGAAGACGCGCGTGAACGCGCTTACGAGCGCGTCGAAGACGCGCGTGAACGCGGCGGCAGCGACCGGCTTTCGCGCGAGATGCGCAAGGAGCCGCTGAGCGTTTGAACTATTCAATCACAGCGTGTATATTGCGTCTTGTCGTGAACCGGGGGGCGCGAATATGAACATCGAATCCGCACGTGCGTTGAAGACGGAAATCGCGAGCCAAGTGGTACCGCCCGCCGTCTCTGCTATTCACAGGGCCGGCGGCTTCTCCATCACTACTTTTTCACTTAACAAGGTGACGAAAGCTGAGCCGCTGGTCGCGCTTGGCCTTGCCAAGGGAACAGCGCCTGGCGATGTCTGGGTGGCCGTGAGGCTGCAGCGGCACTCGCTCGAACGTTCGCAAACCCTGGTCGACGATATCCGCAAGCGCGCCAAAAATGAAGTCGACGTCCGCTTCGTTGGACGGGTCTCCAAACATGCCCTGCCCTGGTATCGTACGCGGCAGCGGCCGCTGCTCCCCGGCAGTTCGGTGGGCCACTTCAAAATCACCGCCGGAACGATCGGCGCGATCGCCCGGGAAAAGAAGACCAACCGTAACGTCATCCTTAGCAACAATCACGTGCTGGCCAACGAGAACGTTGCGAAGATCGGCGATGCCATCCTGCAAGCCGGTGCCTTCGACGGCGGCGCCGCTGCGCGCGACACGATCGCGAAACTTTCGAAATGGATCGAACTGACAGCCAAACGGTCGAATCTGATAGATGCGGCGATCGCTCCGATTGCCAGATCGATCGAATTGGATCCGACCAACTACAAGGGAATCGGAAAATTGGCGGGAACCCGGACCGCTCCGCTGCTGCCTGGAACGGACGTCAAAAAGGTCGGACGCACAACCGGCGTTACCCATGGACGGGTTAGCGCGATCGAGGTCGACAAGGTCGTCATCGACTACAACATGGGTTCCTTGTCGTTCGACAACCAGATCGAGATCGAATCGGTTGGAAACAGCGCTTTCAGCGCTGGTGGCGATTCCGGCTCACTGATCCTGGATGAGGAAAACCTCGGATGCGCGCTGCTGTTCGCCGGCAGCGAACGGGGAGGCCCGAATGATCGCGGTCTGACCTATGCCAATCCAATTGCCACCGTTCTCAAACGACTGGCAATTGAGCTGCACAAGGCCTAGATTAGACGCATGGACGAGAAACGACTGGAAGCGGTTCGCCGAGCCAAAGCTCGCTTCAGGACATCGATGCTGAAAGGCGTCGACGTGGTGGGGGTCGGCATCGGCATTTCGGGTTCCGACCCTGCCTTGAAGGTGAATTTGCGGAGAGCCCCAAAGGACCAGGGTTCGTTGCCGAAGACGATTGAAGGCGTTAAGGTCATCTACGATTACGTAGGCAAGATCACGCCTCGCTGATCGACGCGATTGTGCCTGCATTCCGCCCAAGGGCAATAAGCTTCCTGACAATTTGTCTAAGTTTTCGTGGCGGCCTCGTAGCCCTGGCCGCCGCATGATATTTTTCGATCCTGGCCCATTCTCCATGAACGAGTCCCAATGCCCGACGCCATCGAACTCCTGAAAATCCGCCGTTCCATCAAGCCGCGCGAGATGGGCGCTCCCGGCCCCTCACCCGCCGAGCTTGAAACCATACTCACCATCGGTGCGCGGGTGCCCGATCACGGCAAACTGACGCCGTGGCGTTTTATCGTGTTCGAGGGCGACGCACGCGTCCGGGAATTATCCGCCGGCGCGAGTGCGATGAACATCGTCACCGCGGCGACCGCGCTCGGCTACGGCGCGTGCTGGCTGACGGGCTGGTTTGCGTTCGATCGCGACGTGCTCGATGGATTGGGATTGAAGGCGGACGAAAAACTCGCGGGCTTCATTCACATCGGCACGCCATCGAAGCCGAGCGAAGACCGCCCGCGCCCGGCGCTTTCGGATATCGTGACGCGGTTTTAGATCCAACTTGTCATTCCCCGATGTGCAATTGCACATCGGGGATGCGCCGCTTGGCGCAGGCCCGGAATCCATACTCCCCGCAGTGGTTATGGATTCCGGGCTCGCGCGGAGCCTGTCATCGGGCGGCGCTTTGCGCGGACCCGTTGGCGCGCCCTCAGATGTGCGATTGCACATCGGGGAACGACGATTATCATTTGTGCAAAATATCTAGCGCGCGATGACCTCGACTTCGCCATCGACGCCGTTGACGACGTTGAAGGAGCGCTCGAACACCTTGCCCTCGTTCTTGGCGATGGCGCGATATTCGCCTTCGGACAGCACGACGCGGGGGAAT
>WNFF01005446.1_pt1 | contig 17463 bp, 17 predicted proteins | sample 5400441 | NCBI WGS metagenome assembly WNFF01 (sample SAMN13153345, study PRJNA577476) | soil metagenome | isolation source: 120 cm saprolite under Douglas fir tree site 2 hole 3 replicate 1 | place: USA:California | collected 2015-04-18 | reverse complement strand
GCTTTCGGGCGGCGAACAGCAGCGCGTTGCGATCGCCCGCGCCATTGCCAAACGGCCCGCCGTGCTGCTCTGCGATGAGCCGACCGGAGCGCTGGACTCAAAGACCGGAATCCGTGTGATCGAGGCGCTGCTCAGCGTCAATCGCCAGCTCGGCACCACTACGATGATCATCACCCACAACGCCAGCATCCAGGAGGTCGCGGATCGGGTGCTATTCTTCGCCGATGGCCGCATCTCCAGAATCCAGCGGAACGAGACCCGCCGCGAAGCGGCGCTGCTGAGCTGGTGAAGCCATGTCCGCGCTCGACATCAAGCTGTTCCGTGACGTCGTGCGCCTCTGGGCGCAGGTCCTTGCCATTGCCCTGGTGATAGGCGGCGGCGTGGCGACGCTGGTCCTCGCGGTCGGGTCCCATCGCTCTCTCGAGGAGACGCGCGTTGCGTACTATGAGCGCTTTGGTTTCGCGGATGTTTTCGCGCTAGTGAAGCGCGCGCCGAAGGCGCTGGCGGATCAAATCGCGCAAATTCCAGGCGTCGCCGCGGTCGATGCGCGCATCGCCAAGCTCGCGTTGATCGACGTGCCTGGCTTCTCGGAACCCGCAAGCGGGCAATTCGTATCATTGCCGGACGTCGGCGAGCCCTTGCTCAACCGTCTTTACATGCGTGCAGGGCGCCTGCCGGAGCCCGGACGGGCGGAAGAGGTCGTCGTCAACGAGAGTTTTGCCGAAGCACATGGATTTGCGCCTGGCGCGCGATTTTCGGCGATTCTCAACGGCAAGAAGCGCGAACTTGTCATCGTCGGAACGGCGCTGTCTCCCGAGTTCATCTATACAGTCGGACCCGGCGACTTAATGCCGGATGATCGCCGCTACGGCATCGTCTGGATGTCGGAGAAAGCGCTCGCCAGCGTTTATGATCTCGATGGCGCGTTCTCTGCGGTTTCCGTCAAGCTGCAACGCGAAGCCTCGGAGCGCGATGTCATCTCACGACTTGATTCCTTGCTCGACGGCTATGGCGGGCAGGCGGCCTATGGCCGCAAAGATCAGACATCCCATGCCTGGCTCGACCACGAGCTCGACATGCTTAACAATATGAGCCGCACCCTGCCTCCGATCTTCCTCCTGGTCTCGGCATTTCTTGTCAATTTGACGCTCAGCCGGCTCGTGGCACTGGAACGCGAGCAGATCGGGCTCATGAAAGCCTTGGGCTATCGGGACAGCGGCATCGTCCTACACTATCTAAAATTCGTCGCCCTCATCGTGCTGATCGGGATCGTGATCGGAAGCATTGTGGGGACATGGCTGGGATTGCGCGTCACCGCGCTGTTTGGAAATTTTTTTCATTTTCCGTTCCTGGTTTTTGCGAGAGCACCGGATCTCTATGTGATCGCCGGCGCGCTCAGCGCTGTAGCTGCTATCGTCGGCGCCATACGTGCACTACGAGACGTGGTGCGCCTGCCGCCGGCCATTGCGATGCAGCCACCCGCGCCGCCGAGCTTTCACCGGCTTCTGCCCGCGACAATTTCGCTCGACAAAATCTTGTCGCAGCCGACGTTGATGATGATGCGCAACATCTCGCGCCATCCGATCCGGGCGGCTTTCACGACGCTCGGAATGGCCCTCGCCACCGCCATTCTTGTGGTCTCGCTCTTTACCCGCGATACCATGGAGCAACTGATCGATGTCACCTACTTCCTGGCTGATCGGCAGGATGCGACGATCGGCTTCGTCGAGAAGCGGACGGAGAATGTCGTCACGCAGATGGCGCGACTTCCGGGGGTCCTTGCCGCCGAACCATTTCGGGAAGTGCCGGTCCGGATCCGACACGGCAGCGCCGAACGCCGCATCATGATCAGCGGTCGTCCTCACGATGCCGATCTGAAGCGCATCATCGACGTCGACCTGCGACCGGTGGTGCTTCCCCAGACCGGGTTAGCGATCTCCGGCATGCTCGGTCAAATCCTGGGGGTTGAAATTGGAGATACGGTTGATGTCGATCTGCTCGAAGGCACGCGGCGAACGGTCTCTCTCCCGGTCGTCGCCCTGGTCGAGGATTACTTCGGCATTCGCGGGATGATGGATATGCAGGCTTTGGCGCGCCTGGTGCGCGAAGGCCCCGCCGTGAACAGCGTCAACCTCAGTCTCGACGGGAATTTGAGAGACCAGTTCTACGCCACCGTCAAGTCGATGCCGACCGTGAGCGGCGTCGCACTGCAGTGCGTTTCGCTCGCGAACTTCCGCAAGACAGTTGCGCTGCTTATCACCACGATGGCAAGCATCTACACGGGATTAGCCGCCGTCATTGCATTTGGTGTCGTCTACAACAACGCCCGGATTTCGCTCTCGGAGCGGGCGCGGGAGCTTGCAAGCCTGCGGGTACTCGGTTTCACGCGTGGTGAAGTCCTCCGCATTCTGCTGCTCGAACTGGCGATCCTGACGCTGATCGCTCAACCTCCGGGGTGGGTGATGGGCTATGGCCTCGCATGGATCATGAAAATAAATCTGGCCGGCGAACTGATGCGGGTGCGCCTGGTCGTCGAGCATTCCACCTACGTGACAGCAAGCGCGATTGTCATTTTTGCGGCGATCGCTTCAGCATTCATCATTCGTGAACGCATCAATCAACTGGACCTCGTTACTGTCCTCAAGACGCGGGATTGAGCCATGTCGGCAAACTGGACGAAGCGGATCATAGGTGTCGTTGTCCTCGGCTTGATCGTTGTGGGGGTGGCCTGGTTTGCCTGGCCGCGGCCGCTGCCTGTCGATTTGGCGACGATCGCGAAGGGACCGATCGAAGTAACCGCCGACGATGACGGCAAAACCCATGTGCGCCACATCTACACAGTGTCAGCTCCGGTTGCCGGAAAAGTCCTGAGAATTTCCCATCCTCTGGGCGAACAGGGTCCGTCGGTTCACGTCGGCGACCAGGTGACGGCGAACGAAACTGTCGTCGCGCTCATGCAACCGACACCGCCCAGCTTCATCGACGTGCGCTCGCGCGACCAATTGCAAGCCGAGGTGATATCGGCTGACGCGGCCATCCAACAACAGGAAGCGGAAGTGCGGCGGTTGGAAGCAGCGGTCGATTTCTCACGGACCGAGTTCCAGAGGGCACAAACGCTCTCGCGCAGTCAAACGATCTCCGCTCAAGCTTTTGACAAGGCGAAGTTTGACGTCGCGAGCAATGAAGCGGCGCTGGCGAGTGCCAAGGCTCAGGTCGACGTCCGGCGTAGTTTGCGGGCAAGCCTTGCCGCGCGCTTGATCGACCCCACAAACATTGCTCCCTCGGCCGATTCAGCGTGCTGCGTCCGTGTCATCGTTCCCGCGAGCGGACGAGTGCTGAAGATCATCCAGGACAGCGAGGCGGTGGTCCTGGCCGGGGCACCCCTGGTCGATATCGGCGACCCTCTCGATCTTGAGATAGTAGCCGACTTGTTGTCGACAGACGCGGTGCAAATCAAGGTCGGCGCGCCGGTCCGGATCGATGGCTGGGGTGGACCAACCCTACAGGGAAAGGTGGTCCGTATTGACCCTGCCGGCTTTCTTAAAGTCTCCGCTCTCGGCATCGAGGAGCAGCGGGTTCGCGTCACTATCGACTTTGCGGATCGGCCCGAAACATGGTCGCACCTTGGCCATGACTACCGGGTGATCGTGCACGTCGCCATCTGGAGCGCAAATGACGCGCTGACCGTGCCGGTGAGCGCGCTGTTTCGAAAGGGCGACGACTGGGCGGTGTTCGCGGTCGACAACGGACGTGCGCGGACAACGGTACTCAAGGTCGGCCATCGCAACAATCGGGTCGCGGAGGTGCTTGCCGGGCTCTCGGCTGGGTCTCAGGTGGACGTGCATCCGAGCGACCGAATTAGCGACGGGACCCGGGTGGCCCAAAGGTAAATTCCCTAAATAATGGCCGCGCCGATCATTTCGCGAGCAATCCGGCGCGGGCGTGCGCCTCATCGTAAGGGAAAACGACGCCGAGATCCGGTACTGCAAGATGTTTGTCGGTCTGCGGACAATTCAGACGCGTCAGCATATCCCTGATGACGTTCAAGTGAGCAAGGTGCTTGTCGTCCGCCCGAACCACAATCCACGGAGATAGCGGGCTTGAAGTTCGGACCAGCATCTCATCCCGCGCCTCGGTGTAGTCGTCCCAGTGCTTCACAGCAACCTGGTCAATTGGACTCGTTTTCCACTGCTTCAGCGGGTCGTGCCGCCGGTCCTTTAGTCGCAGCTTTTGCTCCTTCTTCGTGATGTCGAGGTAGTACTTCATGATCCGAATTCCGGATCCGATCAGCATGTGCTCAAAGGGAAGAACGTCCTCCATGAAGCGTTCATACTCTTGACCGGTACAGAACTTCATCACCCGTTCTACGCCCGCCCGGTTGTACCAGCTTCGGTTGAACTAACTCCTGTGCCGCAGGAAGATGTCTCACATGGCGCTGAAAGTACCAGGAGGTGGTGTCCCGGTCAGACGGCTTGCCAAGCGCCACGACGCGGGTTTCTCGCGGGCTGAGGTGCTCGACGATCCGTTTGATGGTCCCGTGTCCTTTCCTGCCGCATCACGACCCTCGAATATGACCAGCACTTTGTGGCTATGCTTGATGATGTGTTTTTGAACCTTGACGAGCTCGATCTGCAGATCCCGCAACGCCGACTCGTATCGATCGTGGCGGCCTTGCTTGCGGCGCGTCTTCATAGATTTCGCCATTGTTTACAAACGATCTTCCTACCGGGAGCGGCCGCCTATCTAAATATCTCCGGACATTCGCGACAGCATTTGTTCCACACAATGATGTAGATCAAATGGATGGTCCCGAGGCCGGCGAGAAAGCAAAAGAACGATATGTAGGCATAGGTGAGAAACAGGTAGACCACGACGGTGACAGCAATCAGCGTCAAGCCAAACAAGCGTATGTGCAGGTAGGTGGAGATCATGGCCGGCGTGACGAGCAGGAAAATGTAGATCACATAGGTCAGCCAGCGCGGGATCAGATAATCAAGAAACATGGTGTCTTCATAAGACAACGATTGTTGATTTATCCTGACATTTACCCAATCTGGATGGAAAAGATGTGGGACAAAGAGGATCAGGCCGAAAACAAGCCCAGCTATTGCAAAACCGAGCAACGGCAGTTTGCGCCAACTGGCTGGAGGCTCCAGAAAATAGATGCTGAACGGCACCCAGACCGGCCAAATAAGCCAGGAGAAGAAGATAAACCCCATGGCGGCCCACCAGATCATGGATGGGTCGGAGTTGTTCACTCCCATCCAGATATGACCTTCCATGAGTTGCTGAAGCCCAGCCAAAGTGGGCATTTGAGAAACGGGAAAGTAGCGTTTGTTGACCTTGAACGCCTTCCAGCCTGCAAACGCGCCGCCAACAACCAGGACGCCGCCGGCAGCAAAACTCACGGGTTCGCAGAAGCACATAATTTTGTTCTCTATCTTGAGTAGAAGTAGGCTGGAATGATGGAGGCTGCGTTAGATGTCGACGGTTTCGGTCGTGAGAGTGCGGGATCCGCCTCCGGCCTTATACCTTGATGCCAACGGCTCTCCGGCACCTGCGTGACCGCGGCAAGAAAGGAAGGTGTCATCCTATGTGGGCATCGGGCTCTGGCGGACACCCGTTACCAGCCGCAACCGATTCGAACCCCCCGACACTGAGCGTTAGAGTCGTCCTCTCGGCGAGCGTTCATCGGGATAAGTACTGCAGCTGAAACTGTGTGTCTCGCGCCCGATATACATTCGGCAAAGCCAAGCAGCGGATCGTATGCCCGGGCGGACATTTCATGGATGAGTCTGTCGTGAGTTTCGCCTTCGCGCTTCCTGACTATCTGCATAACTTATTGATTTAACTAGCGAACTCACGATTATTCCAACCTCAAATGGTCACCACCAGCGAATGTCGGTATCGGTGGTTGCGCCTCCCCGCAACCACTTTTGTTATAACTCACTCACCGTCCCGGTCTAACCGGCGGGACGGATTTAGCTTTTCTAGGGAATCAGGGACCGGGCGACGGGGCAGGTCCGGCTGCGTGCAGCGTCACCCAGATTCATCCAGCGTGAAGGGTGGACGTCTGCTCTCGATAGAACATCCAGAGAAGCTACTCTCTCGCGCACTCTCAACCAAAGAGTGGGGGGCAGCGGATTTATGTAGAAGAGAAATCGTCGTTTGATATTTTTACTACGAATCTAGGGGTCAGGAGTTCGAATCTCTTCGGGCGCGCCATTAAAATCAAGCACTTACAGAAAGTCACCGTTTGAGCCGACGAAATTAAACCGGTTTTTCAAACGGTTTTGGCTCCGCGAGAAATTGCGGATAGGCAGGCGAGCCGCGTCGGATGATCGTGTAGACCTGCCGGAAATCTTCTCCAGCGTTTGCTGCGGCGGCTGGAATCCAACCGAAGCGGCGATCGCTTGTCACCCTGACGCTGAAAACAGCAGTGCGATTCCGTTCGGAAATTGCGGGCTCTCGTTGGATAATCCGCGAACCCGAAGGTCATAGGTTCAAATCTGACTCCGCAAGGCTATCGACGGTTTAGGGAGCCGTCTTTGCAGCGAAACGAAAGGTAACACTCAATTTTGAGCCGAAGAGGTCGACCTTAAGAGGTCGTACCTTGTGTTCGAATCCCTCTCGCTCCGCCAGCTTGGCCGAAGTCGTGTATTCTCCTTGTGAACTTGTTGGCAATTAAGCCCAGTATCACCAGCGATTCTTAACCTGAGCTCCGGACTCCTGATCGGAAGAGCGGGCCTGTTATTCTCCGAAAGGGCCGTTTCTCTCCGAAGCTCTGGACTCTACCGTTTCGGTACGGTTCTCGAAATTCGTTCGAGTTGCTTATGAATTTTAGCGGAAGGAGGTTCTGCGTCTTCTCTCGGACAGGCGAGAGCGTTTGATTCCCATTCGCCATCTCGAGGTTCGAATCCTCCCGCCCCAGCCAACCAGTCCGGCGCCTGGAGATTTTACTCAGAGTAATGCCAGAAATGCCCACCAATAGTGGGCTTTTGCGAATTGGCCATCGGTCTCCGGGCTCCGAAGTTGGCCGCTTTCCGTGAGAATTAGCCGATAGTCTCCGGCGGATGATGTCAGAAGACGCCCTTATCGTCATAACAAGCGCCATCAAAACCGCTTTCATTGATCATCCCGGTACTGGGCACGGCACGATGTGGGACCAAGTCACGAAAAGTGACGAAGAAAGTGTTCACCTCGCCAAGGCTGTGATGGTTGCTCTTTGCAAAGCCGGGTATTCCATTGGCAAGGTCGAGGACCAAAAAGCCCCAAAGTCTTAAAGGCGAGAAGCGCCTCGCCGATGTTGTCGGCATGGCGATCATGCAGCCAAGATGAAGCTCAAGTAAGATCGCTCGTTTGGCCCGAGGCCGCCGAGCGCAAGCTGCTCGAACTGGTGAACGCTGTCGAGGCCGATCACGCCGGGCGTCTGTCGGTCGATGTCATCAACACGCAGTTCAGAGATGCTGGCGGCAGCGCAGCCGAATACCGCGCGGCGGTAACCGCCGCGATTGAGCATGGCTGGCTGACCGAGCATCCATCCGGCGGTTATCTAATGTTCACGCAAGCCGGGGCGGACTTGTTCGCGTAGGAACGTACAGGGACGGAATATCGCGGCATCGAATATTCGGTTGTTCAAGGCATCCGGCGGAACTTGTGGAAATGGTCCGCATCGGTTGCGAACGTGGTGATCACCGGCCAATCGCACAGCAAATCTGAGGCCGTTGTCGACGCCGAGAAGGCGATTGATCGGGCGCTCGCTCCGAAAAAAGTGAGGCTTGTTCCGCTGCCTAGACGCTGGGATTGACAGACGCAGTTGCCGTGCCAGTATGGACGCCATAAAGGCCGCAGGGCGGATGTACCCCTTCGGTCGGTAGGGCCTCGGAGCTGCGGTTCCGGGGCCTTGCTTTTGTGCAGAAATGATCTCCGGTTTCGTGCTTAAATTGACGGTATGGCGTTGGGAGGTGCGTACCCATGAGCCACGATCGCGCCGCCAGATACCGCAGATTAGCGCTTGCGGAGCCGGACAAGGAAAAGGCGGAGTTGCTCCGACTGCTTGCTGAGGAGGCAGATCGAGGCGTTTTGGTCACCACCGAACGGCTCTCGGCACGACCGTCCAAGAAAATTGAGATATCCGAAGCCGGTGGCAAGTAGCCGGAGCGGCGCGCCGTTCCTAAGTCCGGTATCCGCGCAGACACTCCTCGAGGTGACCATCGTGACCAAGATTGCGAGCATGACACAGCCGATTCCGCGCGGCACCGTCATCGGCAAGCGCGTCGGCGTGCAGCCGATCGACGAGGCCGAGCATTTTTTCAGATGCGAAGCGTGCGGCGGTCGGATCCACATGCGCGATCTCGCGCAGGTATTTGCATGAGGAACGCTGATCCAGCATGTGATCAGGTGCAATGATGGCCATCAGCTATTTCGTCGCGCTGCCCTTCGTCCTTGCCGACGATGGAACTATCGTCGCCGGAGGCCCAATTGAATGCGCCAGCGCCGAGACCGCGATCCCTTAGAGCGGAAGTCCTGTCTCGAATAGAAGGCAACGTCGGCGCGGTTGCTTTCAGCAGAACCGGCGCTTCCGATATTGGGATATCGAAGACGCGGTGGTGCTCAGGAAATTCGGCGAGGTGCCGACCGATCTGACCATCTGGTCCTGACCGGCGCGCTTTAGCGCTCCGTCGTCGCGTAGCCGTGGCCGTCCATGCGTTCGCGCGGACCGCCAACTCCGCCGCGATCACGAGGCTATTAACATCGAACCGGACATTCCCCCGTCCGGACTTGCCCCGAGCAAAGCCGTCCAGCGATCATATTCCGCTAGGCGGCTTTGTTTTTGTTGGATCCCTGCCGGTCGCCAATGTCCAATCCATATCTCTTGCGGTAGCCGGTTCCCCCATTTTGCGCTGGGGATAAGACGTAGTTTTCGCGGATCTCTGTCCCGCTCCCTCTTGCCCGCTAATTCGACGAAGGCCCAAGCTAACCGGGTCTAGCTGGTCATCGGGAGGCCTCGTGATGTCAATGATCGCCGAACATGCTGCCGAAGTGTGGGTACGTCGTTACAACGGCGTCCCCGAGTGTGATGTTGTCGTCGCCGTTCGCGGCAAGGAGATGTCGCTCCGGTGCCGCGACTATAACGAAGCAGCTAAATGGGCACGGATCGAATGCAAGTCCTACAAGGTTGACGGCGGGTTCACTGTAGAACGTTGATTAGTTCTGACCTCGGCGCGCTTTGCAAACCGCCAACACGGGCGATGCTGCTGATCGGGTTCGCCGGAATGCTGCTATAATCCTACGCCGCACCAAGGTGCGGCCGAAATGATCATTGCCTTAGCGAGCCGTAAACCAAGAATTGTCAAGGCGCGCCGCCATCGCGAGCGCATCACTCAGCGCGAACGGTAGTGCGCTCCGCGTAAGTTCAGGAGCAAACCCAAATAATCGCAACCGCCATCGGCAAGCCAGCGGCGAAGGCGCCGACAATCATCAAGGTGAATGCGAAAAGCGGATTTGCCTCTGGGCGGACGTTGTCTACTGACATGTCGCTTACTCCACCACGCGGATAAACAGGAAAGCCGCCGCCGGACGAATGCGGTGACGGCCCCGCACGCGTGTCCAGAAGGTGAGGTCCGATGGTGCTCAGAGATGGTTAACAAAAGGTTAAGGCGGATGAACCTACCTAGTCGCAAAGTTGGTGTATTGCGAGAAGGACAGTTGATCCGCCGCGATCTGATTGCCGCGCAGCGCGCGAAGCTGGCCGCCCGGCGCGCCTACGAGGCTGTGCGCCCGAAACGAAGCATAGCGGTGATTGCGGAGGGATCAGGCATCTGCGCTACGGCGGCCTATGAAAACGTGCCACGGTGTTCGGCCAGGATGTTCAACGACGACATTTTCTCGTGGCAGCGGCAGGAGACCGTTCTGAATTTTCACGTCCATAAGCCAAGCGGCACGGAAGATGCCGCAAATGATTAGTTAACATTCTGTTGCTAAGGTTTGCTGTCAAGGACGCCGCGCGCCATGCAAGTGATCGAGACGAATGACCCCGTCGAGGCCCAGCGATGCCGTCGTGCCCAATATGTCGGCTTCCCAACCGCAGTAACCTTGGGCGGGTCGAAGTTCGTTGGCCTGGTGCAGTCCGTGAAACAGGATGTTGGCCCGCGATGGATCGTCACGATTATTCCAAAACAACCTAAAGTCTTCGCGCTCCCGCGGTATAGACCAAATCATTTCTAAAGTGTCGCAGTTCGCGCGAGAGAATTACGGCAACGCGGCGCCTCGTGACGGTTTGCACCTTGCTACTGAACGGCGCGTGAGGGCATGACGCCTATTAAGCGGCCTCGCACTCTGCAGCAATCGCGCAAATGCCCGACGTCAATGTCCGCTATCGGGGTCAACCCGGAAAACATATGCTCGCATTGAGTTCTTCTCAGTTTGACCCAAAGGAGACCTCGGCGACCAAGGCGAAGGTAAGGATCCCGATTGTCGTTGGCGCCAAACGAACCCATCTCCCGGCGGCTAGGATGATCAGGTGGCACACATCGGGAATCCTATTGACGCGTCTATTGGCTACGACAGTAGCATGGTTTACTTATTTCAAAGGCAGTGAGCAGGCTGCCGATCCAGGAGGTCCACGCATTGGCCGCGATCGGGCGTAAGCCGGAAAAAAATTTTCTGGGCCTTACCGAGCGTGACCCATAGCGACGATTGCAGTGCTTGGAGGTGGACCAGCAAGGATTGGTGCCTTGCTGCTAACAGTATTGATAGCTACGCTCTTGCCCTCGGCATGCAGCCTAAGCCCGTTGAGGCCGGCGATGAAGTGTCCGAAGTGCCAGCACGAAAACCCCGCCACAGCCAAGTTCTGTGAGGAATGCGCAGCACGTCTGACTTTAGGCTGTCCCAACTGTGGGAGCCAGGTCTCGGCCACAGCCAAGTTCTGCCCCGAATGCGCCCATCCCCTGAAACTTGCGGGCGAGCCTCGCTTTGCCTCGCCCAAGGATTACACACCGCAGCATCTTGCCGCCAGGATTCTCGCTGCCAAAGCAACCCTCGAGGGCGAGCGGAAGCAGGTCACCGTTCTGTTCGCTGATATCAAAGGTTCGACGGAGTTGATTGCCGACCGGGATCCGGAGGAGGCACAGAAGCTCATCGACCCGGTGCTCGAACGCGTGATTGAGGCAGTGCACCATTACGAAGGTACCGTAAACAGGGTCATGGGCGACGGCATCATGGCCCTCTTCGGAGCACCGCTCGCCCATGAGGATCATGCTATGCGCGCGTGTCATGCGGCGCTCAGGATGCAAGAGACTGTCAAACGGTATGCGGAAAATCTCCAGCGCTCTCACGGACTGTCGGTCACAATCCGCGTCGGACTGAACTCAGGAGAGATCGTTGTCTGCGACATCGGCAACGACCTCCACACGCACTACACCGTCGTGGGGCAGACCGTACACTTGGCGGCTCGCATGGAGCAGATGGCAAAACCCGGCTCCGTGCTCGCAACGGCGGATACCCTCCGGTTGGCAGAAGGCTATGTCGGCGTGAATCCGCTCGGCCCCGTGCCGGTGAAGGGGCTCGCAAACCTGGTCGAAGTCTACGAGGTGACGGAGGCCGGCCCCGCGCGGAACAGATTGCAAGCGGGCGCCCGGAGAGGGCTCACGCGGTTCGTCGGCCGCGACGCCGAGCTGGAACAGCTCCGACGCGCACTGCTACTCGCCGCCGCCGGACACGGACAGGTCGCGGCGATCGTTGGCGAAGCGGGGGTCGGCAAGTCGCGCCTTTTCTACGAGTTCACCCACTCGCATCACCTTCTGAGCTGGCGGATCCTCGAGACCGCCTCGGTCTCATATGGCAAGGGAATGAGCTATTTGCCGGTGATCGACCTCCTCAAGAGCTACTTCGCGATTCTAGACCGCGATGGCCCGCGGACTGTGCGAGAGAAGCTCTCGACACAGGATTGCGTAGAGGAGGGCAGTTTGCCAGCGCTGCTATCTTTGCTGAACGTGCCAGCTGATGACGCGCAGTGGGACAAGCTCGATCCGCCCCAGCGCCGCCGCAGAACTCTGGAGGCGCTGAAGCGGCTGCTGCTGCGCGAGAGCCACAGACAGCCTCTGCTGGTTGTATTCGAAGACCTCCACTGGATCGATTCCGAGACCCAGGCATTGCTCGATGTTCTCATCGAGAGTCTGCCGGCTGCCCGGCTGCTGTTGCTCGTGAACTACCGCCCGGAGTATCAGCACCGTTGGGGCAGCCGCACCTATTACACGCAGCTCCGGTTGGATCCTCTGCCATCGGACACTGCTGAGCAGCTTCTTGGTGCTCTGCTCGGGCCCGATGCCAGTATCGAACCGCTTAAGGACGCGTTGATCGCGCGTACGGAGGGCAATCCGTTCTTCCTAGAGGAGAGCGTGCGGTCGCTCGCGGAGACCGGGGCCTTGCTCGGGGAGCGTGGGGCCTACCGGTTGGCGCGGCCGCATCCAATCATCCAGGTCCCTGCGACCGTCCAGGCCGTGATCGCCGCCCGTATCGACCGGCTCTGCGCCACCGATAAGACGCTCCTGCAGACGGCTTCTGTGCTCGGGAAGAACGTGCCGCTTGGCTTGCTGCAGGCTATTACCGAGGTCGCCGAGGATGAGTTGCACGCCGCGATCGGACGCCTCCAGGCCGCGGAATTCCTGTACGCGTTCGGGTTCTTGCCGGATATCGATTATACCTTCAAGCACGCGCTGACACACGAGGTGGCCTACGGCAGCCTGCTCCAGGACCGGCGGCGCGCCCTCCACGCGCGAATCGTGGAGACCATTGAGCGGACCTATCCCGACCGATTGGCCGAGAATGTGGACCGGCTGGCCCACCATGCGTTTCTGGGCGAGGACTGGGCGAAGGCGGTCACCTACCTTCAGCAAGCCGGTGCCAAGGCCTTGGCCCGCTCGGTCCACCGGGAAGCTGTCAGGTGCTTCGAGGAAGCGCTGACGGCGTTGACCCACCTGCCCGAGACTCGCGAGACCCTGGAGCAGGCCATCGATCTTCGTTTCGGCGTTCGACACGCTCTGCTCCCGCTAGCGGAATGGGGAAGGATCGAAGGGTATCTCCGCGAAGCCGAGGCCCTCGCCAGGAGGTTGCACGATCAGCGCCGGCTGGCATCGGTGTCGGGCTACATGAGCGGCCTTCACCTGAACACGGGTGGTCGCGCGAGCGACATACGAGCGTTCGCGGAAGAGGTCGAGGCGATCGGCGCGTCTCTCGGCGATGTCCCGCTCCAGGTTGCCGGCCAATACTACCACTTCTGTCTGTCCACTTTCTTGGGCGACCATCGCGGGACCGAACGCCACTGCCGGGCAGTAATGGGCGCGCTGCCCGGCGATCTGTCTCGCGAGCGTCTAGGCCTCGTTGCGTACCCGGCAGTGATGGCGCGCGCCTTCCTGGCGCGCGCCCTCGCTGAACTCGGAGTGTTCGACGAGGGACGCAACCATGGACAGGAGGCTGTCCGGCTCGGCGAAGCGCTCGATCACCCCTTCAGCCTCATCTGGGCCTGCTTGGACCTCGGACACCTCGAAAGCCTCCGCGGAGAATTCACTCGGGCGATCGTTCAGCTTGAGCGTGCGGTCGCTCTCTCCCACGAGTGGAACATCGCGTACTTGACTCCGATCGCGATGGCGGCTCTGGGGCACGCCTACGCACGGTCGGGACGCGTCGAGGAAGGCGTCTCCTGGCTGCAGCGAGCCTTGGCCGGCTATGCATCCTCCGGGATCGGATATTTACGCTCGATGAGCACGACGCAGCTCGGCGAGGCACTCCTCCTCGCAGGTCGGGTGGAGGAGGCGTGGGACTTTGGCAACCGTGCCGTGGTGCTCGCCCGCGAGCGCGGAGGACGCGGTCACGAAGCTTGGGCCCACCACCTCCTCGGCGAGACGGCGTCACATCGCGACAGCCCAGACGTTGCTGCGGCCGAACCTCACTATGCTACCGCCACAGCTTTGGCCTCGGAGCTCGGTATGCGACCGCTTGTCGCTCATTGCCGCTTCAGCGTCGGCAAGCTCTACGGGCGAGCAGGCGATTGGCGTGCGACAGAACATCTCACGACGGCGATGAACCAATTTCGCGAGATGGGCATGCGGTTCTGGCTCGAGAAGGCCGAGGCTGAGATGCAGGCGCTTGAGGCCGCCGTGGCCACCCCCGACGCCCATTCGCTCTCTCGCCGTTGACACCACGCTGTCGCGACCATAGGCTGTTGAGATATGCGCGGCGCCTGATAGGCGCCTGATATTTGGCACGCGATCATTGATACGCCCGGCCCCGCAAGGAGGATCCACCGATGGCGAAAAATCCGAAGTCCAAAGCAAAAAAGGCAAAGGGCAAGTTCGGTCAAGCGATGCAGGCGCTGAAAGGTGTGGGGGTCCCCCAGCAAGAGTTCGGCAAGTTAAACAAGGATGGCACGGCCGAAATCGACTTCGACAGCCTCGAAGCATTGAAAAAGAAGTTGGGAAAAGCGGCCTTGGGAAAGGTCCGCTTCGTGGCGCTCAATGCGCCGTTCAAGAGGCGATCGGCAATCCCCCCGGGCTAGACGTCCGCGCGATGAGGGCCGGTTTGTGAACATCGCCGCCGAGCTCACCCTGAAATCCCTTCGCTCGCACCACCGGGCAGCGGGACCTTATTATCGCGACGCGCTGGTCACCGCCTGCCGCAAGGCACCGCCGCCGTTCGGGACCAAGAACTACGAAAAGATCTACCGCGACGTGGCCAAGGACCCGAACTGGATGGCGCTGTCGCTCATCCAAAATGCGCAGGGGGAAGGCGAAGGCTCCGGGCACCTGTGGGACCTCGCGGCCTCCACACCGGATGCCCACGTGGCCGCCCAGATCAAGGCGCACGCGATCGACGAATCTCGACACGCCAAAGCATATCTCGCGATGCTGGATCTCACTTTCCCGGACGTCGTCGACAACGAGTCCCGTGCCCAGCTTGCTTCGCTGTCCCCCGGCTACACGCAGCGAAGCCCGCTCGAGGCCCACGCGGGCTCTCCGTACGCGAGCGCGATCACGCTCGACGATCTCATCCAGATGAACATCGCCGAGATCCGCACGCTGGTGCACCACATCATTCAACGGCCGATGTTGCTGGCATACTGCGCGCCCGAGCGGCGGCGTCGCCTAGCCCTTCTGCACGACCGCCTGCGGGTCGACGAGGCCCGCCACATCGGGTACACCGCCACGCTGATCGAGGAATTTGCGCAGCGGGGCAAGGCCGACGCGGTGAAGCGGCTCATGCAAGAGCGAATGAGCGACTTCAAGGCGATCACGAATGAAGATCTTGGAAGAGGCGTCTTCGAGCCTCTCTGATCATCGCCGCAGCCGGCGTGGCGTGACGCTCCACGCTGTGAGACACTGGGCCGGCGAGCGCCGGATCGGCAAGGCACGACTCGCGCACGCCTACGAGGCCGCGTTTTTCGTCGCGGTGTCGCGGCTGCTCCAGGGGATCTTCCGGGAGGGCCACGCGCCGCATGCGCGGCTGTGGCAGAGCGGGGCTGGTCAATGGTTTCTCGATCTCGGCCGCGAGCCGATGCTGCGGGCGCCGGTGAGTGGCCCACTGCCTTTTCGACGGCTCGAACTGAACGGATTTCCATGGAAGATCGTCGCGGGCAGACGGCGCCTGCTACGCAGCACCCGGGCCTTCCTGAACGCCCTTCGCCCCTGCGTGGAGCCCTCGGAACTCGCCCAGCATTTCGACCGGCTCATCGCGGATTTCGACAACAGCTTCGCCAATCTGGTGATGAACCGTCTGATCGCTCAGCGGCTCGATGCCGGCGCGCAGGCCATCGAGCCCGTATATGAGGGCCACCATTACTACCCGTTCCCGGCGCTCCGGCTCGGACCGTCGCCCCGACAGGTGGCTGAGTGCTCGAATCTCTGCCGAGAGGCGATCGATCTGACGTTGGTCGCCGCTCGGCCGTGCCTGTTCGATTCTACCGCGTACGCGGATTATCGGACGTGCTTTCGCGCCTGGGCCGGCATCCCCCTTCCTCGAAACGCCGAGGTCGTGATCCCGCTGCACCCGTGGCAACTCGAGCTCTCGCCAGTGATCCGAGAGCTGCTGAAACGGCGATGGATCACGGTCCTCGACCGGCGCCTCCAGGCGATTCCCCTCGCGTCGCAGCGGACGTGCCGTATTTTGCGATCCGGCTTCGATGTCAAGCTGCCGATGGCCGTCATATTGACGGGGGAAGACCGGCTGCTCTATCCCCTGAATCGCGCGAATGCGACGGCGTTCTCGGCGCTCGCCCGCATCCTTTTGCGGAAGAGCGGAGAAAGCGTTATCGACTTCCAATATGACGTGGCCGCCATCGCCCATGCCGATCCATCGATCGGTATGCATCTCGCCATGATCGTTCGAGTGCCTGTATGCCCGCGTGCCTCGGAGATCGTGATCCCGGCGCTGAACCTCTGGTGCGGGCCGCGGCAGGCGCGCACGATGTTGGACCTCCGCGATCGAGAGCACGCGTATGCATTCTTCCGCGTCTACTGCCGCGTGCTCATGCGCGGTATGGTCGACTTCTATGCGCGCTGGGGCATGGCGTTCGAGCCGCACCTGCAGAACGTGTACGTCGCACTGCGTAACGGCATGCCGTCGCGCATGATCCTGCGCGACCTCGATAGCACAATCCTCGATCCCCTCCGGATCCGCCCAGTAGCGCAGGCGAGCGGGGTGCGGCTTGCGCGCGGAACGTGGAAGCACATGCCGGACTTTGCCTATGGTGGTCGGCGGCTGGCTCACGCCATGATGTATGGGCACCTCGGCGAGGTGATGTCCTATCTGGCCCGGGCCGCGCAGGCCGATCTAGCCAAGTTAAATACTGCAGTGGAAGAGACGTGGGACGAGCTGGTCGCCCAAGCGCCGTCGGCAACGTGTCGGGAGCGCGTGTGCGAGTTGCGCAAGCAGGCGGACACCGTCGGGGCCGTCCTATGGCGCCGGATCATGAGGGCAGACCACACAACGTTCCGCTGATCACGTCGATAGGAGGTGGCGGGCAATAGAGGCTGACATCGCGTCAGTGCTTCCGAGGCACGCGCATTGAAGCGGCTTAGAGCGCGTTGACCGTCATTCTCGAAGGCCTTCCGAAGCGTAGTTTCTCTAGGTTCTAAATGATTCCAGGCAGCCGCCAGCAACGGAACTCTCGATAATCTTGCGGCGCAGACAGCGGCCGCCGGACTTGGAGTCGGCCTGTTCGTTTATCTCGTCGCTAAACCGTCCGCAATCAACAAGCCATTCTCGCTGTAATGAAGAGCTCGTCGCTAACAGGCGCACAGCCACGCAATTCCGCTGGACAATTCCGCAGGATGCTGATTCCGCTCGATGTCGCCCACCATTCCGGAATGATCTCGCCCACCGTTCCGATTTGATGTCGCCCACCATTCCGAGATGATCTCGCCCACCATTCCGGGATGATGTCGCCCGGGGTGACGCGGCCTCTTCTGG
>WNFF01001766.1_pt1 | contig 17465 bp, 16 predicted proteins | sample 5400441 | NCBI WGS metagenome assembly WNFF01 (sample SAMN13153345, study PRJNA577476) | soil metagenome | isolation source: 120 cm saprolite under Douglas fir tree site 2 hole 3 replicate 1 | place: USA:California | collected 2015-04-18 | reverse complement strand
TCGCGGAGAAAACCGGCTCTTCGGCCTATCCGAAGGAGCTGCACTCACGGGCGAAGGTGAACGAGATGATGGACTGGATCAATACGCAGGTCTGCCGCGAGTTCGCCTATGGGCTGGTCTACCCGCAGATCTTCCCCACGCACAAGCGGCGCAGCGACGAGGCGCATGCGGGCACGATCGCATGGGGCAAGGAAAAAGCTCAAACGTGGCTGAAGGTTCTCGATGAAAACCTGCTCGGGCCGAAGAAGAAATACCTGTGCGGCGAGCAGATCACCATCGCGGACTACTTCGGCGGTCCGTTCGTCGCTCTCGGCGAGATCCTGCGTTGCAACTACTCGGCGTATCCGAACGTCAACCGCTGGCTGGGTCGAATGAAAGCCCTGAAGAACTGGGGCAAGGTGCACGAGGTCTTCTACGGATTCGCCGCTTCGCTCAAGGACAAAGCCTTCGAGGCCGTTTGAGACGTACCGGCCGCGTGGCCCACGGGAGGCCCGCACCCGCTACCAGCGCTGGCGGTGCCGGTACCACGGTTGATTCTTGGGTTTCTTCTTGTCCGGCTTGGCTTCCTGCGCTTCCGCGCCTCCTTGATCGGGGGCCGGATCCACGGGAGACGGCGAAGACGCGTGCTTCCGGGCACCCTCCTTCGAAGCGGAAGGCTTCCTCGGAGCCGACCCGGAGGGTTTCTCGGGAGCCCGATGCAACATCTTTTTCAGGTTGCTAAGGATCGATTTGGAAAACTTCTCGGCCATGACTGATTCAATAAAAGGTTGAGCGGCGCCATTCTATTACATCGGTTCGAGGCGCGGTCTTGACGACTCCTTCACGGAGCGCTCACTCACTGTTATGGCTACCTACGCGATCGGCGATGTTCAGGGCAGCTTCGAAGAGCTGCAGGCGCTGCTTCGCGCATTCGGGTTCGATCGTGCGAAGGATCGCTTGTGGTTCGTGGGCGACCTCGTCAACCGCGGCCCGGCCTCCCTTGTCACATTGCGCTTCGTGCGTGATCTGGGCGATCGCGCGGTGACCGTGCTCGGCAACCACGATCTGCACCTGCTGGCGCTGGCTCAGGGCTCCGTCAAGGGTCGTGAAGACGACACGCTTGGGGACGTGCTCGCCGCGCCCGACCGCGACGGGTTGCTCGGCTGGTTGCGGCACCGGCCGCTGGTGCACGTCGCCGCAAACTACGCGCTGGTCCACGCGGGGCTCCTGCCGCAATGGGACGTCGCCACAGCGAAAGCACTTGCCGGAGAAGTCGAGGCGGATCTGCGTGGACCCCGGCACAAGGAATTTCTCGCGCAACTTTACGGTTCGCGCCCGGATCGCTGGAACGACGACCTGCGCGGAATCGACCGGCTGCGCGTCATCGTCAACGCAATGACCCGCCTGCGCTTTTGCACTCCCGAAGGTGTAATGGAGTTCCACACCAAAGGCGAAACGGCCGAAGCTCCCCCCGGCTACCTTCCGTGGTTCGAGGTGCCCGGCAGGAAAAGCGCCGATTGCACCTTGGTATGTGGTCACTGGTCGGCGCTCGGCTTGCGCATTGCGCCCAACCTCCTCGCCCTCGATTCGGGTTGCGTCTGGGGCGGAAAACTTAGCGCGGTTCGTCTGGAGGATCGGCGTTTGTACCAGGTACCGTGCGCGGCCTATGGCGCGCACGTGACGTCCCCTGCGGGCCCGGCACGCCCAGGGCGCGAGCGATAGCGGTCTCCGCCTTTTCTGCAAGCGAGCGCCGCGTCTGTGCGTGTACGGAAATCGGTGCGAGAAGATTGAACTCCGCGACCATGTGACGCGTCGAGACGATGGTCCAGACAGATTCGAAGAGCGAGGTATCGCCGACATAGCCGGCGGCGTCCAGTGCCGGCTGGAACAGCGCCGAGTGAAAGCGCTCGAGGCTTCGCCCGAAAGTTGTGACTCCCTCGGGACAGACCGCAACCAGTGTGCCGCGCCCGAGCTCAGCAGCAATTAGCTGGCGTGCGCGTCGCGCCTCGGAGCGCTTGCCACGTTCGATGTACAGGGTGCCGACCAGCGTGCACAACCAACCTACGACTGGCCAGCTTCGGACTTCCGATTTTGCGATGAAAGTCGCAGGGAATCTCGCATCGATGACGAAGACGTCGAGCCAGGAGATGTGATTGAGCACCAGCATGCAGCAACCGGGGAGTTCTTTCGGTGCGTTCTTTTCGCGCACGGACACGGAGAGGATGGAGAGGAGCGTTCTCGACCAGCGGCGCTTTTGCGCTTGCCTTTGTGCTTCGGTAAGTTTCGGGTAGCGTAGCCACGCGATCGCGAGGCCGCGCACTAAATGGAGCGCGAGCCTTGCCAATCGGAACAGGCGCAGCGGAACCGGAGTGCGGTTGGCCGCCATCGGTCGGGTGATCCTCCATGGAAACCAGGTGGCATTCTACTGGCTGGCGGAGCAGGACCGGCGGCGGTCCTCAAATGTCGGACCCGAAATTTCGGCGGAACAGGTTCTTGATTTCATCGAGGCTCATGGAATGATTCTGGCCACCACGGGATGCGATCTTGATTGCACCCATCAAGGCAGCGAGCCTACCAGTCTTCGGCCAGTCGAAGCCCGCGGCAAGACCATGAAGAAGACCGGCTCGATACGCGTCGCCGCAACCGGTGGGATCCACCACCTCGACTGCCCTGACGCAAGGAATCTCGATCCGTTCGCCGTTCGCGTAGATGATAGACCCCTCTGCACCCCGGGTGAGAACGAGTGCCTTGAGTTCTTGCGCCATGTCTTCGAGCTTGCGGCCGGTCCGCTCCTCGAGCATCCGGCCTTCATAGTCGTTGACGGCGACGTAGCTGGCCTGGTCCACGAAAGCGAGCAGCTCCTCACCGGAAAACATAGGCAGTCCCTGGCCGGGGTCGAACATGAACGGAATGCCGAGCCCGGCGAGCTCGCGCGCGTGCTGCAGCATGCCCTCGCGTCCATCGGGCGCGATGATCGCGAGGCCCACATCCAGCTCGCCCGTAACGTTGTTCAGATGCGAGTGATTCATCGCCCCGGGGTGAAAAGCAGTGATCTGATTGTCGTCGAGATCGGTTGTAATGAATGCCTGTGCGGTGAGGGTATTGGGCACTTGGCGCACGAAATCCAGCTTGATGCCGAGCCGTTCGAGCCGCTCAAAATACAGCAGGGAGTCGTCTCCTACCGTAGCCATGACCAGCGGGTCAGAGCCCAGGAGCTTCAGGTTATAAGCGATGTTGCCTGCGCAACCTCCGAACTCGCGCCGCAGCTCGGGAACGAGGAACGCCACGTTCAATATGTGGATCTGTTCTGGAAGGATGTGCTCCCGGAAACGGCCGCGAAATACCATGATGTTGTCGTACGCGATCGAGCCGCAGATCAGAGTACGCATGGGATTTCCTACGAGTAAAACAAGTAGAGCCGATAGCCGACAGGCCTGAGCGCCGCAGCTTCGATGTAGACCCGAATCTGCAGCTCGCTCCCGGCAGCGAAGCCGGGCTCCGATCGCGTGCTCTGGGGCACGTAGTCCTTGGGTGTCAGGACGCGTCGGGCGACGGTCTCGCCCTGGGTACTGGTGAGGCTTAGTTCCAAAGCGGGGAACGCTTGGATGAAGCTGGCGCGGTTCCGAAGGGTTGCCGTCAGTACCATCACACTGGGGTGGGCGCCGTCTGCCTGCAGGTCGGAAGACTCAATACTGAGCAACTCCGCGCGGCGAGGTAGCGGCACGTCGCATCCGAACTGGGCGCAAATGCGCTGAACGAGGGGCTTTGCTTCGGGAAGGAGCACTGCGATCTCGCCCCGGTATTGATAGCCGCCTTGCGCCGCGAGAGCGAGCAGCAGAAACACGCTCGCGACCCACCACAGCCGGCTTGGACGCGGCCGCGACTGCGGTCCGAAGTCAAATGACACATCCCTCTCGGTGTCGAGCAGGACTGCCATGCTGGCTGAGATCGGAGGACCTTCCGCGTCCTCCCGCGCGGGGCGGCTAGCCGGGTCCGGGCTCAACGCGGCAAGCGCATCGAACAGAGCCCCGCAACGCCCACAGCGGACTTGGCCCGCACGCGCACGAAGCTGTGGCTCGGTCACCCGAAACGCGGTGGCACAAGCCGAGCAACGGGTGACCATGCTCACAGCTTTACCCCCGAGAGGCACACCCAGCCCTCCGTCTCTGCGGGTGGCACGAACGCGATCCAGAGTGAGTAACAGCTCTCGACATCCCTTACCTGGTCCGGCAGAATTCCCGAGAGCGCAATCTGTCCGCCGTGCCTGCATCGTGATGCGAGTATCGGAGCGAGCAGCTTCAGCGGATTGGCGAGGATATTGGCGATCACGAGATCTGCGGTGAACGTAAGCGGCGCGCAATCTTCGAGAAATTCGCCGGCAACGTCGTTGCGCCGGGCATTGGCCCGGGCCGTCGCTACGGCGTCGGGATCGATGTCCACGCCGACGGCGCGGCGCGCGCCGAGCTTTAGTGCAGCGATCGCCAATATACCGGAACCGCAGCCGTAGTCGAGAACCGTTTCCCCGCCGGCGATGCTGCGCTCGAGCCACTGTAGGCACAGGCGCGTGGTCGGGTGGCTGCCGGTACCGAACGCAAGCCCAGGATCGAGTACAAGGTTGATCGCATCGGGCTCGGGCGGCGAGCGCCAAGTCGGCACGATCCACAAAGTCGCCGAAACCCGGATCGGCCCAAACTGTTCCCTCGATCTCGCGACCCAATCCTCGTCGGGAACGCTGCGTAGCTCGTGAACCGGCACCGCGATACCGGCTAGATTGCACGCGCGCAGGAGCAATTGCTCGGGCTCGGCTTGAACTTCGCATAACGCGGTGAGTTTCATCCGAGGCCAGGAGACGGACTCGCCCGATCCATCAAAGTGTGGCACTTGCGCTGCAGTCTCCGCTCGGGCGTTCTCGCAGCTTACCGACAGCGCACCCGCATCGAGCAGCGCATCGGAGAGGGAGTCAACCTCCTCCCCCTTCACTTCCAGGACGAGCGCGGTAAACGTCACACGTTCGATCCTCTACCTTGCGGTATCGCGCTTCTTTTGCTGGGCGAGTTTCTGCTCGAGGTAATGGATGTTCACCCCTCCTTTGATGACGCGGTTGTCGAGCAGGAGTTCCTGATGCAGCGCGATGTTGGTCTGGATGCCCTCGATTGCCATTTCAGAGAGTGCGATGCGCATGCGCCGGATCGCCTGATCGCGGTTCTCGCCATAGGCGATGACCTTGCCGATCAACGAGTCGTAGTTGGGCGGCACGGTGTAGCCTTGGTAAATATGGGTATCGACGCGGATGCCGGGTCCCCCCGGGGGGTGATAGGACGTAATGCGACCGGGCGATGGCGTGAAGCGGAACGGGTCCTCGGCATTGATGCGGCACTCTATCGCGTGGCCGCGAAGCTCGATGTCCTTCTGCCGCACAGATAGCCTCTCGCCCGCGGCGACGCGGATCTGCTCCTGGACGATGTCGACGCCGGTGACCATTTCGGTCACCGGATGCTCGACCTGGATGCGCGTGTTCATTTCGATGAAGTAGAACTCGCCCTCCTCGTAGAGATACTCGAAAGTGCCGGCTCCGCGGTAGCCGATCTTGCGGCATGCCTCGATGCAGCGCTCGCCGATACGAGCGCGCTGCTTGGACGTAAGTTCGGGTGCCGGGGCCTCCTCCATGATCTTCTGGTGCCGTCGCTGCATGGAGCAATCCCGCTCGCCGAGATGGATCACGTTCTTGTGCTCGTCGGCGAGCACCTGCACCTCGATGTGCCGCGGATTCTCGAGATACTTCTCCAGATAGACCGTGGCGTTGCCGAAAGCCGCCCCGGCCTCCGCCCGCGTGACGCTTATCGCACTCTTGAGCGCGGCTTCCGTGTGCACGACTCGCATGCCACGCCCGCCGCCCCCACCCGCTGCCTTTACGATGACCGGGTAACCGATTTTTCTCGCGATCTTGAGCGCCTCCTCCGGGGCATCGGGCAGCGGACCGTCCGAGCCGGGTACGCACAGCACTCCGGCCTTCTCCATGACTTGCTTAGCGTTCACTTTGTCGCCCATCAGCCGGATGGTCTCCGCTTGAGGGCCGATGAAAATGAAGCCGCTCTTGTCCACGCGTTCGGCAAAGTCCGGATTTTCGGCGAGAAATCCGTAGCCAGGATGAATTGCCTCGGCGTCGGTCACCTCCGCAGCGCTGATGATGGCTGGTATATTGAGATAGCTCGCACTGGATGCCGCCGGTCCGATGCACACCGATTCGTCGGCGAGCTTCACGTACTTGGCCTCGCTGTCGGCTTCGGAATGCACTACCACGGTCTTGATGCCCATGTCACGGCACGCGCGCTGAATGCGCAGGGCGATTTCTCCGCGATTGGCAATCAGAATTTTCTCGAACATGATTTGATAGGCGGTCTTTCAACCTCTGATGTGGGGAATAGCAGGCACGCCCCGGTATTTCCCTTTTTGATACCGGCTAGGCTAGCCGATCATCATCAGAGATTCGCCGTACTCGACCGGCTGGCCGTTCTCGACCATGATCGCCTTGATCACACCGTCTTTGTCGGCCTCGATTTCGTTCATCAGCTTCATCGCCTCGATGATGCAGATGGCCTGTCCCGCCTTGACCGTATCTCCAACCTCGACGAAGGGCTTTGCGCCGGGGGAACCCGACCGGTAGAAAGTGCCAACCATCGGCGACTTGACGATATGCCCTTCGAGTGATGTCGGCGCCTCCCCTTGTGTGGAGGCAGGGGCCGAGGCAGCCAACGCGGTCACTGCTTCAGCTGCGGGCGGGCTCGCCGCCGGGGCGGACGGGGAAAGGACGACGACCTCTTTTCCGCTTGAACCGCCTTTCACGATCTTGACCTTCTCCTCGCCCTCCGTGACCTCCAGTTCGGCAATTCCCGACTCTTCAACGAGGTCGATGAGCTTTTTCAGTTTTCGCAAATCCATACGGGCCTCCTTCCGGTCCGGGCACGCACGCCCGTTCCCGCGTGGTTTCGGAGTTCTCGCAAGCGACCCCGAACCAAGCTCTCAGTTTGAGTGCAAGGCGAACTGCAGCGCGAACTCGTACGCCCGGCTGCCTAGTCCGCAGATCGTACCCACGGCGAGGTCGGAAAAGTACGAATGGCGCCGGAACGGCTCTCTGGAGTAGATGTTCGACAGATGTACCTCGAGAAACGGAATCGCGACCGCTGCCAAAGCGTCGCGTAACGCCACGCTTGTGTGAGTCAGCCCCCCGGGATTGACGATGATCCAGGAAATTCGCTGCTTCTTGGCTCGATGCACGCGTTCTATCAAAGCTCCCTCATGGTTGCTTTGAAAAGTCTCCAGGGCAGCCCCCTCGCGTTTGGCGATGCGAGCGAGCCTCTCGTTGATCCTGGCAAGGGATTCCTTTCCGTAGATGCTGGGCTCACGAGCACCCAGCATGTCCAGATTGGGGCCGTGAATGATCAGGATTCTTCTTGGCGTCCGCGAGCTTACGCCCAATGCGCGTTTTGGCTTGGACATAGGTGAAGTTTGGGGCCGATGTCCGAAATTGTCCAGCGTTCGCCGCAGTTCGAATACAAATGAGAGGCCCTTTGCGACGCGAAAACCGATGCATCATAACTCAAGATCGACGAGCAGCGAAGACGGGCCAGCAGCGTCAAACTAGCCCTGCAGCTTAATCCAGTACGATAGAGGTAGTTATCGCCGAATAGGGCGACGTTATCCGTATTTCAGCGCTGTTCGCGACACGTCTTCGGCTCGACGAGACCCGTAAATTCGCTCGTAGGCGCGTATTCTCCCGGTTCTTCCGACGGCAAGATCCATTGGAAAGCAAACCGGCTTTCAGCTACACCCCTGGGAGAGAAGTTGCGTGACGGCTTGAATCCCAGCGCGCTCGATCGGTCGCCCGGCCAGCGTTGTCTTCAGCGTGCCGCGTTCTTCCTTCAGGCCATAGATCGCCAGATTGACTGGTACGCCCTGCCAGTCGAGCTTTAGAACAGATACGGCGCGCGCTTGGTCGCCCGCGTAATGGCGCTGATCGGAAATATCGTACTCAATATTGCGGCTCAGGAGGAAAAGCTCCACCGCCTTACCGTCATCGGTGAACAGCTGCAAGTCGATCTCGCTGTATCGCCCAGCCGTGCCCTTTAGCACCGCACCGGCCAGGTAGGGGCGGAACCGCTCAAGCAGGCGCATTGCCTCGAGCGCTCGCTCGCGCAAGTAGTGGATGCGTTCGCGCTGTTCCTCCCCTTGGTAAAGGGACTGGTACGCTCGCAGCTCCACCTCGATTTCCTCGTTCTTCGGAAGCCACTGGGTGTCCTCCGCACCCAGCTGGCGAGCGGCTTTGCGTTTGGCGAGGGCAAAATCATCGAGCCCATCCTCGGCCATCATTCGCGCGGCGGCCGCAGCGATACGCGCGCGCATCTGCTGCTTGAACTTGCTTTCTTTCGGCATTGAGAAAGGCAGGCGGGAGTCGGGCCATGATACCGCAGCCGGAAAACGCGGCGAAGTAGGCTAGAATCATTCCCTTTTTTGGCTGGGGGCCCTTCAGTGCGCCCTGGCGTGCCTGCCCGTCCCGTGCACATCCATATACTCGGCGTTTGCGGTACTTTCATGGGTGGCATTGCCGCGATCGCCAAGACTGCCGGCCACCGGGTCACCGGATGCGACGCCAATGTCTACCCGCCGATGAGCACGCAACTCGAAGCCGAGGGCATCGAATTGACCGTAGGGTATGGTGCTGATCAAGCGGCATTGAATCCGGATGTGTGGGTAGTCGGGAACGTCGTGAGCCGGGGAAACCCGCTGATGGAATCCATACTGGATCGGGGCGACCGCTATGTTTCCGGCCCGCAATGGCTCGCCGAAAATACTCTGTTGGGCAGGCGGGTGCTTGCAGTAGCAGGGACACATGGAAAAACAACGACTTCTTCCATGGTTGCCTGGATTTTGGAGGATGCAGGGCTAACCCCTGGGTTCCTCATTGGCGGCATTCCAATCAACTTCGGTGTATCTGCCAGGGTGGGAACACAGGCCGATTTCGTGATCGAAGCCGACGAATACGATACCGCCTTCTTCGATAAGCGTTCCAAGATGGTGCACTACCGGTCCAGGGTCGCCATTCTGAACAACATAGAGTTCGATCATGCCGACATCTTCCATGATCTTGCAGCGATCGAGACGCAATTTCACCATTTCATCAGAACGATACCCGGATCCGGAAAATTGATAGTCAACGGCGCCGACCCAACGATTGACCGCGTCCTAGCTCGCGGCTGCTGGAGTTCGGTGGAACGGTTTGGCGTGGCTGATGGCTGGAACGCAAGTGCGGTCGGCCCGGGCCGCTTTGAAGTATTCAATCGAGGCAGGCTCGCTGGGCTACTGCGCTGGGACCTTCAGGGCGAGCACAACCTCCAGAATGCGCTCGCAGCGATCGCCGCAGCGCAGGCGGCCGGCGTCGAGCCGGCGCGGGCCATCAAATCCCTCGCCGGCTTCAAGAGCGTCCGGCGCCGCATGGAGCTACGGGGTACGGTAGCGGGTGTCGCGGTTTGGGATGACTTCGCCCATCACCCGACGGCCATCGCGACGACGATTTCAGGCCTGCGAAACCGGGTGGGAAGCGCGCGCATCTTGGCCGTCCTCGAGCCACGATCCAGCACCATGAAGGCCGGCCTGATGAAGGACCGCCTGCCCGCCAGTCTCGAGCAGGCGGACAGGATTTTTTGCTTTAGTGCGAACCTCGGCTGGGATGTCGCAGCTGCGCTTGCGCCGCTCGGCGATCGCGCGCGCATCGAGAGTGACCTGGAGCGGTTTGTCGGGGCGATCGTTGCCGAGGCGCACTCCGGCGATCAGGTTCTTGTCATGTCGAACGGGGGATTCGGGGGTATCCATGAGCGCTTGCTCGCTTCGCTCTCAATACGGGCGGCCCCGGCGACCGGGGCATGATCGTCTACCTCCACGGATTCAACGGTTCGCCGCAGTCGGCCAAAGCACAGTATTTGAAGCGATACCTCGATGAGCGGGGCAAGGGAGCGGAGTTCGTCTGCCCGCAGCTGCCTCACCGACCGGATCTCGCATTGGCGGTCGTTGAGGCCGAAATGGCGCAACGGCCCAAGGAGAAAATCACGCTAGTCGGGAGTTCCCTCGGCGGATTCTATGCGACCTGGCTTGCTGAGAAGCACGACGTGCGCGCGGTGCTGATCAATCCGGCGATCGACCCGCACGTCGGCTTGCGCGCCTATCTCGGCCCGCAACAGGCCTTTCACGGGGGCGAGCGCTATGAACTGACCGAAGAGCACCTGCGCAAATGGAAGGAACTCTTCGTGATCAAAGTGCGCCCGGAGCGCTACCTGCTGCTCGTTGAAACCGGAGACGAAGTGCTCGACTACCGAGCAGCGGTGAGAAAATACAGAGGCGCGAAGCAGGTCGTCGTGCAAGGAGGAGACCATAGCCTTGCGAGCTTTCCCGTACAAATGCCCCTGCTACTGGAATTCGCCAGAATGAATTGACTACTGTTTCAACTTCAGCACCTTCCAGACCGCCTTTCCGTCTTCGAGCGCGTAGCGCGCTACGGCCTTTTCATCGAATCCAAACCCGAGACCCGGCGTTTTCGGCAGTATCAACATGCCATCTCTTATCTCGAGCTGGGTGTCAATGAGGCGCCGAAAATTGAGCACCTGGTCATCGGGGAAGAACTCGACGTAGCGCGCGTTGGGTGTTGCCGCCACAAGCTGCGCATGCAGGTCATGAAACCAGTGTGGGCAGACGGTGACGCCGTAGCTCGACGCGGTAGCAGCAATTTTTCTCCACTCGGTAACCCCGCCGCATACCAGAGCGTCCGTCTGCAGGATCTGCGCTGCGCCCTTATCGAGGATTTCCTTGAAATGCCAGCGCCCGGTGCCTATCTCGCCCGTGGCAACTGTGACGCGCGTGAGTTTCGCCAGGCGCGCGTGGTTGTCGATGTCATCGGGGAAAAACGGCTCCTCGATCCAATAAGGGTCGTAGAGTTCGAAGCGCTCCATATACCGCATCGCAGTAGGCAAATCGTGCCACGCGTTGTTCGCATCCAGCATGAGCTCGATGTCGGGTCCAATCGCGTCGCGCGCGGCCTTGACGCGCGCTTCCTCCTCCTTGGGAGAGAGCCGTCCCACCTTCATCTTCACGGCGCGAAAACCGGCCTTTGCGTAGCCCGCCATTTCCTCGCCGAGCTTTTTCGGCGTCTTGCCAGGGAGGTAGTATCCGCCGCTTGCGTACGCCGGCACTGCCTCGTCCACTGCAGCGCCGAGATACTTGTAAAGCGGAAGTTTCGATGCGCGCGAATTCAGATCCCAAAGCGCGCAGTCCAGGATCGAGATCGCGCGCATGACGCTGCCGGCGCGTCCGTGCAGCAATGTTTCCTCGAACATGCGCTGCCAAAGGCCTTCGACGAGCAAGCTTTCGCGGCCAAGCAGGCCAGGGGCTAGCAACTGCTCCACGGCTTGCGCGACGAGCGTTCCCCCGGAAGAGCCCGCGTAGCAGAATCCGATACCCTCGAGGCCCTCCGCGCTCACTTTGACGAGCCCGTAATCGCGCGCCGATACCGTGCGCGTGGCGAAGCTCGTTACATTGTCTAGCGGGACCCGGACGGTTACTACGGCAATCGATTCGATCTTTGCCATTGGCGAGCGATTTGGCGTCTTCGTCGGCGTGAGCGAGAGCAAGGCTGCGCTATAATTATCGCACTCATCGGGCCGGCGCAACGCGGCTCTTTCTCCTTTGACTCCATCTGGTGAACGTTCTCTACGAAGACAGCGGTGCGTTTAAGGTCGCCACGGTGCTCGCCGACAGCGACAACGCCCTTCAGGTCGAAGCACCGCATGGAAAGCGAGCCAAGATCAAGTTGAAGGACGTGCTAATACGGTTTCCGGAGCCCAGCGCAGCGGATCTGCTCGCACAAGCCGAGGCGCTGGCCGGCGGAATCGACGCGGATTTTCTGTGGCAATGCTGTGGCACGGAGGAATTCGGGTTCGCCGACCTCGCGCACGAATATTGTGGCCGCGCGCCTTCAGCCATCGAGGCAGCCGGCATTCTGGTGAAGCTGCACTCAGCGCCGATGTACTTCTATCGTAAGGGCAGGGGGCGGTATCGGGCTGCGCCGCCCGAGACCCTGCGCGCCGCGCTTGCCGGCATCGAGAGGAAGAAGCAGCAGCAACTGCAGATTTCAGCGTGGGCCGACCAGCTCGCGCGCGGCGAATTTCCGCAAGAATTCCTGCCTCTCCGGGAGCAGCTCCTGTACAAGCCCGATCGCAACCGCGCGGAGACCAAGGCGCTCGAGGAGGTTTGCGCAAAGACCGGCTTGTCGCCGGCGAAGCTTTTGGAGCACTGCGGCGCGCTGCCCTCAAGCTACGATTACCACCTCAATCGATTTCTCTACGAATATTTTCCAAAGGGAACTGATTTTCCTCCGAAGTTCGAGATAGCCGAGCCTCGGGCTTTGCCAGTCGCCGAAGTGGAAGCATTCAGCCTCGATGACGCGGCTACGACGGAAATCGACGATGCATTCTCGCTGGCCCTTCTTGCGACCGGCCGCCTACGCGTCGGCATTCACATTGCTGCTCCCGCCCTGGGGTTCGCACCCGGATCGGCGCTCGACGCCGTGGCGCGCGAGCGGCTCTCGACCGTGTACATGCCGGGCCGCAAGATCACCATGCTGCCGCCCGAAGCGATCGAGCGCTTCTCCCTCGCCGAAGGCGCAGAGCGCCCGGCGTGTTCCCTCTATTTCGATCTGCGCAGCGACGATTTCGTGGTCGAATCTCACCACACCCGCGTCGAGCGGGTGCGCATTGCAGCGAACCTGCGCCATCAGGCGGTCGCGGAGCTTGATGCCGCGTTTCTTTCCGGAACGTCGCGGGAGGACATCACCTATTCGCGCGAACTGAACACGCTCTGGAAATTTGCCGGCGCGCTGGAGCGGGGGCGCGGCAAGTCCTCCTCGGGGCCGGAACGTCCCGATTACACCTTCCGCGTCGAGGGCGATGGGGAAAATGCGCGCATCGACATCGTCGAGCGTCGTCGCGGTACGCCGCTCGACAAGTTGGTAGCCGAGCTGATGATCGCGGTAAACAGCACCTGGGGGAAGCTTCTCGACGATCACGATGTCGCGGCGATCTACCGAGTGCAATCGGCTGGCAAGGTCAGGATGACCACTTCGGCCATGGCGCACCTGGGCCTGGGAATCAGCCACTATGCCTGGACGAGTTCGCCTCTGCGCCGATACGTGGATCTGGTGAACCAGTGGCAGCTCCTCGCGCTCCTCGACGGGCGAGCGCCGCCATTTTCGCGGAATGCGGACATCATGCTCGCTGCGGTGCATGATTTCGAAACGACCTACGCCGCCTACGACGAATTCCAGCGGCGCATGGAGCATTACTGGTGCCTCAGGTGGCTGCTGCAGGAGGCGATCGACGTTGCGGGGGCCGAGGTGGTGCGCGAAAATCTGGTCAAGTTCGACGGCTTACCGCTTTACACCAGAGTGCCGTCGCTGCCCGAACTCGCTCCGGGTACGGGCGTCGAAATCGCGGTGACCGAAATCGACCTGGTCGGAGCCGATCTCAAGTGCGTGTTCCGTCGCCGCAAAGACGCTCCGGGCTCGGTAGCCAGCACACATGAGACAAAACTCGAAAGAGAGCCTAGAATTACATGATTCTCCAAGCTTTTAGGGTTGGAAAAAGTGAGCGTTTCTAACGCCCTCGAGTGGTCGTGGCCGCAGCCGCTTGCCAGGCTGGATCCCGATTCGCGCGCCCTGGCGATGGCGCTGTCCATCTCGATCGTTCTCCACGCGATCGTGCTCTCGATCCATTTCAAGTTGCCCGACGCACTGCGCAAGCTCACCCCGTCACAGCTCGAAGTGGTGTTGGTGAATTCGAAAACCCGCTCGAAGCCGGCCCGGCCCGAGGTCCACGCCCAGTCGAACCTTGACGGAGGTGGCGATACCGATCTCGATCGCCGGGCGAAATCCCCGCTTCCGGTAACGCAGCCGTCGGAGCGCGGCTCAGACTTGAAGGAGGCGATCCGCCGCGTGCAGGAGCTAGAGGCGCGACAAAGACAACTGCTCTCGCAAGTGCAGTCTCGGAAAGAGATCGCCTCGGCCGAGCCCGAACCGCAGGCCGAGATGAGGTCGCAGGTCTCCGGAGCGGATCTCGCCGAAAGCGCCCTGATCGTTGCTCGGATGGAAGCGCAGATCGCGCGCCAGATCGAGGAGTACAACAAGCGTCCGCGCAAGACCTTCGTGGGCGCGCGTGCCGCCGAGGTTCGCTACGCACTCTATGTCGAGGACTGGCGCCAGAAGATCGAGCGCATCGGGAATCTCAACTATCCCGAAAGTGCGCGCGGCAGAATCTACGGCAGCCTCAGGCTCACCGTGTCGATTAACTCGGACGGCACGCTGGTGGCGATGGATCTCGAGCGATCCTCCGGATACAAAATCCTCGATGCCGCCGCACAGCGCATCGTTCAATTGGCGGCGCCCTACGCCAGATTCCCCGCCGACATCCGCAAGGAAACCGACATCCTGGTGATCACCCGCACCTGGCATTTCGCGCGCGGTGATAAGGTATTCAGTGACTAGGAAGGGATGGGCCTTTTTTGCAGTGCAAGCTGAGCGGCCCGGGTAGCGCAAAGCGCCTGCAGAATGAGGCTGCTCGTTTCACTGTGGAGGATGTTCTGCTATACCGCCGGGACGGCGGTCGTCAGCCTTGCCGTCTACGAGTTCTGGTTCTTGGCGCAGATCCTGTACTGGGTCGAGCACAATCCCACCACGACGCGAGTCATGGATGCGCGCCTGGAGGCTTTGCGACAGAACAAGCCCATGGCGGCGCTCGATCAGAGATGGGCGGACTATGAACGAATTTCGATCTACCTGAAGCGCGCCATCATCATTGCAGAGGACGCAAAGTTCGTCGACCACGAGGGCTTCGATTGGGAAGGCATCCAGCGCGCGATGGACAAGAACCAGCGCCGCGGGAGATTTGTCGCCGGGGGTTCGACCATCACCCAGCAGGTCGCTAAGAACCTGTTTCTTTCGGGCGAGCGCAGTCTGCTGCGCAAGGGCCAGGAGGCGATTCTTGCCGCGATGCTCGAGGCCTCCATGGACAAGCGGCGCATTTTCGAAATCTATCTGAACGTCGCGGAATGGGGCGAAAACGTCTTCGGGGCCGAAGCGGCGGCACGCCACTATTTCGGCGTGGGGGCAGCCGGCCTCGAACCGGAGCAGGCGGCGCGTCTGGCAGCGATGCTTCCGCGCCCGCGCTACTACGACCACAACCGCGACTCAGCGTATTTGGCGAACTATAGCGAGAGCATATTGGCGCAGATGTCTGCCGCGCAGGTTCCGTAGTCTTCGCGACGACGGCTGCTAGGGCTGTTCTGCCGCGCGCCGGCCGCGAGGGACATCGATCCCCGTCAGCAAGACAAGGCCGGCAACGAAGAATCCGCCGGTCGCCAGCATGGCGAGACGATGATTGCCGTTGGTGATCCAGGTCACCGAGCCGTAGGTAATCGGCCCCAGAATCGAGGACAGCTTTACTGCCAGCCCCCAGAGTCCGAAAAACTCGGCGCGCCTGTCAGCGGGGCTCAGGTATCCGACCAGCGCTCGGCCGGCCGACTGCGAGGAACCCAAACACAGTCCTGCAAGATTGGCGGCCACCCAGAAAAGTCCGGACTCCGACGCGGACCAGGCTATCAAGGTCGTAGCGATCCACAGAAGAAGAGTAAGAGCAATGGTTCGCACATGTCCGAGTCGATCCTGGATGTTGCCGAAGGCGAACGCGCCGACTGCGGCAGTCACGTTGACCACCAAGATGAGGGCAATCGTATCCTTCGTCGTGAAACCGAGCGCCTGTTCGGCGTAAATCGCGGCGAGCGCGATGACCGTCTGGATTCCCGCTTGATAGAAGACGATGCATATCAGGAACCGCGCGAGGTCCCGATAGCGCGCGGCTTGGCGCACGGTCTGCGCGAGCCGTGCAAAGGCCGCTCGCGCCAGATTTTCACCGGCAGCGACCGGCGCCGGCCGGGCGCGCTCCCGGAGCACCAAGAAAGTCGGCAGGCTTGCTGCGGCGAAGGTTGCGGCGGTGATCAGCATCGTGACCGGCACGAACTGTTGCGGTTCCTGCCCGTGAGCCTGAGCCCAGATGACGTAGCCTAGGCAAAGACCGAGAGTCAAGAGACCGCCGAGATAGCCTAGACTCCAGCCCCAACCCGACACCCGCCCCAGCGATTCGCCGCGGGCGAGCTCGGGCAGGAACGCGGCGATGAGGTTTTCCCCGGAGCCGAAGCAAAAGTTGGAAAACACCAGCAGCACCACCGCAAGCGCGAGCGTTCCAGGCCCGGTGAACGCGAGCAAGGCGGTCGCGATCACGCAACCAGCCGTGGTGAGAACGAGCAAGGTTTTTTTTGCGGCACGCAGGTCGGCGTAGGCTCCAATGACGGGTCCAGTCAGCAGGATCAAAGCGTACGAGGCCGACAACGCCGCAGTCCAAGCAAAAGTTGCCCAAGGCGCGTTGCCCGCGATCACCGCAACGAAATAGGCGTTGAATACGGCGGTGATCACGACCGTGGTGTAACCCGAGTTGGCAAAGTCGTACATCGCCCAGGCGAGAACCTCCCTGGGCCGCACGTCGTCGGCAAAGCGATTTGAAGCCGTCACGTCAGCCAGAACATGCGTCAACTGAAGCGGGAACCATGCAGGGAAGGATAGCCCTCATGTTCCCTGTCTTGACAGGGCGAACATCTTCTCCGAGCGCTGCGCGGTGGGGTGCCATCGGGCGAGATTTTTCTATCGCCATCATACAGCTGGCTGCTAGAATCGCCGCAGCCGCGTGCGGGGCGTAGGGCGTTGCCCGCGGCAACCCGGGGACCCATTCACGGCGAAGGGCCGGCACGCATGATCGAAACCCTCAGCCCGAAGAAGGAACTCGAGGACCTCCAAGCCGACTTGCGTGAGGTTCAAGAGCTCCTTCGCCGGCACCGCCTGGTCGAGCACTTGGTGGAACGCCAAGAAATGCCAAAGCACGAGCTGGTGGAATCTCTCGTGCACAGGCAGAACGTCGCCGAACTTCGCGCGAAGCTCGACTCCATGCATCCGGCCGACATCGCGTACGTGCTCGAATCGCTGCCGCTGGAGGAGCGGCTCGTCGTCTGGAATCTCGTCAAAGCGGAGCGCGACGGCGAAATCCTGCTCCAAGCCTCCGATGCGGTACGCGAGACTCTCATCCGCAGTATGGATTTGCAGGAGCTGGTCGCTGCGGCCGAGCAGTTGGAGGCCGACGAGATAGCCGACCTCGCGCCGGACCTCCCCGAAGGAGTTATCCACGATGTCTTCCAAGCCTTGCCCGTCGAGGAACGCGAGCAGTTGCGCGCGGCGATGTCGTACCCCGAGGATGCGGTCGGCGCCCTCATGGATTTCGACGTGGTCAGCGTGCGCGAGGACACCGCGATCGAGACCGTCACGCGGTATCTGCGGCGCTTCGACG
>WNFF01004049.1_pt1 | contig 17466 bp, 15 predicted proteins | sample 5400441 | NCBI WGS metagenome assembly WNFF01 (sample SAMN13153345, study PRJNA577476) | soil metagenome | isolation source: 120 cm saprolite under Douglas fir tree site 2 hole 3 replicate 1 | place: USA:California | collected 2015-04-18 | reverse complement strand
CCGGCTCCGAGGGGACTTCCAGACAATGGCCCATGTTATCGTATTTCCAGCCATGATACGGGCAGCGCAGGCCGCCTTCTTCATTTCTGCCAAAATAGAGCGATACCCCCCGGTGGGCGCAGAATTCATCGATGAGGCCGAGTTTCCCTGCGCTATCCCGAAACGCAATCAAGCGCTCGCTTAAGAGTTTCACGCGCACCGGGGGACAATCCGGTTCGGGGAGTTCTTCGCTTAATAGCGCCGGGACCCAGTAGCGGCGGAACAGTTCGCCCAGGGGGGTGGCGGGGCCGGTTTGCGTCAGCAACTCTTGCTGCTCATGTCGCAACATCGTTTTCTCTTACTCCTCTTATCCCTTTGGTTTATACGGACCCAGTTCTTTCACCACGGCATCCGTGAACGAGCTATCAACCGCCTGTTCGACAGTGACGTTTCCTTCAATGAGCCCTCTGCTTTTATAGAATTCGAAATCCTTTTTCAAGCTGGCCTCATTCACTTTGCCGTCGGGGTTACATCCATTGGGCACAATCGTTTTGTAGATGTTCGGGTCTTTAGTAGACGTATATTCCGTCAGAATAGCGATGATTTCGTCCGCATTGGGACCCGCCAAACGACCGTCTTTTAACACATCATTATAGTCTCTTATTGCCTTGATATAGGCGCGCATAAATTTCTTTGCAGTTTCAGGATTATCTTTAATGAACTTCCCGCCATAAAGCACCACGGCGATTTGCTGGTTGGGATAGATTGCATCGTTTTGAAAACGCACCGCCGCGCCGCTCTGGACCGCCCGGGTCGCAGAGGGTTCCGTGGTGACGCTCGCCTCAACCGCGCCATTCTGCAAAGCAAGGACGTGTTGTGGGAACCCCATGTACACGACTTCGACATCGCTGTATTGTAAGCCGCCTTTTTTCAGCGCTTCATTCAGAATCGCGTCCGGACTCGTGCCCAGGGCGGGCGTTGCGACCTTTAGTCCCTTCAGATCTTTGAAGCTCTTAAATTTACCGCTATCGACCAAATCTTTGCGCACCAACAACGGATTGTATCCATAGCCGGGAGGGCTCGAACCTTTATCCGCGACGATTTTGATATTAATTCCGCGCGCGACAGCATTATAAAGTCCAGCCGAAGGCGCGCCGCCGCCGACGTCCAATTGACCCGCGCCAAGCGGCGCCACCATTTTGGCGGCCGAATCGAAAGGAGTTAAGGTGACACTCAACCCTTCTTGTTTAAAGTAACCTTTTTTGTCGGCGATAAAGAAGGCCACATCGCTGCTGCTGTTGCTGGTTCCCACGCGCACCGTTGTTGCTTCGGCCGCGCTACTATCTGTTAAGCCAAGTCCCACTAAAACAGTGACTATAAGAAATGTTATGGGAAGCAAGCGGAAAGCATGGAGGATCTTGCGGAATTGAAAGAAAGAAAATCGCATCTTTGCATACCTCATTCGAGTTAAATCCTTCTGTACGTTCCGGCATTTTGTTTCACCGGAAATACAGCATAATTAGATTCCTCTTTTAGTGGTGCTAAGCCGCCGAAGATGGTTAGCAAGCTGCAACGTAGCGCACGACCCTGAACTGTTATAGTATCATGGTTTTTTAAGGCATAGGGAGGTATCGAGATACACCAATGCCGCCCATCAAAGCACTAATAACCTCCAGGCTAGGTTTATCGTTCCCGTCGCCCGCCGAAGCTTCGTCCCTAGCTATCTAACCTTCCCCCTACGCTATATCTTATTTTTTTCCGATGCGGTACAACTCATCACGCAGGATCGTGAGCGAAGGATGGGCTTGAACGCCGATCTTTACCTGAATGCCACTGACTTGAGTGACGAGGATTTCAATGGGGCTATGAAATAATACGCTAACGGGGGTGGTGGGATCGAGTAATGTATCCGGGGCTATCGTGAATAACTGGCCAGGTTTGCGGGTGAGGATTAGCATGGGTGACCTCCCTTTATGGTCATAATTACTAATACTATAGTATAAAGACTATAGTATATGGACTATAGTATTAGCAATAGCCATGTTATGCAGCATGGCTGGGACCAAAAATAAGCATTCTGTCGATCGTTTTCCTGAAGTGATACGTGCGCTTAGAACGGAAAAAGGGATGACCCAAGAGGAGTTAGCAGATCTTGCAGGACTGCATTTTACCTATATTTCTCAAATTGAACGTGGTTTGAAATCGCCATCTTTAAGATCACTCGGGCAGATTGCAGATGCTTTGGATATTCCACTTTCGACGCTGGTAAAAAGAATGGAGAATTAAGACATGTTAGCGGCCTTTTACGTTATTCACATGGTCTCGGCGTGATTTGTTCCTCTAATACCGGACTGCGGGTCCCAACATGGGTCCTGTGGGTACCGACGCTGTGGGTCCTTTGGGTCCCGACGCTGTGGGTCCCGTGGGTGCTGACACTGCGGGTCCTTTGGGTCCCGACGCTGTGATTTCATCGGACGTGTTGTAAGGTATATAATTCCGGTTTTTTTGCCCCGTCTGCATTTCCTCCAGTTCCTGCGCTTTCGCGGCTTGTGCTTCTTTTGCTCTTTCTTCCAGATCTTTAAGCCGCTTGTTCATCTCCGGCGTCAGGCCTTCCACGCCGCTGACCTTATTATTTGACTCTATTATTGTCGCCTTTTGATCCTGCGGGTTCTCTTGCGAGTAGTGGACCTGGCCTTTTTCGTCGGTCCATTTATATATTTTTTCCGCCATGGATGGGACAGCGAATCCTAAGGTGAATGAAAATGCTGCCACCGACAGGAAAATTTTTGCTCGCATAAATAAGCTCCCTTTAGGTTATTGCGTCACTGGGCATTACAAACGCAACTGGTCTTTACTTAAACAACCAGATTACACCGGCTATTAACCGACGATAGAGGCGTCTTATTAATACTAATATCGTGTCTAAGATAACCGAGCTTGTCAAATAAAAAATGGTTTTTCAGGCATTTGCTATAGATACACCCACGATACTGCCGCTTATTTGTTAAGTGGTTTACCTACTTAGCGTTATCTGCAGCGCCGCATCCTGAGCGCGGCGAGGGGCCGCAGCGGGGCCCTCTAATTAATTATTCGGACAGATGTTAAAAATGGCAGGTGTCGATTCCCTGTTTTTCCAAATATCGCTGATGATATTCTTCCGCGCGATAAAATGGCGCGGCGGGGACAATTTCGGTGACGATCGGCTTTTTGTATTTGCCGGATTTTTGCAGTTGCTCCTTTGAGGCGCGCGCCTGCGCTTCTTGCTCGGCGTTGTGAAAGAAAATCGCCGACCGGTATTGGCTACCGATGTCGGGCCCTTGGCGGTTAAGCGTGGTGGGGTTGTGGGCTTCCCAAAATACTTTTAAGAGCTCTTCATAAGAAACCCGCGCAGGATCGTAAGTCACTTCCACGACTTCGGCATGGCCGGTACGATCGGTACAAACGTCTTTATAAGCGGGGTTGGGCAAGGTGCCGCCGGAATAACCGACGGCTGTGGAGACCACGCCTTTGATTTTGCGAAAAGCGGCTTCTACACCCCAGAAGCAACCCGCACCGAAAGTGGCTTTTTGCGTCGGCTGCATGGTTCTTACCTCCTTATTTAGCAATGCCTTATCCTAGCATTGCGCTGCTATTTTGTTGAAGTAAATTTTACCGCATCCGTACGTTGTTGTGGCTGTGTCAGCGGCGTTAAATCGCTGCGTTGGCTCTTTTTTTCCAGCGAATCACCCATACGCTTATCGCGCTGTTCAACCAACCCCGGCTTTACTTCGCCATCTTTGTTGAAGGACCATAGATGAAATCCATCCAGGTAGATGTTGATCGCCTTCACCGGGCCGCTCTAAGTTGAATTCCCCAGTAAATAAAAACGCTGCCCGGATTAGTTTTTATGCTGTCCATTTCCCGCCTCATTTCATCCACCAGGTCCGTGGCAATTTTCTTGTTCGCAAGCAATGCCGGTGCGGCGCTTAGGAAAAGCTCGGTCCAGTAATCCATGAATGCCGCGCGTTCGGTAGCGTGTTTCATTCTGTCATCCAACTGGGGCGCGAGGTGATAGAGCACCGCCTCAGTAAATCCCGCTTCCAAGGCCAGATTGGCGAGCTTTATGCCGACATCCGGATCGCCGCCGAGTTCTCGCTGATAACGATTGAAGGCTTCCCAATAAGTGTCGATCGCCGGCGCCGGCGGGTAAATGTAGAGGCCGCTGTTAAACACCTCGGTACAATAAAGCGGGCCACCCGGCTTAATGACCCGTTTAACCTCTTTGAGCAACGCAACCGGCTTTGGCGTATGCTCCAGCACCCAGCAGATAAAGGCGCCGTCAAAGCTATTATTGGCGAAAGGCAGCTTGCCGCCCTCGGCTATATCCAGAGCCGCACGGCCGGTTTCGACATAGTTTTTAAGATAGGCGCGGGCGCGCGCGATCTGGGCTTCGGCGCTGTCGATGCCGGTGATTTTTAAATGGGGCCAGCGGCTCAGCAGCACTTCCATTTGCGCGCCGACGCCACAACCGACCTCCAAGACATGGCGGCACCTGGCAAAATCAATGTGGGCATGAACGTAAGGTTCGAGGGAGCGGCTTTGCCGAATTAGCCGGTCTTGCTCGGCTTGGCTGAAGCTATGAATATATCCGTCGGTATTTTTTCGCATCGATTCCATTTGTCATTACTTAACTTAATGGCTGAATCAGCCCTTTCTCGTCGTTCACGTATTGAATGAGGTCCGGTAAGAAGGCGAAGAAATGGTTTTCGAATTGCGCATAGTGATGCTCAAGTTCTTCCGCTGCATTCTCAAGCTTGTTTTGTCTTTTAAATCTTCTTCCTATTCCGTTTAACGCCGCGTCGATTGCCCGGAGTTCGCGATATGAGCCTAGCCAGTCATCGTTAGCCATGCGCGGCAACATACACTGCAGCCGCTCAGGCAGGCTGTGGCGATGCTGATTTAATATGGAATATATCCGCCGGGTGAATTCGGCTAACGGGATGGGTGCATAGCGAGACCAATGTTTGGCGAGGAAATGGTCATAGAAGACATCCACCATGATGCCCGCATAGCGGCGTCTGTCCGGGCTTACCAAACGCTTGCTGCCGGCGATGGCCGCATGCGCATCGGTATAACGGTCTATCTTGCGGTGTAACAGGATGCCCTGTTCAATATCGGGGCTAAAACGATTGCCGATGGCGCCTTTTACAAAATCGCCCAGAAAACCGCCGATAACCGCCGCCGGCGTCTCATGCGATAAAAACGTATGGGCGAGATAGTTCACGCTATGATGATAGTGGGCATTTGCGACGCGGGCAACGTTAGAGCGTGTGCTTAGCAGGGTGATGAAAAACTCGTTTTTCAGCACCCTGCGGTGCGGTATAGGGACGTACCGCCATTTTTGCTTGACGCATCCCTGCGCCAAGCCCCTGCGGGGCTGGCGCGAAAATCCGCTCCCGGCGGATTTTTCAAACACGCTACGTGTTTGAAAAATGAAGCAAAGCAAAAACCACGCTTTTTGCTTTGCGTGTTGAAAAAGGCCACGGATGGACTTTTTCAACAACCTGTTAGGAGGCAAAGCTATTTTTCCACCAGGCATACCGTAACGTTGCTGCTCCGACTTTAGTCGGATCTGGTGCGGGGGAGATTATCGATATATTGCCGAGGCTGCTTTGCGGAAGTGGCAGGTGTCATAAGGACGTGACATCCGGGATTCCGACTATAGGAATTCTTGTAAGGACGCAGGACAAGGCCCCGTATTCCCGTATGATCGGGCGGGGCCTTATTTCTTTTTACTAAAAAATTCGTAAAGCGCTGGTTATCGCCTGCCAGGTCTTAAAAAGTACCCGTGGCACGCGCAGCAATATCGCTGACCCAAACCACCCAAAATCCTCTACACTTAGGGCCATGATTTTTCTCCTGACTAAAGGAACTTGATCATGGTAGAACCCAGCGCAACACGAGTCGGTATTATTGCCGGAGTGCGTACGCCATTTGTGAAGGCGGGCACGATATTTAAGCATCATTCGCCGCTGCAGCTCGGGCTGCATACCATTGCCGGGCTGATGGAAAAACACCAGCTCGATCCGCAAAGCGTCGATGAATTGATATATGGTATCGTGCTGCTGGACCCGCGCCTGCCCAATCTTGCGCGCGAGATTGTTTTTAAAAGCGCCTTGGCGGCCTCGACGCATGCGTTGACCGTGTCGAATAATTGTATTACCGGCATTCACGCCATCACCGCCATTTACGATTCCATCGTCAGCGGGCATGCACAGATCGGCATTGCCGGTGGCGTCGAGTCCATGTCCAACCCGGCTATTCTCTTTAGCCGGGCGGCGTCACGTTTGTTTATCGATCTGGCCGGCGCGCGCACGTTTAAAGAAACTCTGGCGTTGGCGTTTAAGCTGCGGCCCTGGCATTTTAAACCTGCGTTGCCCGCTATTGCCGAACCATCGACCGGGTTGACCATGGGTGAACATACCGAGATCATCGCCAAGGAGTGGAAGATCCCGCGCGCGCAACAAGACGAAATCGCTTACCGCAGCCACAGGAATGCCCATGCCGCTACCCAGGATGGCCGGTTAAAAGCCGAGATCTATCCGTTGGATGGCGTCGATCACGATCTCTTGATACGCGCCGATACCACATTGGAAAAGCTGGCGAAGTTGCACCCGGTGTTTGACCGCAGCGCCGCCGGCACCTTGACCGCCGGCAATTCCAGTCCTTTAACCGATGGCGCCTCGGCGGTGTTGCTGATGTCCGAGGCGCGCGCCCGGCTGGAACGGCGCGAACCGCTGGCCTATATTAAAGCTTTCGAGTATGCCGCTATCGATCCCAAAGAGGGTTTGTTGATGGCACCGGCGCTGGCCGTGCCCAGGTTATTGAAAAAAGCCGGCTTGAAGTTGTCGGATATGGATATTATCGAAATGCACGAGGCCTTCGGCGCGCAGATCCTCGCCAATCTCCGCGCCTGGGAACAGGGCTGGCGCGAACCGGCTATCGGCACGGTGGACCGCGGCAAGCTTAATCCGCTGGGAAGTTCGATCGCGGTCGGGCATCCGTTCGCGGCTACCGGGGGACGCATCGTCACCACGCTTGCGAATGAGATGAAACGGCGCAACGCCCGCTACGGTTTGATCAGCATTTGCGCCGCCGGCGGCATGGCGGCGGCGATGATTCTGGAACGGCCGTAATTGCTATGTCTTAGGTTTGTAAATACGGGTGTGGTCAGCGGCGCGGCGCGCTTTCCGTTTGGCGAAGCTCTCATACTCGGCGGTATAACGGAAATCGCGAGTGCCCTTCTTGTCAATTTGGCTTTTGATGTTGGGGTCGGTATTGGATCTTTAATTAACACCGCGATAACGCCTTGTGAACAAGAACCCCCAATGAGTCAATGCTAATAACAACGCAACTCGCGATGGGTGTACAGGCCGTTAAAATGGCGAAGTGGGTGGAGTTCTGTGGTTAGTTTTAAGCGGTTTCATAATGGCATAAAACCGCTCAGCCGTCGTGCTTATGTGATCATGACTGTGGCCTTCTGGCTTTACACCCTGCTGTGGTTTTCGCTTATCATATATTTTTCGTTCCATTGGGGAGAATTATCGGGTTTCTATCGCCTATTGCTGTTTATAGTGATCGGTATCTTGATGCCTTCAAAAAAGGAGCTAGTAACTTCTTACGATGAATATCTTAAAGAGTTCGAACGAACGAAGCACATTCGTTAGCCAGCTACTCTCAGGCTGGCCGAAGTCAGGCTACACGGCCGCGCCATTGCCCAATATCGCTATAACGCCTTAGGTCAACGGATTGAGAAAATTACCGATGAAGGCATCATCGTCTACCACTACGACATACAAGGAAACCTGTTAGCGGAGACCAACCGTACAGGCACGCCGATACGCGACTATGTCTGGCGAGATGCCACCCCGGTAGCGCAAATCAACCGTCACGGCGATGACCAGGATAAAATGAAGGAGGACGACCGCGATCGCGACGGTCATGAGAAGATCGCCTACCTACATACCGACCATCTCAATACGCCCCGGTTCGCGACGGACAGCAGGGGTAGAATTGTCTGGCGCTGGACCAGCGATGCATTTGGCGATACCTTTCCCGCCAAAAATGTCAATTTCAAGGAAGAAATACATGAAAACTTCGAGGCCGAGATTCATGAAACGGATCTATTGGCCCACGGCGTCACCATCAATCTGCGGTTCCCGGGCCAGTACTTTGATCAAGAAACGGGCTTTCATTACAACTGGCATCGGTACTACAATCCGGAGATTGGGCGGTATGTGACGAGTGATCCGGTGGGGTTGCGAGGCGGAATTAATACATACGCCTATGTAGCAAACAATCCGCTTGGATGGACTGACCCTCTAGGATTTTGGACCTTTCAGATTGGTATTGCCTTAAATTTTCAATGGGGGCCCCTTGTTTTTCCGTTCTCCGGGGGGATCGCTTTTGATGGATTAGGTAATATTGCTGGATTTATCGAGATTCCCATTTTTGGTATTGGAACGGGTGCCGAAGCTTCTGGTGGGGTCAGTTTCCGAATGTCAAACGGCGATACGATCTTCGATTTAGCAGGTCCATTCGATAATTTCAGCAGCGGAGGCGGTTGGGGCCCTTTTGCATCTGGGGATGCCTTTTTCGGGTTCGGTCAAAATGGACAACGAGTAGAAGGTGGGGGGATTACGATAGGGATTGGTCTTGGTGCTGGTGCGTCGGTTGCCATAACTAACACGTTTATTGGACAACCTCTATTCCGTAGCCAGCCTATGAACTCTTGTGGGATGTGACATTGAAGAAGATACCTCTAAAGAAGATGTTGGGTAGCGCTTTCCTTCTCTTGTCCTTTGGGTTTGCATTGATTTGGCTTCATTTGAATACCGTGTACGTCAACACGCTGCCCACAAAGCCGCAGCCTGACGTTGGTCGATCCCATCCTTTGAATGTACATGGCACAGTTGTTTACTTAACGGATGACGAACAGCTGTGGCTTTTCACTTTTCAGTATGGGGCGCCAGTTATCGCAATATTAGCTGGCCTGTTGCTGAGGTCGAAAAAGGATTAATGCCAAGGAGAGTTTTTCTCCCTAACTCAGGGAAGAAGGGTCAGTTCTTACAAAACCATAGGCTCCTGACTTTTGACTCATTGGTTTATTTATCGCGCCTGGAGCTACTTTCACAGGGAACATCACTACCGGTCTTTCCTTCAATGGGCTATTATTCGCGTTTAGCGCTTTTGGTATACCAGCGACATCCATTGCAATGATATCGCCGATTTATCCTATCTTTAATGTTTAAATACAAGGATTTATGGAAGAAATAGGGTGAAAAATACGGTCCATCCGAGCCCTGCTACCGGTTGTCTGTTTTTCAGCTATATTCTATTTGTGGTTGGCAGTAAATAGCGTTTAATTAGGTTCTGGCGCTAAGATTTTTACCGTTGATGTTACTCGACGCCCATCGGGATTCAGTCTCGATGCAATAAAACTTGGAGGAGAAGGGACTATGAGTGAACCTTTCCGTGCAACAGAAATGGAAGCACATAATAAAAATAACAGTGAAGTGGATCAAGAAAAAGCGGCGTCCGCGGAGGCCGTCAAAGCACTGCAAATGGAACTTGCCGACCTGCGTAAATTGATTCGCGTTGCGAATATTAGTAATTCAATTCCGAAAGCCGAACGCAACTGATCGTATCCGCATCTCAAGCCGGGTGATTTCATTCAACAGCATTGCATCGATGGAAACCGTTTTGCCGGTCCGTGAGTAAAGTTTTGCGGCTAGACTTGCAGGTTCCAGCGGAAAATATTACGCGCGCGAGCGCCTTTTAGCAGATTTTTGGTCAACCGATTTTTCGATTTTAAATTCCGTCGTCATTAGCGGCGCGTTTGCGGTCAAATGGCACCTTCAAGCTCACCCATTGTGGGTGAGCTTTTTCTCCTTTTGTATGGGGGAGCAGGAACGTGGGTTTCTGTAACGGTGATTCCTTAGGCGAGACGTCGGTATCGGGATCATCACGGTTGCGTTTGGGTACGATGGCTGGTTTAAGCAGCGGTTCGAGCGTGAAGCGATGATAGCGCCGTGCATCACGGTCATAAAAATTAAAACTTCCATCCCCATTTAAATCTCAGAACCTGCTCAGCCTCATCTTAGTTGCGTAAAACGCGATTCCGCGTTTTAATAGAAGTTGCGGCGGCAGAACTCGCTGCCGAGCGCCATACCGGCGAAGATCTCATTCGTGTGGACAAACTGGTTATGCAAACGATAGTGGCGAACGTTGACAAACCAAGGATAGACCGCGCGTCACTAGCCGCCGATCTCCGTCAATTTGTTGCGCATGACGCGGTGTTGGCAAACGACGAGTCGGTGCGCCCGTATGAATCCGATGGGCTATCCGCGTACCGCAAATTGCCGCTCGTGGTGGTATTGCCAGAAACAGTCGAGCAGGTGCAACAAGTCGTCAAGTATTGTCACCAGCGAGAGATATGCATTGTTCCCCGCGGCGCCGGGACCAGCCTTTCAGGGGGAGCGCTCCCGCTGGAAAACGGTGTGCTGCTAAGCCTGGCCAAGTTCAATAAGATCCTCGAAATCGACGCCGGCAATCGTACCGCCCGGGTACAGACCGGGGTGCGCAATCTCGCTATTTCGGAAGCGGTTTCCCATCTCGGGTTGTATTACGCCCCCGATCCCTCGTCACAGATTGCATGCTCCATTGGCGGCAATGTTGCCGAAAATGCCGGTGGTTTGCACTGCGTCAAGTATGGCCTGACCGTTCACAATATTCTCAAACTCGAAATGATTACGATCGACGGGGAGCGTGTAACGATCGGATCGGATGCGCTGGACTCACCGGGCTTCGATCTGCTCGCTTTGATGACCGGGTCGGAAGGCATGCTCGGGATTATCATTGAGATCACGGTGAAGTTATTGCCTAAACCCGAATTTGCTAAGGTCATCATGGCGTCTTTCGACGATGTCGAGAAGGCAGGCAATGCCGCCGGCAGTATTATCGCCGCAGGCATCATTCCAGGCGGCCTGGAGATGATGGACAATTTAACAATTCGTGCGGTCGAGGACTTTATTCACGCCGGGTATGACACGGACGCAGCGGCGATCTTGTTGTGCGAGCTGGATGGCACGTCCGAGGAAGTTAACGCCAGTATCGAACGCGCCAAACAAGTTCTTGAAATGAGCGGCTGTACGCACATGCGTATCTCCCAGGACGAGCGGCAACGCCAGCTATTCTGGTCGGGGCGCAAGGCCGCCTTTCCGGCGGCGGGCCGCATTTCACCCGATTACTACTGCATGGATGGGACCATCCCGCGCAAACACCTCGGTAAGGTACTCGCGCGGATAAACGCGTTATCCGAGGAGTATGGTCTTCGCGTAATGAACGTATTTCATGCCGGTGACGGCAATCTACACCCGCTGATTCTTTATGACGCCAATAACCCCGGCGAACTCGAACGCACGGAGGAGTTCGGCGGCCAGATCCTGGCGTTGTGCGTGGAGGTCGGCGGTACCATCACCGGCGAACACGGAGTGGGCGTCGAGAAGATTAATCACATGTGTTTGCAATTCAGTCCCAACGAGCTTGCGCAGTTCCTCGCGGTTAAAGCAGCCTTCGATCCCAAGGGCTTGTTAAATCCAGGAAAGGCGGTGCCGACGTTGCATCGATGTGCCGAGTTCGGCGCTATGCATATCCATAAAGGACAAATGAAGTTTCCAGACATACCGAGATTTTAGCTCGATATCCTTGGCATCCGGAATTCGGTGCTGAGGGCGATTCGCCAGATAAAAAATGGGCGGTAAATCTTTTTCAATCTCCGCCACTTGCTAGCATAGGTATCTACACCAATGATTCTGTAGGAACCGCCCAATCGCACCGCAACACCCAACTGTCATTCCCGCGCAAGCGGGAATCCAGTATTGACGCGGGGTATCTGGATTCCCGCTTGCGCGGGAATGACGATCTATTCGAGATGTGTAGATACCTAATGACTTGCTAGGGGAGGACTGATGGAAGCCCTGATAAATATCACGTTACCGGTGTTTGGGGTCATTTTTGTCGGTTATCTGGCGAGCTACTTTGGTGTCCTGGGACAACAGAGCGGCGAGGCGTTAAACCGCTTTGTTTATTATGTAGCCTTTCCGGCATTGCTGTTTGTTGTAGTCGCTCGAACCCCTGTGGAGAAGATCTTTTATTGGCCATTTTTGTTGGCGTGGATGAGCAGCTTGGGGGTGACGTACGCAATAACCGCGGCCCTTAGCTTTATTTTCTACCGAGATCGCCTAGCCAATATTGCTGTGCGCAGTATGAACACCACCTGCTCCAGCACGGCGTTTATGGGGGTTCCCCTGGTTGTTACGGCGTTTGGAAAGGCAGCGGCATTACCCGCAATTCTAGCGACAACCATTATCGTTACGGTGTTCGTCAGTATTACTATTTTGTTGATTGAAGCTGATCGTAATGCGAAAAATGGCAGCAAAAGCACCATCAGTGATATTGGGTTTTCCTTGGCAAAAAACCCGCTAATGATTTCGGTGGTATTAGGCGTATTATTGGCAATATTCGGTTCGTTGCCAAAACCATTAGAAAAGCTTTGCGATCTGCTCGGAAGCGCCGCGATACCTTGCTCTCTCGTCGGCATCGGCGTATTCGTTGCCGGACAGTCCGTACGTGGGACGCTAAACGGTGTCACCATACCGGTATTTGTAAAACTCCTAATACACCCATTAGTTACCTGGTTGTTAATTCGCTGGTTCTTTGAACTGGAACCAATGTGGGCCGCCGCGACGATCCTGCTATCCGCTTTGCCTCCGGCAACGACCTGCTTCGTAATAGCGCAGCGCCATCAGGTATTAGTTTCTGAGACCTCTGGGACGATCTGGATGTCCACGCTTATATCCATAATTACAGTATCTGTGCTATTGGCAGTGCTTGGCGCATAAGCAACGAGCTGAAGTCGCGATAAAATCCGGAACACGGTGGTTGTCTTCGATATCCAACACTCCGGTTGCGACCATTCCTTTTTTGGCGGTATGATCCAATGCTGATTTGATCAGTTGGACTGCCGGCGGCCGTGAACGGGAGGGGGTCCATTCAGTTCGTGGTCGTGTGCGCGGTTGTAGACGGTCATAGCAAATGCTGCGAGACCGAGGCGCGCGGAGGCGGATGCTCCCGCGCGTAGTGAGGACCGCGGCACAATAACAAAATCCTATTCAGGGGGTTCTTCTAAACCATGTCATTTGTAAACTGGGTTGTTAGACGCCTTCGTAGTACTTCATTCCGGACCTTTGTTCTTTACCCTATTCTCACACTCGCCTGGGAATTATTGCTAAACAAAGGCAGGCTGCGGCTGGAGCCGGTGTTTTTGCCGTTGATGGTTTGGGGTTATTTACAATATCGGTTGTGCGGCCAATACCGCATCAAGCGCGGCGGCGGCGGCCCGGGGTTGGACACGCCGCCGGAACGGCTGGTGACCACCGGGTCCTTCGCCTACATAATTCGCTATTTGCCGCACTGCTCACCGTGGTTACCACTGTCTGGTTTCATTTCCGAGTTTTGGGTGACGAGCGCAGATTAACGCAGCGATTTGGGCAACCCTATGTCGCGTATCTGGGAAAAGTGAAGCGCTGGGTTCCGGGCTTATTCTAACTAGCAGGTTGTTGAAAAACTCTGTTTTTCAACAACCTGCGGTGGCCGCTCTCGCGGCACTTGGGCTTTCTGCCCATCGCGGTATAGGGATGTACCGTCATTTTTGCTCGGCGCCTCCCTGCGCCTCACCCCTGCGGGGCTGACGCGAAAATCTGTTCCCGACAGATTTTTCGATCACGTATAATGATTGAAAATGAAGAAAAGCAAAAATCGCACTTTTTGCTTTTCGTGTTGAAAAAGGCCATGGAAGGACTTTTCAACATCTTAACTAGAGAAATCCCTATGGCCGGATAAGCCATGCTCCACCCAGCTTGAGCGGCTTATTTACTTCTTAATCAGCGACGTGTTGTGATAAGTTGATCCGCCGGACTCCTGGTTTTTGCGAGAGAAGCACTTGAATCAGCCACTATGGCAACCTTCTCGTGAGCGCATCGAGGCGGCCAACCTGACCGCCTTTATGCGCAAAATCGAGGCTGAGCATGCCGTCAAGCTAGACGACTATGCCGCCTTGTATCGTTGGTCTATCAAGTATCCGGAGCAATTCTGGTTGGCGGTATGGGCGTTTGTGGAAGTCATTGCCGAAACCCGGGGCGCGACCGCGCTCGAAAATCCGGACAAGATGCCAGGCGCCCGTTGGTTTCCCCAGGCGCGATTGAATTTTGCCGAGAATCTCTTGCGCCGCCCGGACGCACGCGACGCGATCGTGTTCTGGGGTGAGGACAAGCTAAAGCGCAGGCTGACTCGGGCGCAGCTTTACGATCAGGTTTCCCGTTTGGTTCAGGCGCTGCGCGCATCAGGAGTCAGGAGCGGAGATCGGCTCGCGGGCTATATGCCGAATATGCCGGAGACGGTAATCGCGATGCTTGCCGCCGCCAGCATCGGCGCCATTTGGTCGTCGTGTTCCCCCGACTTTGGCGTACAGGGGGTGCTGGACCGTTTCGGCCAAATCGCGCCCAAAGTTTTGTTCAGCGTCGATGGCTATTTTTACAACGGCAAAACCCACGGTGTGCTGGAGCGCGTCGGCGAGATCGTCAAGCAACTGCCGTCGGTGGAAAAACTTATCGTCATCCCTTACACGCGCGAAACAACGCCTCTCGGCGAGTTGGATCGCGCGGTCCGATTTGAGGATTTTATCGATCCCTATCCAGCCGCCCCGATTCACTTTACGCAACTGCCGTTTAATCATCCGCTGTACGTGCTGTACTCATCGGGCACCACCGGCGTGCCCAAATGCATCGTCCACGGCGCCGGCGGCACGCTGTTGCAGCATCTCAAGGAGCATGTACTGCATGGTGATATCAAGCCCTCCGATCGCCTGTTTTATTTCACCACCTGCGGCTGGATGATGTGGAACTGGCTGGTTTCGGCGTTGGCGGCGGAGGCTACCTTGCTGCTGTTCGACGGCTCGCCGTTTTGCAACCACGGCAAGATTCTGTTTGATTTCGCCGATGCGGAAGCCATGACGCATTTCGGTACTTCCGCCAAATACATCGATGCGCTGAAAAAACTCGGCCTGGCGCCCCGGCAAACATACCGGCTGACAAACTTAAGAGCGATGTTTTCCACCGGTTCCCCGTTAGCGCCGGAAAGCTTCGAATACGTGTATCAATCCATTAAACCGGACATTTGCTTGTCGTCCATCTCCGGTGGCACCGACATTATTTCCTGTTTTGCTTTAGGCAACCCCATTCTCCCTGTGTGGCGCGGGGAACTTCAGTGCCGTAGCCTGGGATTAAGAGTTGAGGTTTATAATGACGCCGGCCGGCCGATTACCGGCGAAAAAGGTGAATTGGTTTGTACCGCGCCGTTTCCCTCGATGCCGGTCGGTTTCTGGAACGATCCGGACGGACAAAAATATCATGCCGCTTATTTCGAGAAATTCCCGAATGTCTGGTGCCACGGCGACTATGTCGAATTAACCGCACATCAGGGTTTGATTATCCACGGTCGCTCCGACGCCGTACTAAAACCAGGAGGTGTGCGCATCGGCACTGCCGAGATTTATCGCCAAGTCGAGCAATTGCAAGAAGTGATGGAAAGTCTGGTGATAGGCCAGGACTGGGAAGGCGATGTGCGGGTGGTATTGTTCGTCAGGCTGCGGGATGAGCTGAAACTCGATCAGGCGCTTATCGCTAAAATTAAACAACAAATCCGTAACAACACCACCTCGCGGCACGTGCCGGCTAAGATCGTGCAGGTGGCCGATATTCCCCGTACCCGCAGCGGCAAAATCGTTGAGCTCGCCGTGCGCGAAGTGGTGCACCGCCGGCCGGTAAAAAACCAGGAAGCGCTGGCTAATCCGGAGGCCTTAGACCTGTTCAAGGATCTACCGGAACTGCAAAGTTAAAACATTTTTTGCCCGTTCCATGTTTACGAACGATCCGGCGGAACACAAATAACAGCTTTGGCACAAAAGATTCCGCCCATGGTAGCATTCCAAAGCCTGTTTCAGTACGCAATATTAAAAACGCGGCATAGAGGTAAAGGTCTTTACCGCAAAGATTTTCGGGAGGGTTGAAAACAACTATGAATCAATCAGCGCATCTCGGCTATATCGTTCGCATCCTTGGCCGGCGTGCTTTTCTTGCTTTCGGTGCCGTGACTCTGGTCGTTGTTTTTCTCTTGGCCGCCATTCAGGTCGCCTCGCGCTATGCGCTTAAACAGTATGTCGAAGATCAGCTCGCGCGCGTGCCGTGGGATATTTCCGTTTATCAAACAAGCGATTTGCCGCTGGTTGAGGCAGTGCGCCAGAAAATTGCCAACCTGGAGCGCATCACCGAGACACGGAATATCTTCTTTCTGCGCACGGCAGTGCCGACCAGCACCTTGGCTTATATCGACGGCCAACCGATGCGCAGCCCATGGTTATCGCTCTTAACCGTCACCGACAATACGCTGTTGCCGTCCGACATCCGTCCGGAGGCGGGCCGCGCGGTGCTGGTGTTGGTGGGGTCCAAGGCGCAGATGGGGAACGCCTTCCTGCAACTGCAAGATAAAAAACGTTTCGAACTCAGGGTTGAAAGAGAACATCGCAGGGCGTACGGTACGAATAGAGCGCAACGAGCTCAATCGTTGGTTTATGGATCAGACCAGCTCGCCGACGTTGGTGCCGGAATTGGGGGTAATCCTGGTAGTTCCTTATGAACTGGAGATTTTGCGGGCGTTTGACGCTGTGTCGCGCGGGATCAAACACTATCACGATGAAGAAAAACCCGGCGAGCCGCCAAAAGACATTCATGCCGAAGCCGGTGATTATTTCCCGGACATCATCCATTTGGCGCGCGTCGACCGCGGTGCGCTGGTTTCCGGTTGGGACGCGGAGGGAAGCTATGCCCGCTTGAACGCGTTGGGAGAACAGGTGCGCAAGGCGGCGCAGGAGGTCAGCTTCCGCGTCGGGTTGGATAATACTTCCGGGATTTTATTCGAGCGCATGAACAAGACCGCGCGCGTGGTCGGTTTGATTAGTTTGCTGGCGGCGCTGCCGTTGCTGTGGATGGCGTGGGTACTGCTAGCCAATTTATCGACGCTGCTGCTGCTCAACGAACGCCGAAAGTTCGGGTTGCTGCGGCTACGCGGCGTTTCCGGCAAATTGTTGGGCCGGAGCATGATGCTGGCGATCGGCATCGGTGGGTTAATCGGCGGAATAGCCGGCGCGGCGCTGGGCACATTCTTGCCGATTTTGTTCTATGCGCATGGCTGGCTTCCTTGGGAAACCGTCCGCAAAATACAAGACCCGTATTTATTAGGCATTTCTCTGGTTATCGGTGTAGGTTTGTCCCTGCTGGTAAGCCGCCGCCTCGTGCGCTACGCCGCGCAGATCTCACCTCTGGAGGCGTCCGG
>WNFF01007385.1_pt1 | contig 17471 bp, 16 predicted proteins | sample 5400441 | NCBI WGS metagenome assembly WNFF01 (sample SAMN13153345, study PRJNA577476) | soil metagenome | isolation source: 120 cm saprolite under Douglas fir tree site 2 hole 3 replicate 1 | place: USA:California | collected 2015-04-18 | reverse complement strand
CGGGATAGAAATAATTCTTGCGCGCGAAGATAGAGCGGCGGTTGATTTGTCCCTTGACGGCCAGGCCGAACCGGATCGCATGCTCCACGGCCTTGGCGTTCGCCACCGGCAGCGTGCCCGGCAGCGCGATGTCGACCGCGGAGGCGTGGGTGTTCGGCGGGGCGCCGAACGCGCTCGAGGCGCCCGAGAACATCTTGCTCTGCGTCGCGAGCTGCGCGTGGGTCTCGATGCCGACGATGATTTCCCAGCCGCTCATTTCGGCTCCTGGCGCAGCAGCTGGCAGCGACCGCGCCGGTCGACGATCAGCGGCTCGAGGTAGGCCTCCGAGCCGCATTGCGCCGCGCAGTTCTCCGCCGCGACGCGCACGAACTCGCCCGCCTCGCGCAGCGTCACGCTGCAACGGCCGGAGGCGAAGCGCAGACCCCCTTTGAACGGCTGCTGCTCCAGGCCTCGCAGTACGCAAGTGTGACCGCTCGGTGCGACCTTGGCGCGCCACTCGAAGGAGCCGGGTTTCAGCTTCCCGGAGTCGACTGAGAGAACCAGATTCGATTGGTAACGACCCTCGGCTACGTCGCAGCGCACGCCGACGCTGTAGCCGTCCAGCGGCGGGAATTCCTCGCTGAACTCGAAGCGCTCGCGCTCCTGCCCGCCGGGGCCGTAGCGCGTGCCCTTGAACATGCCGCCCTGCCAGGCGCCGCGCAGCTCGCCGCTGGCGGGCCGGCCGTAGAGGATCGCAGTATTGCCTTCCTTCAGCGTCGTGACGCCGAGCTCGGGGCTTCTTTCGCCCTCGACAAAACGGCGCGCAAGCGTGGGAAGAAGCACGTACTCGCCCGTGAGTTGCCAGCCGCCGTCCGCACGCTGCGTAGCGTGCACCACCATCAACGCGCTGCGGCTCCCCACCTGGCCGACCAGCTCCTTGGTTTCACTAGTCTCATCAGCAGAAACGACGCGAGGAAGGAGTGCTGCAAGTAACAACGCCCACCTCATAACGGCGTTTCCTTCGGTACCCGCAGGTGCCAGTCGGTCGCCTGCTGATAGCGGTGCGCGATGCCGAGCAGCGCCGCCTCGGAGAAGTAGTTCCCCATCAGCTGCAGCCCGACGGGCAGTCCCCTGCCGTCGAAGCCGCAGGGCACCGAGAGCGCCGGCAGCCCGGCCAGCGGTGCGGGAACGGTGAAGATGTCGCCCAGGTACATCTGCACCGGGTCGTCGCTTTTCGCGCCGAGCTCGAACGCGGTGCCCGGCGAGGTTGGTCCCATGATCACGTCGCAGCGCTCGAACGCCGCGGCGAACTCGCGCGCGATCAGGCGCCGGATCTTCTGCGCCTGCAGGTAGTAAGCGTCGTAATAGCCGTGCGACAGCACGTAGGTGCCGACGAGGATCCTGAGCTTCACCTCGGCGCCGAAGCCCTCGGCGCGCGTGCGGCAGTACATGTCGGTGAGATCGCCGTACTCCTTGGCGCGGTAGCCGTAGCGCACGCCGTCGAAGCGCGAAAGGTTCGCGGACGCCTCGGCGGGGGCGATGACGTAATACACCGGCACGGCGAGCTTCGTGTTCGGCAGCTCGATCTGCACGCCGCGCGCGCCCTGCGACTCGAACCACCGGGTCGCCTCCTCGACCGCGTTGCGCACGCCAGGGTCGATGCCATCGCCGAAATACTCTTTGGGCAAGCCGATCCGCAAGCCTTGCAGATCCTGGTTCAAGGAGCGGCCATAGTCTTCCTTGGGGCGCTCGAGGCTGGTCGAGTCGCGCGCGTCGAACCCGGCCATGACATTCATCATGACGGCCAGGTCGGCGGCGCTCTTCGCGAGCGGCCCGCCCTGGTCGAGCGACGAGGCGAACGCGACCATGCCGTAGCGCGACACCACGCCGTACGTCGGCTTGAGGCCGCAAATTCCGGAGAGCGCGGCCGGCTGGCGGATCGAGCCGCCGGTATCGGTGCCCGTCGCGGCCGGCGCCATGCGCGCAGCCACCGCGGCCGCCGCGCCGCCCGAGGAGCCGCCCGGCACGAGGCGGCGGCCCCAGGGATTGCGCACCGGCCCGAAGTGCGAGGTCTCGCTCGAGGAGCCCATCGCGAACTCGTCCATGTTGCACTTGCCGAGCAACACCGCGCCCGCGCGGTCGAACTGATCGATGACGTGGGCGTTGTAGGGGCTGACGAAGTTGGCGAGCATGCGCGAGCCGCAGGTGGTGAGCAGGTCGCGGGTGCAGAAGATGTCCTTGTGCGCGATCGGGATGCCGGTCAGCGGCCCGGCCTCGCCCTTCGCCCGGCGCGCGTCGGCGCGGCGCGCGTCGGAGAGGCTGCGCGCCTCGTCGACCGTGATGAAGGCATTCAGCTCGCCGTTGAGCTTCGCGATGCGCTCGAGATAGAGCTGCGTCAGCTCGACCGAGGAAAGCGTCCTGGCGGCCAGCGCCGCCGAGAGCTCGGAAAGCGTCGCGTTCAGCAAACTACTCTATGACCTTGGGGACGAGGTACAGGCCGTCCTCGACCGCCGGGGCGACGGATTGATAAATCTGGTGCTGGTCGGTCTCGATGACCTCGTCGGGACGCAGCCGCTGCCCGCCGGGCAAATGGGCTTCGAGCGGGTGCGCCATCGGCTCGATGCCGCTAGTATCCACGGCGAGCATTTCGTCGATCAGGCCCAGCACCCGGTTCAGGCGCTCGAGCGCCGCCTCGGATTCCTCCGGCCGGATGGCGATGCGGGCAAGCCGCGCGATGCGGCGGATTTGGTCGTGGGAAAGCGACATTCCGATCGGAGGGCCGGGCGGCAAGCGATGCGCCAAATGGCAGTTAGTACCTTATGACCCCCGCGCCTCGTTAGCGTATCATAGCGGCCATCGACGAAGGGTCCAGGATTGCAAGCCTAAGGCCCGGTTAAGAAACGGAAAAAGGTCTCATCTTGCCCATGTTTGGATTCCTGCGCAGCTACTTCTCGAACGATCTGGCGATCGACCTCGGAACCGCCAACACGCTCATTTACGTGCGCGGCAAGGGGATCGTCCTTGACGAACCGTCGGTGGTGGCGATCCGCCAGGAAGCAGGCCCGAACGGGAAGAAGACCATCCAGGCGGTCGGCAGGGAAGCGAAGCAGATGCTCGGAAAAACTCCCGGCAACATCATCGCCATCCGGCCGATGAAGGACGGCGTCATCGCCGACTTCACCGTCACCGAGCAGATGCTCAAGCAGTTCATCAAGAAAGTGCACGACAACAAGCTGTTCTCGCCCTCGCCGCGCATCATCATCTGCGTGCCGTGCGGCTCGACGCAGGTCGAGCGCCGCGCGATCCGCGAAAGCGCAATCGGCGCCGGCGCCGGCCAGGTGTACTTGATTGAAGAACCGATGGCTGCCGCCATCGGTGCGGATCTCCCGGTGGCAGACGCCACCGGTTCGATGGTGGTGGACATCGGCGGCGGCACCACCGAGGTCGGCGTGATCTCGCTCGGCGGCATGGTGTACTCCGGCTCGGTGCGCGTCGGCGGCGACAAGTTCGACGAAGCCATCATCAATTACATCCGCCGCAACTACGGCATGCTGATCGGCGAGACCACCGCCGAGCTCATCAAGAAGGAAATCGGCTCTGCGTTCCCGGGCAGCGAAGTGCGCGAGATGGAGGTGAAGGGCCGCAACTTGGCAGAGGGCATTCCGCGCAGCTTCACCATCTCGTCGAACGAGATCCTCGAGGCGCTCACCGAACCGCTGAACCAGATCGTCTCCGCGGTGAAGTCGGCGCTGGAGCAGACGCCCCCCGAGCTCGGCGCGGACATCGCCGAGAAAGGCATGGTGCTCACCGGCGGGGGCGCGCTGCTGCGCGACATCGACCGGCTGCTGATGGAGGAGACCGGGCTGCCGGTGATCGTGGCCGACGACCCGCTCACCTGCGTCGTGCGCGGCTCGGGCAAGGCGCTCGAGCAGATGGAGCACTTCGGCCCGATCTTCACCAACGACTGAGCGCCGGGGGGATGGAACACAGCCCCCCTCCCTTCTTTAAAAGGGGTCCGGCGCCGCTCGTTCGGCTGTTTTTCTTCGCCTCCTTGTCGCTCGCCCTGCTGGTCCTCGACGCGCGCTTTCGCTACACCGAGACGGTGCGCAGCGCGCTCGCGCTCGTCGTCTATCCCATCCAGCGCATCGCCACCGCGCCGATCGACTTCCTCGAGGGCGTCGGCGGCTATTTCTCGAGCCAGGCCCAGCTGCTCGACGAGAACGTGGCGCTGCGCGCCCAGGCGCTCGCCAACTCGCAGGACGCGCTGCGCTTCCAGTCGGCACAGGCCGAGAGCGCGCAGCTGCGGCGCATGCTGGGCGCCGCGGAGAAACTGGAGGTGCGCGCCACGCCCGCCGAAATTCTCTATGCGGGGCGCGACCCTTATTCGCACAAGGTGTTCATCGACCGCGGCGGGAAGCACGGCGTGCGTCCGGGAAGCCCGGTGGCCGACGAAACCGGCGTGGTCGGCCAGGTGACGCGCGTACATACGCTGCTTTCCGAAGTGACGCTGCTGACCGACCCGGATCAGGCGATTCCAGTGCAAGTGGTGAGAAACGGTCTGCGCGCGGTGGCGTTCGGCGGCGGCAACTCGGGCACGCTCGAGCTGCGTTTCATGCCCGCCAACGCCGAGATCCAGGACGGCGATCACCTGGTGACCTCGGGCATCGACGGCACGTATCCGGCCGGCCTGCCGGTCGCCACTGTGGTGAACATCGAGCGCGACGCCGAGCACACCTTCGCGCGCGTCATCTGCAGGCCCGCCGCGGGCGTCGACCGCGGCCGCTTCGTGCTGGTGCTCTCCGAGGAGACCCACCGTCCGGCGCGCCCTGACGACGTGCAGCCGGGCAAGGAGCGCCGTCTGGACAAGACGCGGCGCGCGCGGATCAAGGAAGCCGCGAAGGAGCCGGCGAAAGCCGAGGCCACCGATGTCACAAGATAGATCGATCCTGGTTCCGGCGCGCGCGAGCACCATCATCGCCTCGTTCGCTTTGGCGCTGTTCCTCGACTTCCTTCCCTGGCGCGACCTGCGCCTGGTGCCCGATTTCGTCGCGCTCGTGCTCGCGTTCTGGTGCGTGCGCCAGCCGCGCCTCGTCGGCCTGGGCATCGCCTGGGCGCTCGGCCTGGTCAGCGACGCGGGGAACGGCGTGCTGCTCGGCCAGCACGCGCTCGCCTATTCGGTGCTCGCCTTCCTCGCAATCTGGATGTCGCGCCGCATCCTGTGGTTCGGCGCCGGGCAGCAGGCGCTGCACGTCGCCGTGATCCTTCTCGTCACCCAGGGCGTCGTATTGCTCGTGCGGCTGGCGGCAGGCGACCAGTTTCCAGGCTGGCCGATCATCGTCGGCCCGCTGGCCGGCGCGGCGCTGTGGCCGATGCTGACGTGGCTGCTGCTGCTGCCGCAGCGGCGACCGCAGCGCGAGCAGACGATCTAGCCATGGGCGCCGCCGAGCTCAGAAACTACGAACGCGAGGTCCACCAGTTCCAGCTGCGCATCGGCGTCGCCGGCATCGCGGTGGTCATCGGCTTCCTGCTGCTCGCGGCGCGCTTCGTCTATCTGCAGGTCGTGCAGCACGACATCTACCGCGCCAAAGCCGAGGACAACCGCATCTCGATCGTGCCGGTGCCGCCGAACCGCGGCCTGATCGTCGATCGCAACGGGCTGGTGCTCGCCCGCAACTATTCCGGCTACACGCTGGAGATCTTCCCGCGCCGGGCGAGGAGCGTCGAGGGCACGATCGACGAGCTCTCCGAGCTGATCGAGATCACGCCGCGCGACCGCAGATTGTTCAAGAAGCTGGTGGCGGAGACGCGCAACGCCGAGAGCCTGCCGATCCGCACTCGCCTCAGCGACGAGGAGGTGGCCAAGTTCGCCGCGAACCGTTATCGCTTCGAAGGCGTGGAGATCAAGGGGCGGCTCTTCCGCCAGTATCCCTACGGCGACGTCGCTTCGCATGTCCTCGGCTACATGGGCCGCATCGACCAGGCCGACCAGGCGCGCCTCGAGGAAGACGGCGTCGACGCGAATTACCGCGGCACGGACTACATCGGCAAGGCGGGGGTCGAGGCGAGCTACCAGCACGAGCTGCACGGCACCACCGGCTTCGAGCACGTCGAGATCGACGCGGCGGGGCGCGGCATCCGCGCGCTGTCGCGCACGCCCTCGCAGCCGGGCAATAACGTCGCGCTCACGCTCGACATGACGCTGCAGCAGGTCGCCGAAAATGCGTTCGGCGAGCGCCGCGGCGCGCTGGTGGCGATCGAGCCGGCGAGCGGCGGCGTGCTCGCCTTCGTCTCGAAGCCGGGGTTCGATCCGAACCTGTTCGTCGACGGTATCGATCCGCAGAGCTGGGCCGAACTCAACAACTCGCCCGACAAGCCCCTCAACAACCGCGCCATTGCCGGCATGTACCCGCCCGGCTCGACCTTCAAGCCGTTCATGGCGCTGGCCGCGCTCGAGCTCGGCAAGCGAACGCCGCGCAGCACGATCCACGACCCGGGCTATTTCGAGTTCGGCGGCCGGCGCTTCCGCGACTCGAAGCCCGGCGGCAACGGCGTGGTCGACCTCTACAAGTCGATCGTCGTGTCCTCGGACACCTACTACTACCAGGTGGCGAACGACCTCGGGATCGACGCCATCGCCGGCTTCATGAAGCATTTCGGCTTCGGCGAGCGCACCGGCATCGACCTGCAGGGCGAGGCCACCGGCGTGCTGCCCTCGCCGGAATGGAAGATGAAGCGCTTCAAGCGGCCCGAGCAGCAGAAGTGGTACGCCGGCGAGACCATCTCGATCGGCATCGGCCAGGGCTATAACGCGTACACGCCGATCCAGCTCGCGCAGGCGATGGCCACCCTCGCCAACGGCGGCTCGATGTACCGCCCGCATCTCATCGCCTACGTCGATGACCCGCGCACCGGCGAGCAGCGCCCCGTCGAGCCCGAGCTGGTGCACAAGGTGCCGGTGCGCCGCGATCACCTCGAGTTCGTGAAGCGCGCCATGGCGGGAGTCAACAAGGAAGGCACGGCGGCGCGCTCCTTCGCCAACGCGCCCTACACCAGCGGCGGCAAGACCGGCACTGCGCAGCTCATCGGCATCAAGCAGAACGAGAAATACGACGAGTCGAAGGTCGCCGAGCGCTTGCGCGACCACTCGCTGTTCATCGTCTTCGCGCCGCTCGAGAATCCGAAGATCGCGCTGTCGGTGGTCGTCGAGAATGGCGGCTTCGGCGCGCGCACGGCCGCGCCGATCGCGCGCACGGTGCTCGATTACTACCTGCTCGGCAAGCTGCCGCAGGGAATGCAGCAGCCGACGCCCGAGGAAGAGACCGACGAGGAAAGCGACTGATGGAGCTCGCGCGGCTCCCGCTTCGCCGCCTCGCCTTCCGGCTGACCGAAGGCATCGACAGCACCATGCTGGTGCTGATCCTGTCGCTGTCGATGCTTGGGCTCGCGGCGCTGTTTTCGGCCTCCTACGAGAATCCGGCGCGCGTCGTGAACCAGCTCGTCAGCCTCGGCGTCGCGCTGGTCGCGATGTGGATCGTGGCGCAGGTGCCGCCGCAGACGCTGATGCGCTTCGCGCTGCCGGCGTACGTGATCGGCGTCGTGCTGCTAATCGCGGTCGCGCTCGCCGGCGACGTGGTGAACGGCGCGCGCCGCTGGTTGCATGTCGGCGTGACACGCTTCCAGCCTTCCGAGATGATGAAGCTCGCGCTACCGATGATGCTGGCGTGGTATTTCCACCGCAGGGAATCCGGCCTGGGGTTGAGCGACTTCGCGGTCGGCGCGCTGATCCTCATCGTGCCGGTCGCCTTCATCGCCCGCCAGCCCGACCTCGGCACCGCCGCTCTCATCGCCGCCGCGGGCTTCTATGTCCTCTTCTTTGCCGGCCTCAGCTGGAGAGTGCTCGGCGCCGTTATCGGCCTCGCCGCCGCGAGCTTGTTCCCGCTGTGGAGCATGCTGCACGATTACCAGCGAAAACGCATTCTGACGCTGCTCGATCCGACGCAGGATCCGCTGGGCGCCGGCTACCACATCATCCAGTCGACGATCGCGGTGGGCTCGGGCGGCATCTCGGGCAAGGGCTGGCTCAACGGCACTCAGGCTCACCTCGAATTCATCCCGGAGCGCCACACCGACTTCATCTTTGCGGTGTACTCCGAGGAATTTGGTCTCATCGGCAACGGCGTGCTGCTCGTCCTTTATGCGCTCCTCGTCGCGCGCGGCCTGATGATCGCCGCCAACGCGGCGACGGTGTTCGCCCGGCTCGTCGCCGCTGCCATCGCCCTGATGTTCTTCACCTACGCCTTCGTCAACATGGGGATGGTGTCGGGGATCCTTCCCGTGGTCGGCGTGCCGCTGCCGTTTCTCTCCTATGGGGGCACGGCGTTGCTCACCCTGTTCATCGGCGCCGGCATCCTCATGAGCGTGCAACGGCATCGGAATCTCGTCCAGACCTGATTTGCCGCGAAGCAGCAATTTTTGAAAAGTTACACCGCATCGTGAAATGGGAGTGCCGTAAACTACTGTAAATGCTTGTTTTATTACACGCTCCGTAGCCCGAATGGCGTGTTGCTCCGCGCCATGCGTATGCGCACACTTCGGTTCATCACTCTTCGACCGGAGGCACCGTGGATCAACGACAAAAACAAATCGAGCAACTCGAGCAGGACTGGACCAGCAACCCGCGCTGGAAAGGGGTGATGCGCGGCTACAGCGCGAAGGACGTAGTACGGCTGCGCGGCAGCGTGCACGTCGAGCACACGCTGGCGAAGCGCGGCGCCGAAAAGCTCTGGCGCATGGCGCAGGAGCGGCCGTTCGTGAATTCCCTCGGCGCGCTGACCGGCAACCAGGCAGTGCAGGCGGCCGATGCCAACGACTCGCTGCAGATGTATCCCGACCAGTCGCTGTACGCAGTGTCTTCCGTGCCGACAGTGGTGAAGCGCATCAACAATGCGCTCGCGCGCGCCGACCAGATCCAGTGGATGGAAGGCTCTGGCGAGGTGGACTATTACGCGCCGATCGTCGCCGACGCCGAAGCCGGCTTCGGCGGCGTGCTCAACGCCTATGAGCTGATGCGCGCGATGATCGACGCCGGCGCCGCAGGCGTGCATTTCGAGGACCAGCTCGCCGCCGTGAAGAAATGCGGCCACATGGGCGGCAAGGTGCTGGTGCCGACGCAGGAAGCGGTGCAGAAGCTGATCGCGGCGCGACTGGCGGCGGACGTCGCCGGCGTGCCGACCCTGCTGCTTGCGCGCACCGACGCGGAAGCGGCAAATCTGGTCACTTCGGATATCGACGAGAACGACAGGCCTTTTCTCACCGGCGAGCGCACGGCGGAAGGCTTCTACCGCGTCAGGAACGGCATCGAGCAGGCCATTGCGCGCGGCATCGCCTACGCGGAATACGCCGACATGGTGTGGTGCGAGACCGGCACGCCGGATCTGGACTTTGCCAGGAAATTTTCAGAAGCCATTCGCGAAAAGTTTCCGCAGAAAATGCTGGCCTACAACTGCTCGCCGTCCTTCAACTGGAAGCGCAACCTCGACGACGCCACCATCGCGAAATTCCAGCGCGAGCTGGGCGCGATGGGCTACAAGTTCCAGTTCATCACTCTCGCCGGCTTCCATTCGCTCAACTACTCGATGTTCGAGCTGGCCTACGGCTACGCGCGTAACAACATGAGCGCCTTCGTCGAGCTGCAGCAGAAGGAGTTCGCCGCCGCCGAAAAAGGCTTCACCGCGGTGAAGCACCAGCGCGAGGTCGGCACCAGCTACTTCGACGAGATCACGCAGGTCGTCACCGCGGGCAAGGCTTCCACCACGGCGCTGCACGGCTCGACAGAGGATGAGCAATTCTTCGATGACAAGAAAAAAGCGAAGCTAGCCGCCGTGTGAGCGCGAGCGCCAAGGTCATCCCGGTTCACGAGAGGCGGGCGTACCTCCCGCGGGACGTTGCCCGCGCGATTCTCGAAGGCTTCGACAAGCACTATCGCCTGTTCCGCGAGGTCTCTGTGCGAGCCCGCGCGCTGTTCGAGTGCGCCGCGTGGGCGCAGATGCGCGAGCTCGCGCGCAAGCGCATCCAGATGTACGACCTGCGGGTGCAGGAGGCGGTCGAGGCCCTGCTCGACCGCTATCCGGAAGCCGAGCTCGACGAGTCGCTCTGGCCCGCCATCAAGCTCGCCTACATCGGCCTGCTGCATGACCACAGCCAGCCGGAGTGCGCCGAAACCTTCTACAACTCCGTCGCCTGCCAGGTGCTTCACCGGCGGCACTATCACAACGAGTTCATCTTCTGGCGCCCTGCGGTCGCCACCGAGCACCTGGAAGGCGAAGCGCCGACTTACCGCTGTTACTATCCTTTGCGCACCGGCTTGCGCGCGACGCTGCGCGAGATCGTGATCGGCTGCGGCCTGGTGAACCCCTGGGAAGACCTGCGCCGCGACCTGCTATCCGTAGTGCGCGCGCTGCGGGCGCATTTCCCGCGCCCCGTCCGCGTCCGCCCGGACCTGCAGATCCAGGTGCTAGGGTCGCTGTTCTTCCGCAACAAGGCCGCCTACATCGTCGGCCGGGTCATCAACGGGCAGCACGAGCTGCCTTTCGCCGTGCCGATTCTCCAGAACGAGCGCGGCGCGCTGTACCTGGACGCGCTGCTGGTCGGGGAAAGCCAGCTCCTGGTGCTGTTCTCGTTCGCGCGCGCCTACTTTTTCGTCGACATGGAAGTGCCCGCGGCTTACGTGTCGTTCCTGCGCTGGCTGATGCCGAAGAAGCCGCGCGCCGAGATGTACATGGCGGTCGGCCTCGCCAAGCAGGGCAAGACCCTCTTTTACCGCGACCTCCACTACCACCTCAGGCACTCGAGCGACCGCTTCGTCGTCGCCCCCGGCATCAAGGGGCTGGTGATGCTCGTATTCACGCTGCCCTCGTTCCCGTACGTGTTCAAGGTGATCCGCGACCGCTTCGCGCCGCCCAAGGATATCGACCACCAGACGGTGAAGGACAAGTATCTGCTGGTCAAACTGCACGATCGGGTCGGGCGCATGGCCGATACGCTCGAGTACTCGCTCGTCGCGCTGCCGCTGGAGCGCTTCGAACCGGCGCTGATCGAGGAACTGAAGCGCGAGATCGGCTCGCAGCTCGAGTTCGACGGCGACAAGCTGGTGATCGGGCACGTCTACATCGAGCGCCGCATGCGGCCGCTCAACCTCCACGTCGAGGAGCTGCGCCGCGACGGCGACCGAGCGCGGCTGCGCCAGACGCTGCGCGACTACGGCGATGCGATCAAGGAACTCGCCGGCGCAGGCATCTTTCCCGGCGACATGCTGCTCAAGAACTTCGGCGTCACCCGGCACGACCGCATCGTGTTCTACGACTACGACGAGATCGCGCCCATGACCGACGTGATCTTTCGACGCATACCGCCGCCCCGCGACTACGAAGACGAGATCGCGGCGGAGCCTTACTGGTCGGTGGGTCCGAGCGACGTGTTTCCGGAGCAGTTCGAGCGCTTCCTGGTGGGCGACCCGGGCGCGCGCGAGATGTTCTACGAGTACCACCGCGACCTGCTCGATCCTTCTTTCTGGCAGGGCAAGCAGGAGCGCGTGCGTGCCGGTGTTCAGGATGACGTCTTTCCCTACCCCGAAGAAATCCGCTTTCCTAGGGCATCGGCTTCCATTCCTTCACCCCTTCGATGACGACCCGCTTCCGGCGCGACTTGAGCCCGGCCGCGATGCGCACGTTGCGGCGCGGCACGCCGAAGTGAGCCGCAAGAAACCCTACGAGCGCTTCGTTCGCCTTACCGTCCACGGCGCGCGCCGCGAGCCTGACCTTGATGCGATCGCCGTGCCGCCCCGCAAACTCGGAGCGCGACGCGCCCGGCTGCACGTGCAGATCCAGGATCAAAGGCCGGCGGCGGCGAGGCGCAGGGTGCCGATCGGGATCAGCAGCACCTGCAGGACGACCAGGACGATCAGGGGAGTCAGATCGACGCTCCCCACCGGCGGCACGAAGCGGCGCAGCGGGCGCAGGAACGGCCGCGTGATCGCATCGAACACCGGGGCAAGCGGCGCGTAGGGATTCACCCACGACAGCACTGCCTGGACGATCACCGCGAACACCAGGATGTAGACGCCGAAGCGCACCAGATCCACCAGCGCCACCGCGAGGATGGCAAGCGTGCTCGGTTGCGCGCCGACGATCGAGGCCTGCAGCCAGATTCCAAGCGCCTGGAGGATCCAGGCGAGGAGCAGCGTCGCCCAGTCCGTTCGCGCTACGCCCGGGACCAGGCGGCGCGCCGGCACGACGATCCAGTTGGTCGTGGCGACAAGGAATTCGCCGACCGGGTTGCGGAACGGGACGCGCAGCCATTGCAGAAGAAAGCGCGCGAGCAGCAGGAACACGATGAACGTGACCACGGTATCGACCAGGAAGGTCGCGATCTGGCCGAACATTCAGCCCTTCCCCAGCTCGGCGCCGATGTCGGCGCCGCGGCGGCTTGCCGCCTCGAGCGCGCGCGCGAAGCGCTGCGCCAGTTGCTCCTCGTCGAACACCTTGAGCGCGGCCTCGGTGGTGCCGCCTTTGGAAGTCACGTTCTTTCTCAGCTGGGCCGGCGACTCCTCGCTCCCCGCCGCCAGCTTGGCCGCTCCCAGCACGGTATGCAAGGCCAGCTTCGACGCTACGTCCGCCGGTATTCCCATTTTTTTTGCCGATTCAGCCAGCTGCTCGATGAACCAGAAAACATAGGCCGGTCCGCTGCCGGAAACGGCCGTCACCGGGTCGAGCAGGCGCTCTTCGGTGAGCCAAACGACTTCGCCTACCGCGCCTAAAATGGTTTCTGTTCTCTTTCTTTCGTCCCGGCTCACCTCGGGGAGCGCGTACAGGCCGCTGATCCCGGCACCGATCAGCGCCGGTGTATTCGGCATGCAGCGCACGAGCTTGCGGTGGCCGTCGAGCCAGCGCGAAAGCGCGTCGAGCCGCACGCCGGCAGCGATGCTGACCACGAGCTTGCCGCGCACCGAGCCGGCGAGCGCCGCAGCCGCCGGGCGCAAGTCCTGCGGCTTCACCGCGAGCACCAGCGTATCGGCCTTCTGCGTCGCGGCATCGGGCGCGGTGCTCGAGCGCACGCCGTGCCGCGCGGCGAGCCTCTCGCGCGCCGCAGGGCTCACCTCGACCACCGAGATCGAGCTCGCCTCGACGCCTTTCTTGAGCAGCCCGCCGATCAGCGCGCTGGCCATGTTGCCGCCGCCGAGGAAAGCGATCCTCATGCCGCGCTCCTTTCCTCCTTGCGGGTGCCGAAAATGGCGGTGCCGATGCGCACCAGCGTCGCGCCCTCGGCGATGGCCGCTTCCATGTCGTCCGACATTCCCATCGACAAGGTGTCCAGCCCGAATTCATCCTTGAGGTTCTCGAAAGCGGCCTTTACCGTTCGAAAGCGCTTTCCTTGTAAAGCGACGTCCAGGGTGGGTTCGGGCACAGCCATCAGGCCACGCAGGCGCAGGCGCGGCAACGGGGCTATGGCGCGCGCGAGCGCTGCAATTGCTTCGTCCGCGACGCCGCTCTTCGTCGCTTCGCCTGAGACATTGACCTGGATCAGCACGTTGAGCGGCGGCAGGCCGGCGGGGCGTTGCTCGGAGAGCCGGCGTGCGATCTTCTCGCGCTCGAGCGTATGCACCCAGCCAAAGCGCTCGGCGGCCATGCGCGTCTTATTGCTCTGCAATGGACCGATCAGGTGCCATTCGAGTCCAGGCAGCGCGTCCATCTTCTCGAGCGCTTCCTGCACGTAGTTCTCGCCGAAGGCTTGGTGGCCCGCGGCGTGCGCTTCCTCGATGCGCGCCACCGGCTGGCTCTTCGACACCGCCAACAATGTCACAGAAACGGGGTCGCGGCCGGCGGCCCGCGCGGCGCGGGCGATGCGTTCTCTAACAACTTGCAGGTTGTCTGATATTGTTGCCATAATCCCCTGAAATACCGCGGGAATTTCTCGCGCCGCAGGGAGGATTGTAATGGATCTCACCGAGCTGCTCGCCTTCGTGGTCAAGAACAAGGCGTCGGACCTGCATTTGTCCGCGGGGCTGCCGCCCATGATCCGCGTGCATGGCGACGTGCGGCGCATCAACGTGCCGCCGATGGAGCACAAGGAAGTGCACGCGATGATCTACGACATCATGAACGACGGGCAGCGCAAGTTCTACGAGGAAAACCTCGAGTGCGACTTCTCGTTCGCGGTGCCGAACCTGGCGCGCTTCCGCGTCAACGCGTTCGTGCAGCAGCGCGGCGCCGCGGCGGTAATGCGGACCATCCCGTCGAAGATCCTGTCGCTCGAGGACCTGAAGTGTCCCAAGATCTTCGCCGAGATCGCCGACCAGCCGCGCGGCATCGTGCTGGTCACCGGGCCGACCGGCTCGGGCAAATCGACCACGCTGGCGGCGATGGTGAACCAGATCAACGAGAACGAGCACGGCCACATCCTCACCATCGAGGACCCGATCGAGTTCGTGCACGAGTCGAAGAAGTGCCTGATCAACCAGCGCGAGGTCGGCCCGCACACCCTGTCGTTCGCGAACGCGCTGCGCAGCGCGCTGCGCGAGGACCCGGACGTGATCCTGGTGGGCGAGATGCGCGATCTGGAGACGATCCGCCTGGCGCTCACCGGCGCCGAAACCGGTCACCTGGTGTTCGGCACGCTGCACACCTCGTCGGCGGCGAAGACCATCGACCGCATCGTCGACGTGTTCCCGGCGGCGGAAAAGGAGATGGTGCGCGCGATGCTCTCGGAGTCGATCCGCGCCGTCATCTCGCAGACGCTTCTCAAGACCAAGGACGGAGCCGGGCGCTGCGCCGCGCACGAGATCATGATCGGCACGCCGGCGATCCGCAACCTGATCCGCGAGAACAAGATCGCGCAGATGTACTCCGCGATCCAGACCGGCCGCCAGATTGGCATGCAGACCCTCGATCAGAACCTGCAGGAGCTGGTGCAGCGTAACGTGATCGGCATGGCGGAGGCGCGCGGCAAGGCGGCGAACAAAGACAACTTCGCGGGGTAAAACATGGAGCGCGAACAGGCAACCAAATTCATCTACGACCTGCTGCGGGCGTTGGTCGGCAAAAAAGGCTCCGACCTCTTCATCACCGCGGGTTATCCGCCGGCGATGAAGATCGACGGCAGGATGACCCCGGTGTCGCAGCAGCCGCTGACCTCGCAGCACACGGCGATGCTGGTGCGCTCGGTGATGAACGACCGGCAGGCCGCCGAGTTCGAGGCGCACAAGGAGTGCAACTTCGCCATCGCCCCGGCGACCATCGGCCGCTTCCGCGTCAACTGCTTCGTGCAGATGGGCTGCGTCGGCATGGTGCTGCGCGTGATCACCACCACCATCCCGAACTTCGACGACCTGAAGCTGCCGGCGGTGATGAAGGAGGTCGCGATGACCAAGCGCGGCCTGGTGATCTTCGTCGGCGCCACCGGCTGCGGCAAGTCGACCTCGCTCGCGGCGATGATCGGCTACCGCAACGAAAACAGCCACGGCCACATCGTCACCATCGAGGACCCGGTCGAGTTCGTGCACCCGCACAAGAACTGCATGATCACGCAGCGCGAGGTGGGCGTGGACACCGACTCCTGGGAAGCGGCGCTCAAGAACACCCTGCGGCAGGCGCCCGACGTGATCCTGATCGGCGAGATCCGCGACCGCGAGGTGATGGAGCACGCCATCGCCTTCGCCGAGACCGGCCACCTGGCGCTGAGCACGCTGCACGCCAACAACTCCAACCAGGCGATGGACCGCATCATCAACTTCTTTCCCGAGGAGCGGCGCCAGCAGCTGCTGATGGACCTGTCGCTGAACCTCAAGGCCGTGATCTCGCAGCGCCTGCTGCCGCTGCGCGAGGGCAAGGGCCGGGCGGCGGCGGTCGAGGTACTCCTCAACTCGCCGCTGATTTCCGACCTGATCTTCAAGGGCGAGGTCCACGAGATCAAGGAGATCATGAAGAAGTCGCGCGAACTGGGCATGCAGACCTTCGACCAGGCGCTCTTCGACCTGTACGAGGCCGGCCGCATCAGCTACGAGGACGCGCTGCGCTTCGCCGATTCCACCAACGAGGTCCGGCTGCAGATCAAGCTGCAAGGCAAGGAAGCGAAGGACAAGGACCTCACTAAGGGCATCGAGCACCTCGATATCGTCTGAGCTGGCAGACCACGAGTCGACTGCCATCGGCGACGGTGTCGTTTAGCCACCGGCTAGCGAAACGCGAAGATCTGCGCGCGATCGTCGAGATTTATAACTCCACCGTTGCATCGCGCCTCGTCACCGCGGACACCGATTGACAGGACTGCAGAATTGAGCCTGTACGTTCATGCATCCTTTCGCAAGCGCGGGCTCGGGTCGTATTTGCTCGCACAAGCCATCGGGCATGCTCCGGCCATCGGCGCGGACACGCTTCTTGGCTTCATTTTTGGCCACAACACAGCGAGCCTGGCCCTGTTTGAGAAATTCGCTTTCGCACGCTGGGGCGAACTGCCGCGCGTGGCAGCTTTGGACGGCGTGGAACGCGATCTTGTAATCGTGGGACGTCGTGTGGGGAACGCCCAGGGAGGGAAATAGATTTGGCGGTTGCGGTCGCAACAACTCGGTTGGCCCTTGTAACGGGAACGACTTCCGGCATTGGGGCCGCGCTCGCCAAACAGCTCCTGCAACGGGGATGGGAGGTTGCGGGCGTTGCGCGGCGGACGCCAGCGATCCAGAACCCCCGGTACCATCATCTCGCGGTCGATCTTCAGGATGTGCCGACGGCGGTCAAATCAATCGAGAGCAAGTTCAGCGCGCTCCTCGGCGACCGGGCATGGCAGCGCGTCGGGCTCGTGAACAACGCGGCCAGCGCCAGCCTGCTCGGGCCGCTACAGAAGCTCGATGCGCACGAGCTGGTCCGGCTGTATGCAATCAACGTGGCGATCCCGACCTGGCTCATGGGGTTCGTAGTACAGAACAGTCATCGCGGCGCAATGATTCGAATTGTGAACGTGTCCTCAGGCGCCGCCGTTCGGGCGTTTCCAGGGGCGGCGCTTCGGATGGCGGGGATGGTCTTCGCCGCAGAGCTGGAGTCGCCGTTGCGGCCGGCGGAGACCTCGAACGTGGCGATCCTGAGCTATGAACCAGGGGTGGTCGACACTGAAATGCAACTGGCCACAAGGTCGAAATCTCAAGAGGAATTCCCCTGGGTGGAGACGTTTCGAGGTTTCGCGGCGCAGGGCGCGCTCGTCGCGCCTGAAATCCCGGCTGCCGAGATCGCGGAATTTCTTGAAGCGGAGGGTCGCACTCATTTTATCGAACGTCGCCGCGGCGGCTAGTGAAGCTGGGCCTCAGCTCGGCTTGCGGCGCCGACTCCCCGCCACCATCTCGAATTCGTACAGCCGGCACTCGAGCGCCCCGTTCCAGAGAGGCGTACGAGCCGAAGGTTCGAGGCGGATCAGCTTGGGCAGGCGCAGGTCGGCGGTAAAGACATAGC
>WNFF01001764.1_pt1 | contig 17475 bp, 14 predicted proteins | sample 5400441 | NCBI WGS metagenome assembly WNFF01 (sample SAMN13153345, study PRJNA577476) | soil metagenome | isolation source: 120 cm saprolite under Douglas fir tree site 2 hole 3 replicate 1 | place: USA:California | collected 2015-04-18 | reverse complement strand
TCACGAAGTCATCTTACTCTTAAGGTTCTGTGAAGAGCTACAAGGACCCGCCCAGGATCGGGGGCTGATGGCCCCGCCTTCAACTCTCGGGGCGCCCCCGTCCAAGCTACGCTTGTGCAGGCCTTTAATCTTCACTCTTCCACACCCCCACTGTGACATCTGACCTTGCGCGCACGATCCAAATCGCGCGATCATGGTCGAGGCAGTGACGGTCCGCGAAACCTGCGCCGCTAAGCTGTTTGTTCTCAAGATTTTGGTATCTAAGTTCTTTGAAAACAAGATTTTGCAAAGTCCACTTTTGCAAAACCCGCGCTGGACAAGGCTTTCCGCCGGATTCGGTAAAAAAAAATTCATCCGAAATCCGCCTGATCCGCCAAGCCGGTCCAGTTCAGCCGGTTTCGGCCAAAGTTTATTTTGACGGAGAATTCCACAGCTCACAGCCACAGCCACAACGCTGGATCCTGCGCCGGTGCTTGGGATCTACCCTGTGCTCCGCTGCCTGCCCTGAGCGGAGTCGAGGGGTACCCCTGTGGTGAAGGTTTGCCTGGCACTCTCGATCTGGCACTCTCGATGATGCAGCCCACAGATGGACTCGCTGCCTCCACGCCTCTTGCGTACAATGGATGCTGAATTCATGAGCACCCATCCCGACAAGCCAATGACAGCGACCGCCCCTCCGATCCGTCAACAAGCCGCTTCCACCGAAATTCCCGCGGTGCCCCTCACCACCGAAGGCTACAGCGTCCTACACCAGATGATGCGCTTCCGCTGGACGCCCTGGCGCGCCCTGCCCGACACAACGCGCTCGGCAATCGCGCAGGAAGCAGCCGCGATGCTCGGCGAAATGGAAAAGAATTCCACCGGGCAATCCGCACTGTTCTCCTTGATCGGCCACAAGGGCGACTTAATGCTCGTGCACTTCCGCAAATCGTTTGCCGATCTCAATCAGGCGGAACTGAAGCTGGCTGGATTGCGCCTGAGCGAATATCTTGAGCCCACATCGTCCTATCTTTCCGTCATCGAACTCGGCCTCTATGACTCGACGCTGAAGATTTACAAAGAGCTGACCGATCAGGGTATTCAGCCACACTCCGATCAGTGGAAGGCGGAGATTGAATGCAAACTTGGACGGCACCGCGAGGCAATGCATCCGCGCTTGTTTCCCGAGATCCCGCCGAATCGATACATTTGCTTTTATCCCATGGACCGGCGCCGCGGCGAAGACAAGAACTGGTACACGCTGCCCATCGAAGAGCGCGCGCGTCAGATGAGCGACCACGGTCTGGTGGGCCGCCGCTACGCCGGCGAGGTGAAGCAGATCATCACCGGCTCAATTGGCTTTGACGATTGGGAATGGGGTGTCGATCTATTTGCCGACGATCCGTTGGTGTTCAAGAAACTGATCTACGAAATGCGCTTCGATCACGTCAGTGCGGTGTATGCGCTGTTCGGCCAATTCTACGTAGGCGTGCGCTGTCCGGCATCGGGTTTGGAGAAATTGCTGAGCGGAGAACTGCCGAAGTAGTAACGGCATTCGCCACGGAGACAGAACCCTTCTTAAAGAGTGCCTTTCTCCGTGACTCCGTGTCTCCGTGATAATCCGATTAAAACTTTGGAGAATTCATGGCAACGCTGGGACTCATCGAATATAAAGACGCAAGCCCTGAAGTGCGCGCGGTTTACGACGACATCATGGCGACGCGCAAGACTGACTGGATCAATAATTTCTGGAAGGCGATCGCGCACGATCCCGCCACGCTGAAGCGCACGTGGGAAGACATCAAACAAATCATGGCTCCCGGAGCGCTCGATCCGCTGACCAAGGAGATGATTTACGTTGCGGTGAGCGTAACCAATCAATGCCACTACTGCATCGCGTCGCACACTGTGTCGGCACAGAAGAAGGGTATGACCGATGCCATGTTCAAGGAGTTGATGGCCGTGGTCGGAATGGCGAATGAAACTAATAAGATGGTCACAGGATATCAGGTGGAGATTGACGAGCAGTTCAAGAGCAGTCGGTAGTCGTTGGTCGTTAGTCGCTGGCAAGAACGATTCGGGCTAAGACCGCTTCTTGCGCTCGTCGGCGCGTGGAAACTTGTACTCAGATTGTTTCATGTCCACCTTTCGGCCGCGAAAGTTTACTCCCTCTGCTTCCAGGCGCAATCGTTGTTCGATGGCCGAATCGCCGCGCAGCTTGATTTCTCCGCCCGCGCCTAACACGCGCTGCCAGGGCAATCCAAATCCACGATGCAACACCTGTGCTACCTGGCGGGCCTTCCCGGGAAGACCAGCGGCGCGGGCAATCGCTCCGTAGGTGGACACCTTGCCTTGGGGAATGCTGCGAATGGCGGCTTCGATGCGCATCCGGATCTGCGATTTGTCGGGAACAGATTTCACTGGAGAAGATTTGGCGGCGCGGATCTTTGCGCCGCGTTTCGGCGAGGGCATGCTTCCCTTCCTGCTCCTTCCTTTTTTCACAGCGCAATCCATCCGATGCGAATCAGCCAGAGCGATACCACCGAAACCAGCAACCATAAGATTATTCCCAGCAGCAGCGGCCGGTGCCCGACGCGCTTGATCGTAGCCACTGAGATGCCTGTGCCAATTAGAAATAAGGTCGCGGTCAATCCCATCTTCGCGAGTTTGACTGCGAGAGCGTAGGCGTGCGCTCCAACGGGCAGATACGTCTTGCACATTGCGGCGAGGCAGAACAGGCCGATGAACCAGGGCCATTGAATTCTTGCCTTCGCGCCGCGCAAAACAGCGGTTGCCAGCGAGACTGGCACGATCCACAAGGCTCGCGCCAGCTTCACAGTAGTCGCAATGGCCAGCGCTTCGGCGCCATACTTCGCGGCCGCGCCTACCACTGAACTCGTGTCATGAATGGCGAGAGCGGCCCACAGTCCAAACTGCGCCTGCGTCAGCTTCAGCGCCGCGCCGATCGCGGGGAAAATCAGCAGAGCCACGGAATTCAGCACGAAGACAGTTCCCAGCGCCACAGCCATTTCCTCGTCGCTGGCCTGGGTGATGGGGCCGACGGCCGCGATGGCGCTGCCGCCACAGATTGCGGTGCCCGTAGAGATAAGAAATGCCGGCACTCGCCGCACACCCAGAAGTGCGCCCAATCCCATTCCGATGAGCAGGGCGAAGCTGATGCCCAGCAGGGTATAAACGAAGCCGCTGCGACCTGCTTGAACGACCTGGTGGAGGTTCATTCCGAAGCCGAGTCCTACGACCGATGCTTGGAGCAAGAATTTGGAAAGCTTTCTCGAAGAGCGGCTGTAGGGATGTGGAAGCGCCAGCCCGAATACAAGTCCAATCGCCAGGGCGACTGGTGGCGACACGAAGCCGCTGGCACTCACCAGCAGGCAGAGAAGGAAGACGATGCGCGAGAGCATTCGTAGGAAGTCCGGGTCGGCTGCAGAGCTTATGCGCCGCGGCTACTGCTCCGAAATCACAGGCCGCGGTTCATAAGAGCGGACGGTACCGGGCTAGGCCGCCTTGCGGAAGGAATCAACCGCGTCCGCCTCTGAGTCGTATACGTCAAAAACCGTGAGCAGCTTGGTGACTTGCAGCAAATCACCTACACGCTTGGTCAAGCTAGCGAGCTTGATTGTGCCGCCAGCGTTTTGCGCAGAGGTGCGCAGAGCGACCAGAGTGCCCAATCCGCCGGAATCGATGTAACTTACTTCGCCCAGATTGAGCACGATACGATTGTTTTCCGACACGGCCTTCTTAACCGTATCGCGCAGCAGCGAAGACTCTTCGCCAAACACAATCCGGCCATTGCAATCCACTATTAGAACTCCATCCTTCGTACGTGTTGTCAGCTTCAGTTGCATACGAATCCTCCTGGGCGGCCCGCACAGGCTGCTTGAACCAGGCCGCTCCCGCACTTGACGCACCAGCCTATCGCTTGCGCGGCGGTTTTAGCAAGCTGGTTCGCACTCACCGCGCCTGGTTGGCAATCGGGACAGCAGGCATTGATGCCAGATCTTCCGCGGCTGGCGGGTTATGAACTGGATCGGGATGAGGGAACGGCTGCGACCATAGCTCATTGCACCAGTGCTCCGCGAACGCTTGGGCCAATTTTTCGCGCGCAAACTTGAGGCGTATCGAACGCGTGTTTTCATTGATTAGTTGCAGATGTCCAAGTTCATGGAGGAACACGTCATAGAGAATGAATCGGCGAATGGCCAGTGCTGGCCATTTCTGGCCTCGTCTTGCCCCGAACTGCTCGGGCGTCTGACCCTTGACGAGGGCTTGCGTCAAGCTCATACGCGGCGGCAAGGCGCACAGGGCGATGTCCCGACGTCCCCGGTTTACATAGCCTAAGGTGCGCGCACCGCGACTCCCGTCATTGAAATGTACAGCGTGGAGGCGATGCCACAAGCCCGAAGGAAGACGGCTCAGGACAATGCGTACGTCCTCCTCATTGACATAGTGGATTCGGTCAGCACCGGGACGCGATAGCGAAAACTTGATTTGGGGCACGATCACTCCACCTGTATCCAGAATACTTTACATTGTGGCTCGTTGACGCGGATAGCCTCATGCAGATAGTGTTTCGCAGCTTGGCTGGCTATGACGCACACCGCGGTTCGATGCCATCGAGCCTATCCTTCCTCGATCACGTATAATCGTCCTTTCCCGCTATGAGCTACACCGTCCTGGCGCGCAAATACCGGCCGCAGAAATTCTCCGAGGTGATCGGACAAGAGCACGTCACCCGCACCTTGCAGAACGCGCTCGAACAGGGGCGCACGGCGCACGGCTACATCTTCAGCGGTCATCGCGGCATTGGAAAGACAACCGTGGCGCGCATTTTAGCGGCAGCGCTGAATTGCCGCTCGTCCGACAAGCCGGTGGCGGAGCCTTGCGGAGTCTGCGAGTCCTGCACGGAGATTCGCGCGGGCAATGCCGTCGACGTGATCGAGATTGACGCTGCTACGAACCGCGGCATCGATGAGATCCGCGAACTGCGCGAGGCGGCGCGCTACCGTCCAGCGCGCGATCGCTTCAAGATTTACATTCTCGACGAAGCTCACCAGATTACCGACGCCGCCTTCAACGCTTTGCTCAAGACTCTGGAAGAGCCGCCGGATCACATCGTATTCATGCTGGCGACGACGCAACCGGAAGACATCCCGCAGACCATTCGCTCGCGCTGCCAGCACTTCAGTTTCCGGGCGGTGAAGTTTGACGACATCGTGGGACAATTGCGCGATCTTGTGGGACGCGAAAAGATCGAGGCCGATGACGATGCTCTCGCCCTCCTGGCCGAAGCCGGGGACGGCTCCATGCGCGATGCGCTGTCGATTCTCGACCAGGCGATTGCATCCTCTGCGGGAAGGGTCACGGCGGATTCGGTGCGTAATCTTGTGGGGGCCGCACCCGCGCACGTTCTCGAGGAAGTGATGCAGGCGGTCGCTCGGGGCACAAGCGACGAAGTGCTGCGGCAGGTTGACCATCTCATCAGCGAAGGCCACAGTCCAACTCACTTCGCGCGGCAGATGGTGCGGTTCCTGCGCAATGCGACCGTCGCCAAAATTGCGGGCAAAGACTCTTCCCTGCTGCAGATATCGAGCGACGAACGCGAGCGCGTCGAACGCGTGGCGGAGCTGTTCGGAGAAGAAGACCTGACGCGGCATTTGCAGATCATGCTGCGCACTCATGGCGAGCTGGGATACAAGCAGGAACAACGCTTCCATTTGGAGCTCGGCTTGCTAAAGATGGCGCATGCGCAGCGATTGCTGCCGATCGAGCAATTGCTGAGCGAGGTGACCGCGTCCTCAAGCGTTATGGGAGCCGCAAATACGCCGCGACCTTCCGCACGTCCATCGATCGTCGCTGCGCCTTCGGGTAGTGGGGGTGAAGGCCGGCGAACTGAGGCGACGGCGGCTCGCCCGCATCATATTTCACCGTTCGCGGCCGACTCCGCGCGGAAGGGCGGCCCGCGGCAGGAGTCAGCTGGCGATTCATTTTCCGCCGACGGCCCTCGCATAGTGGCGAGCGGAGGCGTGCCGGCACGGGTGATTATGGGCGCTGCCGCCCCGGCAGATCTGAACGAAAGCACGGCGGATCTTAAACTCAGTCCGCGATCGGAGCCGCAGACTCCGCCACAAGTTTCAGTAGCACCGCTTGTCACGTCGACTTCTTCGGCCGCGCCCATCGAAAGGTTGCAGGGCTCAGTTCTACAGGCGCTTGCGGACGGCAATCAGCGCATTCTGGTTTCGATGCTTGAAGCGGGAGAATGGGCGGTGGAAGGAAACGACCTGGTGATCAAGGTTTCTGAGTCGCAAACCGTAATCGACATGTCCTTAAGCGCCGATGCCAGACGGCTGGCGATTGCTTCGGCAAGCGGCGTTTTGGGACGCGCCGTCAAACTGAAAATTGTTCCCGGCGCACCTGTGGCATCGACAGCGGGAAAACGCAATGGGGCGGGCAGCGCCAACGGAACCGCTTCCGGACCAGGCGGCCGCAGCCGGGCAGAGCAGGATTCGGTTGTCCGGCGGATGAAAGAAAAGTTCGGGGCTGAGATTCGTACGGTGATTGATTACAAAGAGAAGCGGTGAAGGTTCAGGTCTCAGGCCTTAGGGGTTAGGTCATAGGAAAACCGATTCCGCAATCCTGATTTTCTTTCCTGAGACATAGGAAAGCAAGAAGCGACGGAAGGTACCAATGGGTGGATTCAATCTGCAAGAGCTGATGTCGAAAGCCAAATCGCAGTACGAAACCCTGCAGAAAAAGATGCAGGAGACCGTGGTCGAGGCCGCATCGGGCGGGGGCACAGTGACGGCAAAAATGGACGGGCGGAAGCAACTGCTGAGCCTGCGTATTGATCCGGAAGCCGTGAAGTCGGGAGATGTGGAGATGCTGCAGGACCTGGTGCTCGCAGCGGTCAACGAAGCGGCGCGCAAGATCGATGGAGCGATGCAGTCGACGGTAGGCGGCATGCTGGGCGGAATGGGCATCGGCGGACTCTGAAGAATTGGGCGATTGTGCGATCGGGTCATTGGGCGATCTGGCCTCTACTGGGTCCCCGGTTGTATTCCTTCGTCCGGTTTTCAAATTGACCGATCACCCGATGGCACAATCACTCAATTTTCTATGTCTAAATTTGCTGAGCCAATGTCGCGGTTGATTGACGAGTTGAAGAAACTGCCGGGCGTGGGCTCGAAGAGCGCACAGCGTCTGGCATTCTACATTCTGCGCGCGAGCGACGAAGACGCGGAGGCGCTGGCTGCCGCCGTGCGCGACGTCAAGGCCAGCCTGCGGCTGTGTTCGGTGTGCAACAACATCACGGACGTCGACCCCTGCGTCTACTGCACCAGCGCAACCCGCAACCAGCGGCTGGTGTGCGTGGTAGAAGAACCTACCAACATTGCCGCCATCGAAAAGACGAAGCACTTCAATGGAGTCTTCCACGTTCTGCACGGCGCAATTTCCCCGCTGCATGGCGTCGGGCCCGAGCAACTGCGCATCGCAAACCTCATCGCGCGGGTCGATGCGGGGAATGTGGATGAAGTGATCATTGCCACCAACCCGACGGTGGAAGGCGAAGCCACCTCCACTTATCTCTCGCAGCAACTCAAGCGCGCGGGCGTGAAAGTGACCCGCATCGCCATGGGCATTCCGGTGGGCAGCGACATCGAGTACACTGACGAGATCACGATGCTCAAAGCCATGGAAGGGCGGCGGGAGTTGTGAGGCTGGCTTCTAGCTGCTAGCTTCTGGCTACTAGCTCTTCAAACCTTATATTTCGGGCCTGCGGCCGTCACCAGGTCACGTCCGGCTCAAGGAATACATTCAGTTCTTCTTCGGCGGTGGCGAGGCCTTCGGGCAAAGTACCGCGATTGTATTCGGCCATGCGGTTCTTCCACTTTAAGAAATCTGTGATGCTTTGGGGTTCGACGCGAACTTCTACCCGACGCAGGCTGGCGAGCAGCAGATTCATTTCGTAGCTAAAGCCGGTGGCGCTGCGAAGATTTTTGGCCGAGGGATGCACGCTTTCGATCCTGCCGCTGCGGTGTTCGAGCAGGCCCCATCCTGCGGGTAGTTCTTCGCGCCGCACGAGTCCAGCAGGGACAAGATAAAAGCGCTCACAACCGACTCCCTCGCCAGGCTCCAGGCGGAAGGGCTTGGCGCGGTCGGCGATGAAGTCAGAGCGCGTGAGCTTGCATTCGACCAGCACTGAGTGGCAGGCGCGCTTCCAGCCGATGGCGTCGGGCATTTCCCCGCTGACGCAGGCCTGCTCGGAGAGAACTACTCCGCAACGGTAGCGGCGCAGCCAGTGGACGGCTTTTTCGACTAGTTGAGCGTGAGTCATGGGTCCGGTGCTCCGACAGAAAGCTAAGAACATTTCCGACAAAAAGCAAAGAAAAGCAAAGAACAGTTGTATCCGGAGAAACGGATGCGGGGAAGTGGCTGGGTAGCTTCCCATGGCGGATCTCACGCCGGCACGGAAACACGCGACGGATTCCTCATCCCCTGCACAATTACCGGGCGTCCCAGGACTGTCTCCAGAAGATGGCGTTCGGCGGCGATGGCCCGGGCGGAGGATCCCAGGGGCCGGTAGCCTTCGGCGGCAATAATCAAGGGCGCATTGCGGTCGAGAGATGGGAGCTTGCGCCGAAATCCTGCAATGCGTTGCTCGCGATTTTTTTCTGCCTTAACCACTGCGTTTTCAATTTGAATCCGCCGGATGCAGCCGTCGTGGGCGGCGTCCAGGGCATTGGCCAGGCGCAGGATGGCGGCTAGCTCGATGGTGGCTTTCTGTTCGTCAGGGAGAAGATCGCGCAGGGATTTATGCCTCCGGGTGGGAAGGGCTCCCTGGTGAAAGCGAGCGACGATGGCGGCGCGTTGCAGGTCAGCTTCTTTCCAGCCGATAGGATTGCCATGCTTGAGAATCAAGCTGAGCGAAGTCTTGTGATGCCCTTTCTCGCCTTTGGACTTGCCGACATCGTGCAGCAGAGCGGCGGCGAGCAGGCTGAAGCGAGCAGAAACTGCATCGACCGCTGGCTGCCATATCGTGGCGAGAAGGCCGTCGTAAAGTTGAAGGGACAGGCTGGCAACGCGCTCGGAATGGGGGAAATCGGGATCGAGGTTGTTCGCCCAGAGCTTCATCCGTTGGGTAGCAAGTTTTTGAATTTGATTGCCTTGCGGGAGAGCGGCGCGCCACACCTGCCACAGAGAGTTTTCGCCGATCATCTTCGTGCGATAGCGATCGATGCGCTTAGAGCGCCGGGACAGGATTCGTTCCTGCCAGAGCTGCCGCGAATGTTGGTCGGGAAAGACGCGGCAAGAAATTGCCGTTGCCCAGAGCACGTCGAGGTCATGAACTTCGCCCAGCAAGTCTTGCATTTCTTTGAGGTCGTTGCTCCAAGTTCTGTGCTGTAGCGGCAGGAAATTTTCGACGATGTAGCGGAAGCGTTTAATGCCGATGCGCAGGCTGTGCAAGGCAGTTTGAGAGCGGTTGCGCAGGGCCTGTGCGTGCAACTGGCGAGCTTCGGTCCAACGCTCGAGGGCGAGGTGCTTGAAGAGAGCGCTGCCGGTACGAATGCGGGCCGCGCGCGCGGGAAGAGACTTGCTCCAGCGACGCCACTGCTTGCGGTCGAATTCTTCGAGAGCAGCTTGCGCTGCGCTCTTTTGTGTGTCCTCGCGTTGTTTGAGGATCTTGAGCAGACTTTCCGCAGCCGCGTCTGCTGAACTGGACGGGGAGTAGGAGTTCTCCGGGTTCGGCTGAGGATTTTGTTGCGCTGTGGGCAGAGCCAGCGAGAGCGCCCGCTCCTCGCGGGGTTTCTCGATTTTCTCCAGCTTCTCCACCCATTCCTCCATGACGTGAATGTCGCGAAGATCCCCCAGACGCTGAAACAGGCGCCTGCCGGCCTTCTTCATGGCCTTCCACTCCGGGTCGGGATCAATCGCCATCAGTCCATCGGCTAACGAGCGGCAGCGGCGCAGAGAAACGCGCAGGTCGTGAACGGAATCGGGATTGAAATCGGCGGAAACGTTGTCGCACTCCTCCAGAACCCGCAACATCCAGTAACGAAGTCCGGTGGTCTTCTTGGGCCGAGTTGAGGGAGCAAGAGAGGCGGGCATCGAGATTCGGGAAACGACGGCTTTTTGGAAACCTGCCTGTGAACAAAAAATTGACGATACGCGGAAGAGGCTGCCAATTCAACCGTTGAGGTGTCTACCCGATTTTAAGCGAAACGCTTGCGCGATCCGTTATTGCGAGCGGGAACTGGAGGGAACAGGTTCTTCTCTTAATGGCGACGCGAGAAATGCACCGAGCCACGGGCAGCCGTTTCAGCTTGCGTGGTGGCTCGGCGATTTCCTATCAGACAACATTAGGGATTAATGACCGTCGAGGCATCCGTTCTGGCCTGAGCTATTGGGGTAGCCGGTGCCCGTGTTGTAGGCGTTGTTGGACCACTCGCCCTGAATCTTCCATTGGCTCCCGTTGCTGAATGGGACCAGAGGGACATTGAAGGTCCAGGCGCACTTGTCTCCGTTCTCCTGACCGCGTCTGTCGTACCAGGCGCCGGGGCTGTCGGGATCGGTACGAGCTTCGGAGAGTTCGTGCCCGCTGACATTGGACAACGCTGCCAGGCCTTGCGAGTGCAAGCCGGACGTATCCTGCGGATCGCAGCCCGCGTCGCCATCAAGATTGAAGAAGAAGGCAACTTGCACGGTCACGCCGCTGCACGAACCGAAGGTGTGATAAGCACAGTAACCAGCGTTGCCCCGCTTCAAATCGACATAGACAGGGTAATAACCGTTGGTGACGGGGCTTGTAATTTCCTTGCACACTTCGGCCACGATCGCGGAAGTGGAACTGCCATTAGCTGCCGCAGAGGTATCGATGAGATGACCGTTATGAGTCACGGATGGTCCCACCTGACCATTGGATCCTGTGTATTCATCGGATGTCTTGGCGTAATTGGAGTTATTGAAACCTGTGTACCAGGAATCGAGGCCGGTGATTTTGTCACCAGTAAACGTTGAGTTCGACCAACTCGGACCCCAGTAAATTGCCTCGCTCACGACAGATGGCATGATTACGCCGCCATGGTAGGTCATGTCAGGATTACTCCCTTTCCCTGCGGGGCGAGCAAAGGGGTTGAACCCGCGAGCCCAGTGTATTCCGAGCATAGGTGGCTCGTGCTGTGCATTCAAGGCTGACAAATCTTGCCGACGCGACGCCGAATCAGTTTGGCTAAATGAGAGAGCCGTAAGCGATACGACTACGCATAGAAGTAAACACTTGGTTTTCATAATTTCCCTCCTTGGGCGAGTATAGGAGCGTTTTGGTTGGAGCGGGATAACTCGAAGCCATCCCGCCGGGATGGGAGAAATTATCCTTCGACGACGACTATTAAGTCAATGCTAAATCGGTGCCGGAAGTACATCGTAGAGGGGCAACGCTGGATTTATTGCGGTATCTTGCTCAGTTAGCGAGATGCCTAGGATGCGGATCTTGTCATTATCCGGCAAGACGATCGTCTTCGCGCCAGAAGGAATGTCGAGCGGATACGCGAACAGATACGAATAGCGGTACGGCACATTCTCACCTGCGGCGTTGTGATGATGCGAGCAGTACCAAGCCAGGTCGGCTCGCTTGATATAGCCCGGCTTGATCCCAGTCATGTCGCCGTAATCATCGTGCGAAGTATCTTTCGAAGTCCACGTTCGATCATCCCACTGTCCGATGAATCCGCCCCAGTTTTCAATATCGAGATCGACGTGAGTGTGTCCGACTTTGAAAGTTGCTTTCTGATCGCCGTCAGCCGAGGCTGCAAGTATGTACACGCGGTTATAGGGGCCTGCGGGCAGATCAATCACCTGTCCCTTCGGTACGAGGGCGTTGGGAGCACCCGTTCTCGCGACAGCGAGTTGAAATCGCACATCGCTAAATGTAATCTGGGCTGGCAACATTTCCGCAGGGAGTGAGTTGCCCTGGCCGTCGAATCCGCGCTGTGATTTTGTGCCGTCATTACTGGCGGTCGCGAGGTCGTATCGCAGGGGAAGCGGCACGGATCGCACCGCCGCAACCTTGGCTTGCGGCGAAGCCAGCCGGATGGCGAACGTGCGCGGCTGATACGCGGAGAACGAAGTAACGAGAGAGCCGTCGTTTATGACGGCTGTGCCTACCGGCTGCTCCTGGCCGTTGACTTCGCGCGCCGCCGTGATCGGAGTATTGGACGATATGCGAACGTCCGGTTGCGGTTTGCCATCGAGTTCCACCAGACGCACGATAGTCTCGTCGCCCTGCTCGGCTTTCTTCAGCGCCAGAAGTCGAATACGCGGGTTGCTGACCTTTAACAAGGAAAACTCCCGCCCTAGCGCGCCACCATGCTTCGAGGTTTCGAAAGCGATGAGCGGATCGTTAAGGCGCTGCGCTTGCCAATCCGTCTGCGCTTGGCGCCAGTCGGCGGAATGACCGGCGATTCCGTAAACGAATTCGTGATGTCCGATATCTTGTGTGCCCTGGTCGGGATAACCGCCGCGCGTGCCTGGGGTACGAATCAAAGTAAGCCGGATCGTATGGTCATTCGGTTTATCTGATCCGTTCTTATAATCGGTGAGGATGGTTGCGCCGAACTCGCCGCTCATGTCCGTGAGGTCAATCCACTGGTGAGAAGGTACCTCGAACTTCTTAGGTTCAGCGCTAGGACGCTGGATCGTGCCAATGTCCCAGTTATAAGTGGCCATTAGGTTGGAAGCAGCTAGGGGGAAGGTCGCTTTTAGGTTTGATTCTTTGGTGTTCCAATCGATCGCGTTGGCAAATTCTACGCGCTTTCCAGCATCACCGGCTGAGAGACTGATGGTCTGCACGACCTTTGAACCAGCGGTTTCGCGCGAAACTTCAATGGCTACGCGTGCGGGACCATTTTCTGCAATTCGAATCTTTGCGGGACCGGTGACGTAGGATTTCGGCGGAGCTTGTTCCTGATCCCAATCCATATTCCACGCAGGCCAATGCTCGGGATTGTCATACGAAATGGCAAGGCGCGCAGGGGCCGCGAGCAGTTCCCTTCCGACCGATTTATCGAAGATACTGGCAACGTCGCCATCGGCGTTTAGTTTCACTTTATAGTACTGGTTCTCGAGTGAAGCCTCGGATACTCCGAGCGATGTGCCAAAGGTTTCCGCACCGGAGCCGGGCTGCACATCGTAAACCGCATAGCCAACAGAAGGGGCCTTGGCGACGAAGATCACTTTGCCATGTGAAATTTGTGCGGGAATGTCTTTTCCGTCCGGGCCAGTCACATGCGCCGCGTCCGGTGCTCCATTCGGAAACGTTATGCTGGCCTCCACGATGTCTTCCCGCGCGATATTCAGCGGATTGAATACAACGATCGGCACGCCCCTGGTCTCTGTGTTCAGCGCGGCAGAGACGGCTTCGGTTGCGTTGGTGAGCACGCCCGCGAACTGGTTCATCGCAATGACGTCATCGTTCCAGGCGAATTCGTAGGATTTGGGAGTGGCGGTTCCTGCGGCGATGTCGTGGAAGTGGCCACCCATCACCAAGGTCCACGCGTCGTTCAGGCGCTGCAGCGGATACGGGCGTGCACCTAACCATTCGGCAGCGATGGAACTCTTCTCCGCGGCGTCGGCCAGCAGTTCTTCCTTTCGCAGCCAGCGTTTCTGGTAAGCCTGCGATGTGAGCGAGCCAGCGGAGTGATTGGTCAATTCCATTTCACCGGTGTAGCGTGGAAGTCCGGCGGCCTGGGCGGGAGTGATATCGAGGAACATCTTCTCAGCGTTTGCTGAGAGCACCTGCACCGGACCATCGCCAACTTTTACTGACGGTCCCTCCGGATTCACTTGATGCTCAAAGAAACGTGGCATCTCCAGCGGCAGAGTAGTCGATGATTTTGTGACGATGGCTTCGAGGCGCCGCACGTAATCTTCGTTCGGCGCGCCGCCGATGTCGCCGGTACCGTAATAGTGGTAGTCAGTGAAACCGCCGCTCACCGCCCCGTTGCGCTCAACGCGCGCGTCCCAGTCACCTTGATACCCGCTGCGTTGGCGATCCTGTTCTAAGTTCGCAAACGCTTTATGCTGGCTCCGCAGGTCGGCAAATTCCTGGATTTGTTGCGGGTCCAGCGGCTTCCCGTTTTTATCTGCCTGCTCCAATTTCTGTTGCAGCGGCTGAAGTTTCTTTCGTAGTTCTTCGAGAGTGGTATTCGGCGGAGCGGGCGGCAGCGGCTTGCTGAGATCGGTATCCACACCGCCGTCGTAAGCGCCTGGATTCAGTCCTGCCAGCACACTCTCGCCATCCGGCCCTACCCACACGCCGACATTGAACGGCGTGCCTTCCGGCGTTTTCTCTAATGAATCCGGGCCTCCGGCGTTCGCGGAAGATCCCCAGACCAACTTCTGTGTGGAGAATCCTTTCACCCCGGAGTGGGCGAGAATGGTCGGCAGCGAAGATGGAAATCCGAAGCAATCGGGCAACATGTATTCTGCGCTGGCCTTGCCCAACTCTTTGCGGAACCAGTTATTTCCGTAGAGAATTTGCCGGATGATGGTCTCGGCGCTGGGAGCGTTAACGTCCCCCTCTTCCATGGACGATCCCGCCGGGAACCATCGTCCTTGATCCACGAATTTCTTCAACTTCGCGAAATCGGCGGGAAAATACTCCTTCATAAGCCGGTAGCGATTGGCACCGCTGAAATTGAAAATGTAGTGGGGATACTTATCGAGAAGCCTGAAATTATCCTCCATCGTCTTGCGAAGGTATTCGTCGATGACCTGGGGATACTCCCATCGCCACTCCGTATCGAGGTGGGCGTAACCGACCACATAGAGAGTGGGTTGCTTGCTCAGGTCGGGCTTCTCGGTGGTTTGCGCGGAGGCCGCGACGAAAAATACAAAGGTCGTTAGAATTGCGAACACCGCCGTGCAGAATCTCTGCATCTAGGGTCTCCGAGGACTCGCTCAGTAGTCCGCTTTCGCGGTCTCCGGTATTGTGCGACAGTCCGGCTCGATCCGCAATCCAGGTTTCCTGATAACCTCAATTCAGGTATCAGGAGAAGCCAAGTCGTTGCCGCCGATTATCAATGCACAGGGAATTTCGAAAGCCTTTGGGTCGAATCCACTTTTTCAGAATGTTTCTTTTACCGTTTCAGAGGGCGATCGCATAGGGTTGATCGGTCCGAACGGATCCGGCAAGTCCACTCTGCTGCGAATTCTGGCGGGGGATGAAACTCCAGACAGTGGCGAAATAGCGTTTCGGAAACGAATACGCCTCAGTTATGTGGAGCAGGACTCGACGTTCAAGTCCGGCGCCACAGTCCGATCCATTGCCCAGAGCGCGATTGAGCGCTCGGCAGTGCCGGAGTCGGAGCGCGGCACTCGCTTCGCGGAAACGCTGGGGCGGGCGGGCTTCGAGGATCTCGATGCAGAAGCATCCGCGCTCTCTGGCGGCTGGCAGAAAAGGCTTGCGATTGTCGAGGCGCTGGTTCAGGGTCCAGACATTCTGCTCTTAGATGAGCCCACCAATCATCTCGATCTGGCGGGAATCGAGTGGCTGGAAGACTTGCTGGCGGCGGCATCGTTCGCGTGCGTGGTGGTCAGCCATGACCGCTATTTTCTGGAGAACGTCGCCACCGAAATGGCCGAACTGAACCGGACCTACCCGGACGGGATCTTGCGTATCTCGGGAAGCTATACCCGGTTCCTCGAGAAAAAGGAAGAATTTCTGCACGCGCAAGGCAAGCGCCAGGAGGCGCTGGAAAATCTGGTTCATCGGGAGATAGAGTGGCTTCGCCGCGGAGCCAAGGCGCGCACCAGAAAGTCAAAAGCGCGTATCGACAAGGCAGGCGAGTTGATGGGCGAACTCGCAGACCTCAATGCCAGACGCCGGACTACCTCTGCGCAAATCGATTTCTCCGCCACCGACCGAAAAACCAAGCGGCTGATCGAACTGGAGCAGGTCTATTGTGAGATGGGAAATCGCAAGCTGTTTGCGGGACTCAATTTCGTAATCACGGCGGGAATGAGGGTGGGACTGGTGGGCCCGAACGGTAGCGGAAAAACGAGTTTGCTGCGGCTGGTGCGTGGAGAGTCGACCCCGAGCAGTGGAGAGATTCACCGCGCCGATTGGTTGCGCATTGTCTATTTCGACCAGAGCCGCGAACTGGATCCTGATGTGACTCTGCGCCGCGCTTTGGCTCCGGAGGGCGATTCCGTGGTGTATCAGGACCGCATGATCCACGTGGCCGCATGGGCGGCAAAGTTCTTGTTTGCGGGCGAGCAGCTTAATCAGCCTGTAGGAAAACTTTCCGGCGGAGAGCGGGCGCGAGTCCTAATCGCCCAACTCATGCTGCAACCCGCCGACCTTTTGCTGCTCGATGAACCTACGAACGATCTCGACATCCCAACGCTCGACATTCTGGAGGAAAGCCTGCTGGAGTTTCGTGGATCGCTCGTCCTGGTTACGCACGACCGCTACATGCTGGATCGCGTATCAACCGTGGTTCTCGGGCTTGATGGGCAGGGCAACGCAGGACTCTTCGCCGATTACTCGCAGTGGGAAACATGGCTGGAAGAACGCGAGGCAACGGCGAGGAACGAGGCGCGTTCCGCAGAACGCGGTGCAGTTGCTGTAGATCCCGCTCGGCAGTTGCCGGGAAAAAAGAAACTCTCGTATTTGGAAGCGCGCGAATATGAAGCGATTGAGCACCGCGTCGCAGAGGCCGAGCAGACATTGCAGGCCAAGCGTGAACAACTCGAGGATCCGCAGATCGCCAGCGACGGTCCGCGCCTTGTGACCGCTCACGCTGAGCTGGAAGAAGCGCAAGAGAAGGTAGATGTGCTTTATGCGCGCTGGGCCGAGTTGGAGAAAAAGAAAAACTGAATCTCTGGTATCGCGCTCGCTCAGGATGCGAGACAGAAAGCGACAATCGTATCCCCGCGAGGTCCCGTACTGTCTTCAAGGGTCTTCAGCAAGGCTGATTCGAGGTCGTCAGGATCGGGCTTCATCTCGCAAGCGGCAATCTCTTCATCTGAAGCGCCTTGATAGCAGAGTTCGCAAACGCCTAACCCGTTTTCGGATCGGACCGGCGGTCCAAACACGCGGCAGGTCATGGGACGCGATTCGTAGAGTTCACATTTCCCGGTCTCGGAATCGAGCGCGGGACAAGGCTCCTCGTTGGCGAAGTTAGAAAATCGCTCGGCCGCCTCATCCCTTTCGTCCAAGATGCCACTCACGGTATCGCCCGGAAACTGCGCAGCCAGGCGAGCAACCGATTCAACGGCGCGTTCGCGTATGCGGGCGGCGCGCTCTGGCGCATGACTCTCAAGATCGGTAAGGCCTCGCCGCAATCGCTTGGCATCAAGCTGATTGACGGAAAAAACTCCGATGCAGCACTGCGTACAACCTGAGCGGCAAACCAGCCACTCGGCACTGCGGCGCGCCGTGTCGGCCAAGGCTGAGTCCACGATCTGAATCAACTCCTG
>WNFF01002639.1_pt1 | contig 17476 bp, 19 predicted proteins | sample 5400441 | NCBI WGS metagenome assembly WNFF01 (sample SAMN13153345, study PRJNA577476) | soil metagenome | isolation source: 120 cm saprolite under Douglas fir tree site 2 hole 3 replicate 1 | place: USA:California | collected 2015-04-18 | reverse complement strand
CTTCGCGACCGCGGCCTCGAGCTGGGCGACGGGCGCGCCCATGATGAATTGTTGTGATTCGATCACCGCCATCATGGCGGGGAGCACTTCGTCCTTGATGGCGCGGTACTGCGCCACCAGATCCAGCAGCGGGACGTTCACGGCTGCGCTCGCGGTGGTTGGGTCAGGCGGAGCACGCCGCCCGTCTCTTCGTAGCGCGCGCCGCAGGCGGCGCAGGCGGCCTTGCCGTCCGACAGCTGCAGCCGCTCGCCGCATTGGCACATCCAGCCCACGCGCCGGGCGGGCACGCCCACCATCAGCGCGTACGCCGGCACGTCGCTCGTGATCACGGCGCCCGCGCCGACAAACGCGAACTCGCCGAGCGTCACGCCGCACACCACGGTGGCGTTGGCGCCGATCGAGGTGCCGCGCTTCACGAGCGTCGCGCGGTACTCGTTCTTGCGCGACACGTGGCTGCGCGGGTTGAGCACGTTGGTGAACACCATCGACGGCCCGCAGAACACGTCGTCTTCGAGCGTCACCCCCTCGTAGATCGACACGTTGTTCTGCACCTTGACGTTGTTCCCCAGCCGGGTCCCCGGCATCACCACCACGTTCTGGCCGAGGTTGCAGCGCTCGCCGATCACCGCGCCCGGCATCACGTGGGAGAAGTGCCAGATCTTGGTACCCTTGCCGATCACCGCGCCGTCGTCGACGTAACTCGACTCGTGGACGAAATAGTCCGCCATCTCTAACCCACGATCTTCACTTCGAGCCCGAGCTCGACGCCCGTCTTCTTGGCGACGGTCCGCTGCACCTGGTCGATGAGCTTGAGCACATCGGCCGCCGTGCCGTTGCCGAGATTGACGAAGTAATTGGCGTGCAGCGTCGACACCTGCACGCCGCCCACCTGCGTGCCCTTGAGGCCGCATTCGTCGATCAGCATGCCGGCGGTCTTGGGGCCGCTGGGATTCTTGAACACCGAGCCGCAACACGGCTGGTCGAACGGCGTCCCCGCCTTGCGCCAGCGCAGCAGCTTGCCCTGCAGGTCCTTCAGCTTGGCCGGCGCCTCTTCGCCCAGGCCGAGCTTGGACTCGAGCACGATCACGTTGCCGAGATTGGAGGCGCGATACTTGAACGGGATCTGCTTGCGCGTGAGCTGCTTCACCTTGCCCTGCGCGTCCATCACGGTGACTTCCGTGACGATCTCGGCGAACTCCGCCCCGTGCGCGCCGGCGTTCATGTACACGCCGCCGCCCACCGTACCCGGGATCCCGATGAAGCGCTCCACGCCCACGAACCCTGCCTCGGCCGTGCGGCGCGCGAGAATCGGCGTCGGCATGCCGGCGCCGACGATCGCCGTGGCGCCCTTCATCTCGAACTTGTCGAGCCCCTTCCCCGGCCGGATCACGAGACCGGGGAAGCCCGTGTCCTTGACCAGCACGTTCGACCCGAGGCCCAGCACGAGCCACGGCAACCCGCGCTCGCGCGCCATGTCGAGCGCCTTGGTCACATCTTCGACGTCGGCGGGTAGGACGAGCAAGCGCGCCGGGCCGCCCAGCCGGTACGTGGTGTACTTGGAGAGCGGCTCGTTCTCGAGCAGGCGCCCTTTGAACTTGACCTTGGGCGGCGGCGGCGGCGCGGGCACCTTCGCGGGCTTGCCCGCTTTCGCCACGGGCTTCGCGCCCTTGGCGCTCTTGGGGCTGTCGGCTACGCGCGCACGGCCCGCGGGCCGCGCGGCGGTGCGTTTGCCGGCGCCGCCACCCGATTTTCCACGGTCGTTCTTTCGTGCCATTCCTGGAGACTCCTCACACTGCCGGTGCGGCTCTTGAGCGCGATGATCGCGTCGCAGGCCGCGCTCGCGGCAGACATCGTCGTCGTATACGGCACCCGGTGCACGAGCGCCGTGCGGCGGATCGCGTAATCGTCCGCCTGCGTGAACTTGCCGAGCGGCGTGTTGATCAACAGGTGCACCTCGCCCGAGACGATCAAGTCGATCGCGTTCGGCCGGCCTTCGTGCACTTTCGCCACCCGCTCCGCCGGGACTCCCCGGGCGCGGAGGTACTTCGCCGTGCCGTCGGTCGCCACGATGCGGAACCCCATCTCGTGGAAGCGCCGTACGATCGGCACCACGGTCGGCTTGTCCGAGTCGTTCACCGTCACGAGGATCGCCCCCGCGAGAGGCAAACTGCCGTCCGCGGCGATCTGCGCCTTGGCGAACGCCATCCCGAAGCTGTCGGCGATACCCATCACCTCGCCGGTACTGCGCATCTCCGGGCCCAACACGGTATCGACTCCCGGCAGTTTGGTGAAGGGGAACACCGCCTCCTTCACCGCCACGCCAGGGACGGGAAGCTCATCGGGGACGCCCAATTCGTCCAGGGTGCGCCCCGCCATGACCGCCGCCGCCAGCTTGGCCAGCGGCACCCCGGTCGCCTTGCTCACAAAAGGAACGGTGCGGGAGGCGCGGGGGTTCACCTCGAGCACGTAGACAATGCCGTTTTTGACCGCAAACTGGATGTTCAGCAACCCCACCACCCCCAGCGCCTGGGCGAACGCCTGGGCGTGGCGGCGCATTTCCACCACCTGGCGGTCGCCGATCAGGTAGGGCGGCAGGACGCAGGCCGAGTCGCCCGAATGCACCCCGGCGTCCTCGATATGCTGCATCACGCCCGCCACCACACAGCGGTGGCCGTCGGCGATGGCGTCCACGTCCGCCTCGAACGCATCCTCCAGGAAGCGGTCGATCAACACCGGATGCTCGGGGGCCACCCGGGCGGCACGCAAGAAGTAATCGCGCAGCGACCCTTCGTCGTACAGGATCTCCATCGCCCGCCCGCCCAGCACGTAGGACGGCCGCACCAGGACCGGATACCCGATACGGACCGCGACGGCCACCGCCTCCTCCACCGAGCGCGCCATGCCGTTCTCGGGCTGCGTGACGCCGAGCCGCCGGGCCAGACTGGCGAAGCGCTCGCGGTCTTCGGCGATGTCGATCGCGTCGGGCGTGGTGCCGAGGATGGGCACGCCCGCCGCCTCGAGCGGCTTGGTGAGCTGCAGCGGCGTCTGGCCGCCCAATTGCACGACGACGCCTTTGGGACGCTCCCAGCGCACGATCTCGATCACATCCTCGAACGTGAGCGGCTCGAAGTACAGCTTGTCGGAGATGTCGAAGTCGGTCGAGACGGTCTCGGGGTTCGAGTTGATCATGATCGTCTTGAACCCGAGCTCGCGGAAGGCGAGCCCGGCGCGGACGCAGCAGTAATCGAACTCGACGCCCTGCCCGATGCGGTTCGGCCCGCTCCCCAGAATCACGATGCCGTGCTCGCCCAGCGGCGCAGATTCGTTTTCGTCGTCGTAGCAGCTATAGAGATAGGGCGTGGACGACGGGAACTCACCGGCGCACGTGTCCACGGTCTTGTACACGGGGTGCACGCCCAGCTGCCAGCGCCGCTCGCGGACTGTGGTCTCGCTGATCCCGCTGAGCTGCGCGAGCTGGCGGTCGGAGAAGCCCAGCCGCTTCATGCGGCGGAACTCGGGGGCGCCGGGCTCGGCCACGCCCGCGAACCAGCGCTCGGCTGCGAGCAGCTCTTCCATTTGATACAGGAACCAGGGGTCGATGCCGCTCGCCTGCGCGATCGCCTCGGCCGACAGCCCCGCCTCGAGCGCCCGCTTGATCTGGAACACGCGTTCCGGCGTCGGGACGCGGAGGGCCACGCGCAGGTCTTCGGCGCTGTCGCTCGTGAGCCGGTCGTCGGCGAGCGTGGCGCCGCTCACCCACCCCGGCCGCCCCGTCTCGAGCGCGCGCAGCCCCTTCTGGAACGCTTCCTTGAACGTGCGGCCGATCGCCATCGCCTCGCCCACCGACTTCATCTGCGTCGTGAGGCGGAAGTCCGCCGTCGGGAATTTCTCGAACGCAAAGCGCGGCACCTTCACGACGACGTAGTCGAGCACCGGCTCGAACGACGCCGGCGTGGTCTTGGTGATGTCGTTGGGCAGCTCGTCGAGCGTGTACCCCACGGCGAGCTTGGTGCCGATGCGGGCGATGGGAAACCCCGTCGCCTTGGAGGCGAGCGCCGAGCTGCGCGACACGCGCGGGTTCATCTCGATCACCAGCATCTCGCCGTCCGCCGGATTCACGGCGAACTGGATGTTGCAGCCGCCGGCCTCGACGCCGATTTCGCGGATGATGGCGATCGCGGCGTCGCGCATCGTTTGGTACTCGCGGTCGGTGAGCGTCATCGCGGGCGCCACCGTGATCGAATCGCCGGTGTGCACGCCCATCGGGTCGAGATTCTCGATCGAGCAGACGATCACGACGTTGTCGCGGCGGTCGCGCATGACTTCCAGCTCGAATTCCTTCCAGCCGAGCACGCTGCGCTCGATCAGCGTCGTGTGCACCGGGGAGAGGTCGAGCGCGCGTGCCACCATCTCCTCGAATTCGGCCTTGTTGTAGGCGATGCCGCCGCCCGTGCCGCCCAGCGTGAACGACGGCCGCAGGATGGCGGGGTAACCCGTCTCGGCCACGGCCTCGATCGCTTCGGCCACGCTCGCGACGGTCCGGCCGGCGGGCGTGTCGAGTCCGATGCGCCGCATGGCGGCCGCGAACTCCGCGCGATCCTCGGCCATCTTGATGGCCCGCGCGTTGGCGCCGATCAGCTCCACGCCGAGCCGCTCCAGGGTGCCGTCCTGAGACAAGGCCATCGCGACATTGAGGGCGGTCTGGCCGCCCATGGTCGGCAGCAGCGCGTCGGGCCGCTCGCGCTCGATGACCTTGCGCACCCAGTCCGGGGTGACGGGCTCGATGTAGGTGCGGTCGGCGATCTCGGGGTCCGTCATGATCGTGGCGGGATTGGAGTTCACGAGGATCACCTCGTAGCCCTCTTCCCGCAGCGCTTTGACCGCCTGCGTGCCCGAATAATCGAACTCGGCCCCCTGCCCGATGACGATCGGGCCGGAGCCGAGCAGGAGAATCCGCCGCAGGTCAGTCCGCTTGGGCATCGAGCACCTGTTGCAGTGTGTCGTCGAGGGAGTGGCGCGGCGCCCAGCCCGTCTCGTGGCGCAGCTTGGCGCTGTCCCCCACTAAATAAGGAATGTCGGCGGGCCGCAGCAGGTCGGGGTCGGCTTCGACCACCGGCCGCATGCCGAGCAGCCCCGCCATCCGGAAGAAGACGTCCTCGAGCGACACGCCCTCCCCCGACGCCACGTTGTACACCGCACCCGGCTCGCCTTTCACGAGTAGCCGCGCGTACGCATCCACCACGTCCTGGACGTGCAGGAATTCCCGCACCGGCTCCAGGTTGCCGACTTTCACCACGGGCGCCTGGGCGCGCTTGGCGAACTTGAGGCGCTGGGCGAAGGCCGGAATGACGAACCGCGTGTCCTGCCCGGGGCCTGTATGCGCGAACGCCCGCGCGATCACCACGCGCACCGCGGCCCGCCGCCACCCTTCCAGCGCCGCGATTTCCTCGCCCAGCTTGCTCGACGCATACGGCGAGCACGGCGCCACGGCGTCGGTCTCCTTGCGCGGCAGGTCCGCCGTGCCGCGGCCATAGACTTCGCCGGTCGACGCCACCAACACCAGGGGGTCGGCCCGGCCGTTGCGCTTCGCGTCGATCAGGACGTGGATCAAGCGGGCGGTACCCGCCGCGTTGACCTCCCACGCATACCCGGGATCGCGCAGCGCATCCGACCCTGACGCGACGGCCGCGAGGTGCACCACGGCGTCGTAGGGCAAGTCCACGATCTTGCGGACCGACTCCAGGTCCTCGAGCTCGAGCGGCAGCCAGCGCACCGCCCGTTGCTCTTCGGGCGACAAGATGTCCCCGGCGCCGTGGCCCTGGGCCGGCCGCACGGCGGCGAACACCTCGCGCCCGTCGGCCACGAGGCGCCGCAGCAACCAGCGTCCCACGAACCCGTCGGCCCCGGTGACGAGCACCCTCACTTCACCCGCTCCAGATCGGCGTCCACCATCATCTTCACCAGCTGCTCGAAGCTGACGGCCGGTTGCCAGCCCAGGACGCGACGCGCCTTGGCCGGATCCGCCAACAGGTGGTCCACCTCGGCCGGGCGCACCAGCGCCGGATCGACGGTCACGAACTTCTGCCAGTCGAGCCCCGCGTGCGCGAAGGCCACCTGGCACAGCTCGCGCACGGTGTGTGCTGTGCCCGTGCCGATGACGAAATCCTCCGGCTCTGACTGCTGCAGCATGCGCCACATCGCATCCACGTAGTCGCCGGCGTAGCCCCAATCGCGTTTGGCGTCGAGGTTGCCGAGCCGCAGCTCCTTGGCCTGGCCGCGCACGATGCGCGCCACGGCGTGCGTGACTTTGCGCGTCACGAACTCGAGCCCGCGCCGCGGCGACTCGTGATTGAAGAGGATGCCGCTCACCGCGAACAACCCGTAGGACTCCCGGTAGTTCACGGTGATCCAATGGCCGTAGACTTTGGCCACGCCGTAGGGGCTGCGCGGGTAGAACGGCGTGGTCTCCTTCTGCGGCGTCTCGTGCACCCGCCCGAACATCTCCGAGGAGCTCGCCTGGTAGAAGCGGGCTGCGGGATGCGCCAGGCGTACGGCCTCGAGAATGCGCGTGACGCCCAGTGCGGTGAACTCGCCGGTGAGGACCGGCTGGGTCCACGAGGTCGGCACGAAGCTCTGCGCGGCGAGATTGTAGACCTCGGCCGGCTGGGCGTCGCGGATCACGGACGTGAGCGAGTGTTGGTCGAGGAGATCGGCGGCCACCACGTGGAGGCGGTCGAGCAGGTGCCCGATGCGCTCGTAGGAGTCGTGCGAGGTCCGCCGCACGACGCCCACCACCTCGTACCCCTTGTCCAGGAGCAGCTCGGCGAGATAGGAGCCGTCCTGGCCGGTCACGCCGGTGATCAGGGCAGTCTTGCGGGGTTGCCGCTCGTGGGGCTCGTGTTTAGGTTTGGCGCTCACGTTTTCGCCGGACTGTTGGAGCCATGGCTCGAGTTTGCGAACTGTGTGGCAAGGGCCCGATCACCGGGCACAACATCAGCCACGCGAACAATAAGACGCCCCGCCGCTGGTACCCGAACCTGCAGCGCGTGCGCGCGGTGATCGACGGGACCACCCGTCGCATCCGCGTGTGTACGCGCTGCCTCAAAACGAAGAACAAGGTCGTCAAAGCGGCCTGAAGAAAAAGGGGGACCCATCGGGGTCCCCCTCATCGTTGCACGCCCCGCCGCCGCTTCACTCACCCAGCAATTCGATCCGGGCCGTGTCGGCACCATCGCCCGCGCGGTGCCCCAGCTTGATGATGCGCGTGTAGCCCCCGGGCCGTGCCGCGAAGCGCTTGCCCAACTCGGTGAAGAGCTTGTGCGTGACCGCCTTGTCCTTGAGCCGGCGCTCGACCAGGCGGCGCGCATGCAGGTCGCCGCGGCGCGCCAGCGTGATCAGCCGCTCGGCGAACGGCCGCAACTCCTTGGCCTTCGCTTCCGTGGTCACGATGCGGTCGTGCTTGAACAGGCTCGTCGCCATGTTGTTCAGCGTCGCCTTCTTGTGGCTCGACGTGCGCGACAGCTGGCGGCCTTTGGCGCGGTGCCGCATCTCAGAGCTCCTCGCCCGCCGTGAACGGCGTGGCGGGGGCCGAGCCCTCGTCCAGCACGCGAATCTCGCCGTTCAGCTCTTCCCACCGCATCCCGAAGTTGAGCCCTTCGCGGCGCAGCAGCTCGGCGATTTCGCCCAGCGCCTTCTCGCCCACGTTCTTCACTTTGAGGAGGTCGTCCTCGCGGTACTGCACGAGGTCACCCAGCGTCAGGATGTTGGAATTCTTGAGCGAATTGACCGAGCGGACCGAGAGGCCCACGTCGTCGATCGAGCGCGCCAGCGTGGCGCGCAGGCCGGCTTGCGTGTCGCCGCCGTCTTCGCTCGACTCGGCCGCCACCATCGGCACCTTGCCGAAGTCCACGAAGAAGCGGAAGTGCTCCTGCGCCAGTGCCGCCGCATACGCCACGGCGTCCTCCGGCGAAATCGTGCCGTTGGTCTCAACCGTGAGCGTCAGCCGGTCGTAATCGGTGCGCTGGCCGACGCGCGTCTCCGCCACCGTGAAGTTGGCACGGCGGACGGGATTGTAGATCGAGTCGATCCGCACCACGTCCACCGGCAGCGTACGATCCACGGGGTGCTGCTCGGCTTCGACGTACCCGCGGCCCTTGTTCACGTAGAGGTCGCCGCCGATGTCCTTGGCGTCCTGCACCGTGAAGAGCAGCTGGTCGGGGTTGACGATCGTGACCGAGCCCTGCGCCTCGATATCGCGGGCGTAGACCGGGCCGGTCTTGTCGTGGCGGATGTGCAGCACCGCCTCGTCGACTTCGGGCGCGAGAATCAGCGTGAGCTGCTTCAGGCGCTGGATGATCTGGTGCACGTCCTCGACCACGCCGGGGATCGTCTGGTGCTCGTGCACCACCCCGTCGAGACGGAACGCCCACACGGCCGCGCCGCGCAGCGAGGAGAGCAGCATCCGCCGCAGCGCGTTGCCGAGGGTGTAGCCGTAGCCCCGCTCCAGCGGCTGCAGGCGGAACTCGGCGGCATTGGGGTTGTCCTCGCGCTTGGTCATTTCGACCAGGTGCGGCCGGACCAACCCGCTCACATCGAGAGTCGTCATCACTTGGAATAGAGCTCGACGATCAATTGTTCTTGGGCCGCGATCGGAATGGCATCGCGGGTAGGCCGTTCGGTCATTTTGCCGACGGCCTTCTCGGCATCCACGCTGATCCACGACACGGGCTGCGTGCGCCCGAACTGCTCCAACGCCGCGCGTACCGGTACGAGCTCGCGGCTCGCATCCCTCACGCGGACCTCGTCGCCGGGGCGCACGCGGAAGGACGGAACGTCCACCGGGCGGGCGTTGACGAGAATGTGACGGTGCCGCACCAGTTGGCGCGCGGCGCGCCTTGAGGCGGCGAAGCCCATCCGGTACACCATGTTGTCGAGACGCGACTCGAGTGCGATCAGCAGCGCTTCGCCCGTGACGCCGGGCTCGCGCAGCACGCGCTCGAACACGTTCCGGAACTGGCGCTCGGAGAGACCGTAAATCCGCTTCACCTTCTGTTTTTCACGCAGCTGCTTGGAGTACTCCGACGCCTTGCGCCGACGGCCGGCCGTCTGGCCGTGCTGGCCTGGCGCGTAGCCGCGGCGCTCGATGGCGCACTTCTCCGTGAGACAGCGCGTGCCCTTCAAGAACAGCTTGGTGCCCTCGCGGCGGCAGAGCCTGCAGGCGGGGCCGGTATAGCGTGCCATGGATCAGACCCGCCGCTTCTTGGGAGGACGGCAGCCGTTGTGCGGGATCGGCGTGACGTCGCGGATCGAGCGGATCTGCAGGCCCGCGGTGGCAAGCGCCTGGATCGCCGATTCGCGGCCCGAGCCCGGACCCTGGATGCGCACGTGCACGCGCTTCACGCCGAGGTTCAGCGCTTCGCGCGCCGCCTGTTCCGCGGCCACCGTGGCCGCGAACGGCGTCGATTTCTTCGAGCCCTTGAACCCGGCCTTGCCCGAGGAACCCCAAGTGATGGCGTTCCCCTGCATGTCCGTGATCGTGATGAGCGTATTGTTGAACGTGGCCGTGATGTGGGCGATGCCCTCCGCCTCCACAACCTTCTTGGCGCGCTTGGCGCCCGCTTTTGCCGTTGCCATTTACTTTTTCAGCGCGGGCTTCTTCTTGCCCGCGATGGCGCGCCGCGGCCCCTTCTTGGTGCGCGCGTTGGTATGGGTGCGTTGGCCGCGCACCGGGAGTCCCTTGCGATGCCGCTGGCCCCGATAGGTGCCGATGTCCATCAAGCGCTTGATGTTCATCGCCACTTCGGTGCGGAGCGCGCCCTCGACCTTGTAGTCCCGCTCGATCACCTGGCGCAGCCGGGCCACCTCGGCGTCGCGCAGATCACGCACGCGGGCGTCGGGGCTGACGCCGGTCTCGGCCAAAATCTTCTTGGCGTTGCTCGGACCGATTCCGAAGATGTACGGCAGGGCGTACTGGATTTTCTTGTCGCGGGGCAGATCAATGCCTGCGATACGTGCCATTGCTCACCCCTGCCGCTGTTTGTGCTTGGGATTGCGCTTGCAGATCACCCGAATGACGCCGCGGCGCTTGATCACCTTGCAGTGTTCGCAGATCGGCTTGACGCTCGAACGAACCTTCAACGGACCGCTCCCGGGAAAAAATTCCGACTGAGCCGACAACTATAGCCGGGCCCGTAAGTGCCCGCAAGGGGCGAGATTACGGCGCGGTACGCAACTCCGCGAGCATCCAGGAATCGCCCGCGCGCCGGAACCCCAGAAACACCGTTTCCCGCCGTTCGTCGCTCGTCCCCACCACCTGATAGCGCCGCTCCAACTCCACGAAGCCCTTCCCCAGCTCTACCTCCCGCACGGTCTTCACGGCCACGCTGCATTCCACCACCGACCTGAGGTAGCGGCGCAGCAGCTCCACGGCCTGCGACCGTCCCAAGGGGGACGAGGGGTCGGCGCCCGGAATCTGCAACAGAATGCCGGAGCTTTGTCCCACCACCCCCCGGGCATCGTGTCCCAGCCACGCCGTGCGCACCTGTTCGGCCGCAGCCGCTAGTGACGGCTGCTGGGCAGCCGCGGGGCCGGCCAGGCAGGCGAGCAACAGGGCGATACGACCGATCATAGCGTCTCCACCAGACGAGCATACACCGCCGCGGGGTCTTTGGCCTCGGTGATCGGGCGGCCCACGACCAAGTGGGTCGCCCCGCCGCGCGCTGCCTCGACGGCCGTCACGGTGCGCGATTGGTCCCCCCGCGCGTCGCCGTCGGCCCGGATTCCCGGCACCACGATGCGCGGCCCCGATCCCAGCGCTTCGCGCAGGAACGCCACTTCCCGGCCCGACGCGACCACGCCCGCGAGCCCGGCGTGCAGCGCCATCTTGGCCAAGCGCTCTGCCTCGAAGCCCAGGTCCGGCACCCCACGGCCCAGGACCTGTTCGAAATCGGCGGGCTCGTGCGAGGTCAGCACGGTTACACCCACGACGGCGACGTCGGGCCCGGCGGCGTGCGCCGCCGCCTCGAGCATCGTAGTGCCGCCGAGGCAATGCACCGTCGCCATGGCGACGCCCGACTCCCGCGCCCCCGCCATCGCGCCCGCCACGACGCTCGGGATGTCGTGCCACTTGAGATCGAGAAACACCTTGAGACCACGCGCGATGAACTCCCGGACCAGCGCCGGACCTTCGCGCCCGTACAATATGGAGCCGATCTTGGCCCACCCGAGCCCCGGCAGCCGCGCGGCAAGCGCCAGCGCGTCGCGACCGCTCGGCAAGTCGAAGGCGACGATCAGCTCAGCCACGCGTCAAGCTCCGCGCGATGCGCGCCGGGACGCGCGGATCGGCCAACGCCGCGGTCCCGACCGCGACGAGCGTCGCGCCCGCGGCCAGATACTCGCGCGCGTCCGCGGCGCTGCGGATCCCGCCCACGCCGATCACCGGCATCCCCACCCGCTCCACCACCCGGCGCGTGGCCAGCACGCCGATCGGCAGCAGCGCGGGTCCGCTCACGCCGCCGAACCCATTGCCGAGCCGGCCGTCGAGCCCTCCGGGCATCGTGTTGACGAGGCTGACTGCGGCAGCCCCGGCGTCGCGCGCCACGCAGGCCATCATAGCGATGTCGGGCAGCGCAGGTGACAGCTTCACCACTAGGGGCTTGGTCGCCGCCTGGGCGCAGCGCGATACGAGATCGGCCAGCGCGCGTGGCTCGGCGCCGAACTCGAGCCCGCCCGCGGCTGTATTGGGACAGGACGCGTTGATTTCGAATGCCGTGATCGCGGCGAGCGGCGTGAGCCGCTCCACCACGCGCACGTAGTCGTCCACGGTAGCGCCCGCGACGTTCACGAGCACCCGCGCGCGCCGCAGGTTCGCCGCGAGCCACGGGAGCTCGTGGCGCGCGACCTGGTCGAGCCCCGGATTGGCGAGACCCACCGCGTTGAGCATGCCCCCGCGAAACTCGGCCACGCGCGGCGCCCGCGCCCCGCGCCGCGGCTCCGGCGTGACCGCTTTGGTCACGATGCCGCCCAAGGCATCGAGGTCCATCACCCCGGCGATCTCGTGACCGAAGCCCGCCGTGCCTGAGGCGAGCAGCACGGGGTTCTGAAACTCGACGCCCAGGAAGGCGACGCCGCTCACGGTCGCTCGCGCGGCCGGTCGGGCCGCACGTCGGGCCGGACCGTCGGCTTGGGATGGGCCTTCGCTTGCGGCTGATCGAGCTCGGTGAGAATCGGCGGATCGAGCAGCGGGCCCCGCGGCCCGGACACGGGCAGCGCAACGCGGCTGGTCCACGCCGCGCTGACATCCACGGGCACCAGGCCCAGCGCGCTGGCGAGGGAATCCTCGGCCGCCTGGAAGGCGGGGCTCAGCTCGCCGCGCAGCGCCAGCGTGTACGGCGAGCTGCCGTAGGTCGAGTCGAGAGCGCCAAGAATCGAATCCCGCCCCGCACCCGCGTACGGCAGCGCCGCCACCAGCGCCTTCGGGGCGAACAGCGACGCATCGTGCCGGCGCGCGAACTCGACAAACAAGCGCCGGGCGAGCCGTGGCGCGTGCAGCGAGTCGCGGGCGTATTCGGCGGCGCGGAATTCGGCGGGCTCCGAGTCGCCCTCAACCAGCACCGCCCGCAGGACCTCCTCGAGGGCATGCACCTCGCTCTGCACCAGATTTCCGCCGGGGCCCTGCTGCAGCCGGTTGAGATCGCCCCGCACGGCCGCGAGGTCGGCCAGCGAATCCGCCCGGGCACCGCGCACGCGCAGGAGCAGGACCCGGGCCCGCGCGCCCTCGACCGAGTCGGGGACGAGCGCCGCGATGGCCGCGAACCGCGTCGCCGCGGAATCGAGCTCGCCCGCGGCGAACCAGCGCGTGCCGTCGGCGAGCAGCAACCGGCCGCGCGCGCCCTGGCCCAGCCGCACGCGGGCGAGCACGCGCGCCAGCGTCCGCGACGCCGCCGCATTGCCGGCCCGCACGGCGACGGTATCCAGGAGTAGTTGCCACTGGTCCGCGCGGACGTTGCCGGTCGCCAAGGTGTCGAGCAGGCGCTCGGCCTCGGCGCTACGATTGGCCACCAGCAGGGCCCGGGCGCGCGCCCGTTGCGCGTCGGGCTCGCGCGAGCGGGCGAGCCAGGCGGCGGCGCCGGACGGATCGCCCCGGCTCAGCGCCGCTTGTGCCAGCAGGTATGCGGCGCGAGAGCGGCGCCCGGCGTCGCGCGAGCTGGTGAGCGGCTCAAGCTGCGCGGCGGCGGCGACGGGATTCCCTGCCGCCAGCCCGCATTCCGCGACGAGCAGCGTCGCCCGCTCGCGCAGAGTCGAATCCGGGGAGCGCGCAAGCACGCGACCGAGGGGCGCGGCGGCGGCGCTGCAATTGCCCATGCGCACCTGCGACTCACCCTCGAGCGTGAGCGCGTTGTCCGCCCAGTGGCTTTTCGGGTGGCGCGCCACCACCGATTCGGCCTTCGCCTCCGCCTCGGACCAGTAGCCGCTCGCTTCGGCGCTGCGCTCGTGCGCGTCGAGCTGGCGCGCCTGGTGCGCGGAGTGCTCGGCGCTCCACATCGCGTTGTAGTACACGCAGCCCGAGCCCGGTAGCGCCGCCACCAGCACCCCCAGCGCGCGCCAGGACCTCATTGCCCCGCTCCCTGCACGGTGAGCTTGTGCTCGAAGTCCAGCAAATAGGCGACGACCCCTGCGGCGATGGCCGTCGCGATCTTGTGCTGCCCGATGCTCGAGGCGAGGAACGCGCCGTCGTCGCGGTTGGTCGAGAATCCGGTCTCCACGAGAATCGCCGGCCGGCGCGCCGTCCTGAGCACCGCGAAGTCCGCCTGCTGCACGCCGCGATCGCCGCCGGGATGGACCGCCCTGACACTATCCTGCACCAGCTCCGCCAGCCGCGCCGACTGGCGCACGTACTCGTTCATGGCGAGGTCGCGCATGATGTAGTCCGCCGCCTTCAAGCCGCTGTCGGGCCGCGTATCGAAGCGGATGGCGCTGTTCTCGAACTGCGCCACGCGCTGGGCGTCTTCGGTCTTGGCATCGGAGAGGAAATACGTCTCGACGCCCGAGGCGCGCGATTGCCGCCGGCCCGGCGGCATCGAGTTGACGTGCACGCTGACGAATAGGTCGCAAGCGTTGCTGCAGTAGGCGCCGCGGTCGCCGAGATCGATCAGCGTGTCCGTGCTGCGGGTCATCACCACATCGATGCCGCGGCGGATCAGCTCGGCGCGCAGCAGCCGCCCGATCGCGAGGGTGATGTCCTTTTCGGCGAGCCGGCCGGGGAAGTACACGCCCGGGTTGCCGGGATCGGGGCCGCCGTGACCGGGATCGACCACCACCGTGTGCCGCAGGCGCAGTCCCGTCACCGGATTGGGCGGCCGCAGGATGGCGACAGCCGGCGGCGCCGAGACCACCAGGCGTCCGGTCCTCGCCTCCCAGCGATAGCGCGGCGCCAGCGTGCGCGGCAGGCACTCGGCTGTGCCACCCAGGATCACCGTGGCCGACGCGCCCGTGACGCTCACCGTCATGCCGAGGGGCTCCACCAGCAGTACTGCGGCGACGGCCGGCGCGCCGCGTTCCACGGAGACGGGGATCACGCTCGCCCCGCGCGACGTCACCACGATCACCGAGTCAGGCGGCCCAAAAGGACTCCCGAACGGTCGCCGGAAACGGGTCGCGGCGAGCGTGAGGAGCAGCGCGACGATGGGTCTCATCGGCGCCGGTCCCGGATGGTGCGGGCCAGATCGCGCTCGGCCTCCCGCTCGCGAATCGCCGCGCGCTTATCGTGCTGTTTCTTGGCGCGCGCCAGCGCGATGGCCACTTTGGCGAGACCGTCTTTGAAATACAGCTCGAGCGGCACGAGCGTGAGACCCTGGGTGGCGGTACCGCCGATCAGTTTCCGGATTTCGCGCTTGTGGAGCAGGAGTTTGCGGGAGCGCGCGGGCGGCGGGTTGTTGTAGCTGCCGGGCGCATATGGTGAGATGCTGAGGCCTTCGAGCCACAACTCGCCGTTACGGACATGCGCATACGCCTCACCCAGACTCGCTCGGCCGTCGCGCAACGACTTGACCTCCGTGCCTTTGAGCACGAGGCCCGCCTCCCACGTTTCCAGGAGGTGGTAGTCGTGCCGCGCGCGCGGGTTGCGGGCGATGGAGACCTTGTCCAAGGTGTCACGCGAAGATAGGTGCGGTGTCGAGAGCGGTCAAGCCAAGAGTTGACTTGAAGTTATACCGCTGTGTAGATTCGCCGTTCCATAAATCTGCCGAAGTGGTGGAACTGGTAGACGCGCTGGCTTCAGGAGCCAGTGGGCGCAAGCCCGTGGGGGTTCGAGTCCCCCCTTCGGCACTCCCCCGAGATCTACTGCCATAACGGAAAAGGGCGGCGATCCCTCGCCGCCCCGGCATCGTACGCTGCGCTGCGTCTTTCGGATCACGAACATTCACGCACGACAGGGCGGTCCGCCCACACGACGTCCCGCGCCAGTTCTGCGGGCACCCGCACGATGTGCACCGGCTGCGTGAACGCCTGAGTCGTCACACAGGTCGAGCCCGGCGTGGTCGTGGTCACATACGCCACGCTCCCGCGTTCGAAGCGCGCGATGCTGTCGATACGGATATCGTTCCCACCGCTCCCGCGTTGGCCCAACGCTGCCACCAAGACCTGGTACCTTCCGAAGTCGATGGACGGACGCGGCGCCTGGGGTGTGTAGTTCTCGTAAGCCTGCGCCCACACGCTCGCCCACGTGAACTGGTCGCCCACAACCAAGCGCTTCGCTGCTACGTCGCCGCTGTAATACAGGCGCGCCAGCGTGGCCGACGAGTCGGGCTGCCAGCTGCTGAGGCGCGAGCCCAAGGCGGCGATATCCTGCGGTGCGACTGGTGCCTCGCAGCCCAATCCCAGCGTGCACGCTGCGGCGCCAATCAATGCAGACAATGAACGTGTCATGGAACCCCCTCTGCTCTATCTACCCTCGGCGCGGGCCGCGGGTCACCACGGGTCGTCAGTAGCGCGGCAACGTCGGGTCCACCGCCCGAGCCCAGGCGTCGATCCCTCCCGCAAGATTCCGGACGTTCCCAAACCCCGCCGCGAGCAGAATGTCGCGCGCGTGCGCTGAGCGGACGCCGTGGTGGCAGTAGGCGACGATCGCGGCGTGCCCATCGAGCTCGCGCAGACGTCCCGGTAGCTCCGCGAGTGGAATGAGCAAGGAACCCGCAATGGCTGCGATGTCGTGTTCGAATGGCTCGCGCACGTCGAGCAATACCAACTGCGGATTCTTACCCCGCTCCGCGGCGAGGTCCTGCGCCGACATCTCCGTCTCCCGTCTCCCGTCTCCCGCCTCCTGATATCCACAGAACGCGTCGTAATCGATCAACGCGGTGACGGTCGGGTTAGCGCCGCAGATGGGGCAGGCGGTGTCCTTCGCGATGGCAATCTCTCTGAAGCGCAGCTTCAGCGCGTCGAACGTGAGCAGTCGCCCGACGAGCGACTGGCCGACGCCGAGTACCAGCTTGATCGCTTCGAGCGCCTGAATTGATCCGATGATCCCGGGCAGCACCCCCAGCACGCCGCCTTCGGCGCACGACGGCACCAATCCCGGTGGCGGCGGGTCCGCATAGAGACACCGGTAGCACGGGCCCAGCCGCGCGTCGAACACCGCAGCGTAGCCGTCGAAGCGGAAGATCGACCCGTAGACGTTCGGCTTGCCGAGCAGGACGCAGGCGTCGTTGACGAGGTAGCGGGTGGGGAAGTTGTCACTGCCGTCGACGATCACGTCGAAGTCCCGCAGGAGGCGCTGCAGGTTGGTGAGATCGAGCGCGTCGGAATCCACCATGCCGAGCGTGCCAACACCCGCAGCGGCGAGGTACAGCGCGGCCGGTGAGCCGAGACCGCCCGCGCCCACCAGCAGCACGCGCGCCGCTTTGAGCTTCTGCTGGCCTTCCACGCCCACCTCCGGCAGGAGGAGGTGGCGTGAGTAGCGCAGGATCTCTTCGTGCGACAGGCTGTTGGCGCTCACAGCGGAAAGCTAACGCCGCGGGGAAGGGTCCTTCAGGGCCTCGGCATCACGCTCACGCCCGCCTGGACGCCGAACACGTTCTCGCCCGAGCTGCGTTGCAGCCAGAGCACGCGCGCGTTGACGTTCCACAGGAGCTTGCCGGAGTTGATGTCGGCGCCGAGGCCGCCCTGGGCGCCCTGCGCCACGCCGCGATCGGGGCCCTGCGTGTAGAAGCCGGCGAGCAGCCCGCCGAGCACGCCGTAGAAGCGGCCCCAGGACGGATGCGCCGACGCTTCGTAGCCCGGCGCGAACAGAATTGCCGTGGGTTGGCACTGGCTCGAACACGGGCCCGTGATCTTGAACGGCGCGTAGTCGATCTGCAGGCCGATCGCGCCCGACTTCTTCGTGTCGCGGCGGAAGCGCACCCCCAGAAACGGCGCGCGCGCTGCGAGCGGGCCGCTCAGGTGGATCAGGTAACTGGCCTCGGGGCCCACGGTGCCCGCA
>WNFF01002343.1_pt1 | contig 17482 bp, 16 predicted proteins | sample 5400441 | NCBI WGS metagenome assembly WNFF01 (sample SAMN13153345, study PRJNA577476) | soil metagenome | isolation source: 120 cm saprolite under Douglas fir tree site 2 hole 3 replicate 1 | place: USA:California | collected 2015-04-18 | reverse complement strand
CCCAACGCACGGGCATGGTGACCTGGCGGATCAGGGCATGGCAGGCTTCGTCGCCAGTTTCGATCGTGTCGGCATCCACGTTGGTGACAACCGGGACGCGCAACGGGCCAAACGCGGTTAGCTTTAAGTCTTTTTCCAGCCTTTCCTGAGCCGGCATCATCAGGGCCGAATGGAAAGGCGCAGAGACCGCGAGAATTACGGCGCGCTTGGCGCCGAGCTGCGAAGCAATCTCCACCGCGCGCTTCACCGCGGCTGCGTGCCCGGAAATGACCGTCTGGTCCGGCGAATTCAGGTTCGCCGGCGCGCACACTTGGCCTTCGGCGGCGCGCTTGCAGGCGTCCGCGACCACGGCGTGGGACAGACCCATGATTGCGGCCATCGCACCCACGCCCGCAGGAACCGCTTCCTGCATGTAGGTTCCTCGCTTGCGAACGAGCTGGACGGCGTCGGCAAATTTCAGCGCGCCCGCGGCCACCAGGGCGGAATACTCACCGAGACTGTGGCCCGCCACGAAATCCGGCGACAGTCCCCTCTCCGCAAACACGCGAGATACGGCGACGGAGCACGTCAAAATCGCCGGCTGCGTATTCGCCGTCAGCTTGAGTTCTTCCTCGGTGCCTTCGAAGCACATCCTGGAAATCGAGAAGCCCAGCACATTGTCGGCCTCGTCAAAAACGGCCTTGGCTGCGGGATATTTTTCCGCCAGTTCCTTGCCCATACCCGGGTATTGCGAAGCTTGTCCCGGAAACACGAATGCGACTTTGCCCATCGTTAATCCTTTTCTCGCGCCGTCACGCAATGACCGCGGCTGCCGAGAGCTCCTGTTCGATTTTCTCGTTCATGCGCGCGCGGGCGAGTCCCGCGGCCACGCGGATGGCATTCTTCACGGCGTTGGCGTTCGAACGTCCATGGCCGATGACGCAAACGCCGCGCACGCCCAGCAGCGGCGCGCCGCCATACTCCGTATAATCAATGGTCTTTCGCAACGCCTTGAAGGCCCCTTTCGAAAGCATCCCGCCCACCTGCGAAACCAGCGAACTGTCGATGGACTTCCGCAGCAAGCCGAAAATCTGAAACGCGAGACCTTCGCAAATCTTCAGCGCGATGTTGCCCACGAATCCATCGCTGACAATCACATCCACGTTGCCGGAAAAAAGATCTCCACCTTCGACATTACCGACAAAATAAACTGGGCTCTTCTTCAGCCGGGAGTAGACCTCGCGGGTCAGCTCGTTGCCCTTGATCTCTTCTTCTCCGACGGAGAGCAATCCCACGCGCGGCCGGCGGTTGCCGAACGTCGCGCGGTAGTAAACCTCACCCATCACCGCAAACTGCACCAAGTGCTCCGGCCTCGAATCGACGTTTGCGCCCACGTCCAGCAGCACGGAAACGCCGCCCTTGGCGTTGGGAAACGGCGCGGCCAGCGCCACGCGATCCACCGATTCCAGGGTTCCGAGCAAGAACTTCGCCACGGTCATGACCGCGCCGGTGTTTCCTGCGCTGACCATCCCGTCGGCCTTGGCCTCGCGCACCAGCCGAGCCGCCACGTGCACCGAGCTGTCCTTCTTCCGCCGGAAGGCCTGGGCGGGGTGATCCTGCATGCTGATCACCTCGCTGGCCGGCACGATCTCAATGGGCAAGTTCGGCGCGGCGTGTCTCGCCAGCTCCACACGCACCACGCCTGGCTGGCCGACAAGCAAAATGCGCACGCCGAATTCCCGTGCAGCAAGGAGGCTGCCTTCGACCTCGGGACGGGGCGCGTGGTCTCCGCCCATGGCGTCAACGGCGATAGTGATCATGGGATTTTTGCCCGCAGGCTAAGCGAGAGAGACGCGAAACCCTTACGATGCCGCTTCTTGCGCCGCTTTGCCCTTGTAGTGTCCGCAATGAGGGCAAACCTGGTGCGGCTGTTTCATTTCGTGACAATTCGGACACTTGGCCAGCGCAGGCTTGGACAAAAAGTCGTTCGCGCGGCGCGTGCTGGTCCTGCGCTTCGAACCCGGGAAACTATTGTTTCTTGAGCCAGTCCTGCTTGAGGCGCGCGAGAGGGGCCATACGAGGGTCCGTCGCGTGGGTCTCACAGCGGCACTCTTCGTGGTTCAGGTTCGCGCCGCAATTCGGGCACAGCCCCCGGCAGCCGCTCTGGCAAATCACCTTTAACGGCAGCGCCAGCAGCACCTGCTCCTTGATCACATCCACCAGGAAGAGCCCTGAGCCTTGGTAAAAACCAATCTCCGTGTCGTCGTCCTTCAGCCGGTCTTCTTTCGGTTTGGCGTCCTTCGGAAGCGGGGCGTAAAAGAGGTCAAAGGAGCGGCCGACATCTTCGACGACTGGTTCGAGGCAGCGCGCGCATACCAGTTCGATCTTCGTTTCGAGGTTGCCCTCAATGCGAATCTGCGATTCCAACAACTCGGCCGTCGCAGTCACTTCCAGCGGTTCGACTTGCTTGATCTCCGCGGAATGAAAATCGATGCTGCCCGGAGCATAGGTCTTCCGGATGCGCAGCTTGTGAACAGCCAATTCCTTAACATCAAGGAACATCTCTTCAGCGCCTCCGGCGCGTACGCTCATGCTTTACCATTATTGAGTCGGCTCCCTGCCAAGTCAAGGAAGCGCCCGCATTTTCTGCCTATTCTTGCAACCTGTTCGTCACCGGCCCTGCCTAGCACCGCGGCGGGTCCGCGGGCACTCTCGCAAGCTAACGCAGCCGTTCGGGATCGACGCTCTGGTCAAGATAAATCCACAGCACGCGGGCAAAAAGCGTGATGGTTGGCGCGAACGGCAGGAACAATAAGACGGCCCAGATCATGACTTTGGTGATCCACCATCCCGTCAGAAACCAAAGTAACATAGCGATTGGCGCCATGACCAAGACACCCAAAGCAAAACTGAAGTACATGGCGCCCAGAAAATAGCCCGGTTCCCGCTCAAATTTGAGATCGCAGACGGGACAGCGCTCACACATCTTTGGGAATCCCCGGAAGATGGAGTAGCGGAAGATTCCGCCCATGCGGCAGCGGGGACAGCGCTGTTGGAGAATGCTTCCGAGCGTTGACGGCTTGGTGGCGGCTTCCATCGGCAGCAGCTTCTTTTAGGCTAACAGATAAGGAGGAACGATGACGGGCGGCTGCTAACTAATGTGGGCGTGAGAATGCGGGCGGCCAATTCTCTCAGACTTGGTTCTTGCAGCGGCGCTTGGGCATCCGGAAACGACCTGCGATCAAATCTGCCGGTTTCTCACTTTTTCTCTAACCGTTTCGACGCAGCACCAGGCATCCAGCCAGCGTGTCGTGCAGCGCCTGCTTTTTCGCGGTGAATCCCGCCATGATGTATCCGATAAATAGGGGCACCATGTTGGTGATGATTTTGCCAAAGTGCCTTCCCGTCGAGCGAGCGAAGCTGACGCGTTGTCCAGCCATGTCCGTCACCACCAGACCCAGCGCTTTTTTCCCGAGCGTGGCCTGCCACTCCGAGCTTTCCATCAGCGCATGGTACAACCACGTCAGGACCAGGCTGGCAGTGGCGAGAAGAAAGACAAAGCCCATGAGCATGAAGATGCCGGCATCATTCAGGTCTTCGTTGGGATGGAACTCGTCGAGGAATCCGCGCAGTCCCGTCAGAAAAATCAGCGGGATCAGTACCAAGACCAAGCCCAAACCCAGCACTATGTTGTCAATGAGGAGCGCAAAAAAACGCAGCCAAAATCCGGCGTACTCGACGCCCGGCACGGTAGCGTATTCGCCATAGGCGGGAATGACCGCCGCGCCACCTCCCACTAGTGCCGCGGGCGATGCACTCAACATCGGCGCGCGCAATGGCACAGCAGCAACAGTGAACGCTTGCCCACAATTCGAGCAAAACGCGGCGCCAGCCACCATCACGCCGCCGCACTTGGAACAATACACGGTGCCTCCTCTACTTTTTCCTGGCCGCCCGCGAATCCACAAAAACCGCAGCCAAATCCTACTTATAAGCGAGGGCAGGGTCAATCCGGCACTGGACAACGGGAGAACGGCAAGATTTTCATAGCACTAGTACGCAATCGCTCTCTGTAACCATTTCGCTTCACTCCGCGCATCTCATTGATTTAAGGAGATTTAATAGCGGTGATGCAAAACTTTCCAGTTTTGGCTCATTTCGTGCGCATAATGAGTGCGGTTACCTATAGTTCTGAACCGTTTGCAGCCGCCGGCACCCAGCCCCGCGCGGCACACTTTCGTTTTCTCAATCGGCCCATTTTATTGAAGAGGCTTATTTTCATTTATGCGGAATGCGGGGTCTGATGCGCACGACTCTGAAAATCGTCCTGCCGCTGATTGTGAGCGTCGCCGTAGTGTCTTTGCTTTTTGCTGCCTACCAGGTGCGCACGGAAAAACGACTCTTGCGCAGCGACCTTTCGCGCCGGGCGGCGATTCTCGGCGAAAGTCTTCAGGAAAGCGTGGAGCCGCTGCTCGATCGCGGGCCGGACAGGAGCTTGCAACGTCTGGTCGACCGCTTCGGCCAGCGCGAACATTTAAAGGGCGTGGCGGTTTACAGCGCCACGGGCGCCCCGCTGGCAATCACCTCTGGAGTGTCGCCCGCCTTCCGATTGCGGCCCGCTGCGGCAATTCGCGCCATGCAGGGAGACGCCGGGGTAGGCGAATTTCTCAGCGCCGATCAAAATCTTTCCCTGAATCCGGAAGAAGAAGTTCCCGTACACATCTACGCGTTGCCGCTTCATAGCAATGGAGCAGTTGCGGGGACGCTGGCGCTGTTCCACGATACGAGTTACATCGACAAGCAGGTCTCCCATACACTTCGCGACTCCTTGCTGAACGCGCTCATTCAAACATTACTGATTACGGGACTCGCGCTGGTCCTGGTCCGGTGGACATTTACGGAGCCGCTGATGCGCACGGCGAATTGGCTGCGAACGCTGCGAACGGGACAGCCGAGCACGGCGCCGCCGTTACCGAAAGGCGAAATCCTGGATCAACTGCATCACGAAGTGACGCACCTGGCCAATGATCTGAACACGGCGCGGGCAGTCGCGGAGGAGGAGGCGCGCTTGCGTGATTCGAACGCCTCGATTTGGACGGCGGAGCGCCTGCGGGTCAGCCTGCGAAACAAGCTTCAGGAAAAGCCGCTGTTCCTGGTTTCGAATCGCGAGCCCTACATGCACGTGTTCAATGAAAAAGACAAGTCCATCAACATGATCGTGCCCGCGAGCGGCGTGGTCACCGCGCTCGAGCCGCTCATGCTGGCGTGCAACGGCACGTGGATTGCGAATGGCTCGGGTAACGCCGACCGCGAAGTCGTGGATGCCCACGATCACCTGCGCGTTCCGCCCGATCATCCGAGTTACACGCTGCGCCGCGTGTGGCTCAGCGACGAGGAGGACAAGGGCTATTACGAGGGGTTTTCGAACGAAGGATTGTGGCCGCTCTCGCACATTGCACACACACGCCCGGTGTTTCGTCCCGAAGACTGGCTACAGTATCAAAAAATCAACCGGCGGTTTGCGGACGCCGTGCTGCAGGAAATGGAGGGCGCCGAATCGCCAATACTTCTCGCGCAGGATTATCACTTCGCGCTGCTGCCGCGAATGGTGAAGGACGCGCGGCCCGACGCTCGAGTGGCAATTTTCTGGCATATCCCCTGGCCGAACGCGGAAGTCTTCGGGATCTGTCCGTGGCAGCGCGAGCTCGTCGATGGGCTCCTTGGCGCCGACCTCATCGGTTTTCATATTCAATCGCACTGCAACAATTTTCTGGAGACCGTGGACCGCGCGGTCGAAGCGCTCACGGAATGGGACCGCTTTGCCGTGAACCGGCAAGGCCACATTACGAGGGTACGACCCTATCCCATCAGCGTGGCATTCCCTGAAAGTTCGCAAGGGGTCGGCGCATCACGCAACTCCGGTGAAGAACGCGCCGCACTCTGCGCCGAGATGCACGTTGAGGCGTCGCTCCTCGGAGTGGGCGTCGACCGCATTGATTACACCAAGGGAATCCTCGAGCGCTTCCGCGCCTTGGAGCGTTTTTTTGAGCTCAATCCCGTTTACCAGCAGCGGTTGACTTTCGTGCAAATCGGCGCGCCCAGCCGGACAGACATTGAGCGGTACAAGAATTTTCTCGAGGAAGTCAGCGCGGAAGCCGAACGCATCAACGCGCGGTTCCAGACGGCGCGCTGGAAACCCATCGTGTTCCGCAAGAAGCACCATTCGCACGAAGAGATCGCACGCTTTTACCGCGCATCGTCTTTCTGCATGGTGACCTCTTTGCATGACGGAATGAATCTGGTGGCCAAGGAATATGTGGCTTCGCGCGAAGATGATCAAGGAGCGCTGATCCTGAGCACTTTTGCGGGCGCGGCGCACGAACTATCGGATGCCCTGCTGGTCAATCCCTATGACATCTCGCAACTCGCGGAGTCCATTCATCGCGCGCTGGAGATGCCTGAAGAGGAGCAAGCCCGGCGGATGCATCGGATGCGGCACACGGTGCGCGAGCACAACATCTACCGCTGGGCGGCAAATCTTCTCTCCGATCTCACAGAGATTCGCGTTGAATTGACGGAGCGTGTGGAGGCGCCCCAGGCAACATGATCCGGCCCGATGGAGTTACATCCCCCGTTTTGGCGCGTCGCGGGACTCCTGCCGCCCTGTCCGGGAATAAGGAGTCTCCCGCATGAATACCGCAGAAACGCCGTTCGAATTCGTGACCGTTTCCTATCTGACGCGAATCGGCAACCAATCGGCCGGCACGCTCGCGGAGTTGCTGACGGGGCTGGAGCACTGCAGCGACGCATCTATTTTTCACCACACGTTTCAAACGCTGGGCAGCCACCACTTCCTGACGGAAGGCTTTTCGAACGATTTCGCCCAATGGGTGCTTTCGGACACGAACCGGAACGACCTCGCCGAACAGCTTGCGGCGCTCGACATTCGCGACTACGTTTCCATCGCCGCGCTGCGCAGCGATTTGTGCCGCGTGGTTGCCGACTATTGTACAACGCATCCGCACTTCGCGAGCCAGTCCGCGCTGGAGCGATTTTATTTTTGCGAAAGCGTGGAAGTCACCGCCCCTCTTGGCCGGAACGCCCGAACGCTGGACGAATTTCGCCACGGGATCGCGCTTCTAAGCCATTCGGGTTTCTATTTTCATTTTATTTCATCGCGACTGAGGCTGCAGCTCCGGACCAACGACTTCTCGCACTGGCTGGCCGACGGACTTGGTCTGCGAACGCTGGCCGAGAGCGTAAACAACATTGATATTTACACCAACACGCTGGACAGCACACGCGCCAAACTGCTCCGGCTTATCGATCGCGAAAGGAGAAAGGCATGAGCGAAGCCCTAGCCCTCGGGCGCATACCACTGGATGATTATGCCGAGCTGCTTGGCGCAGGTGAAATCGAGGAGCTTCGCGCGCTGGCAACGCCGCTGCGCGGGCGGACTATCCAGATGGTCAATTCGACAGCCGTTGGCGGCGGCGTAGCCGAAATTCTCACTCGGCTAGTGCCGCTGGCGGAAGAGCTGGACCTGAACATCAAATGGGAAGTAATGAGCGGGGGCGAGGATTTTTTTGAGGTGACCAAGGCATTTCATAACGCGCTGCATGGCGCGCCGTACCATGCGAGTCAAAGAGACTTTGATATTTTCCTGGCCTACAACGAGAAGAATCGCGAGAGGCTGCCGCTGGATGCCGAATTCGTAGTGATCCACGATCCGCAACCAGCGGCGCTGATCGAGGCGCGCAAGCCGGGAGGGAATCATTGGGTGTGGCGCTGCCACATCGATCTTTCGCGTCCCAACCGGACGGTGTGGGATTTCCTTGAACGATTTGTTTCCAAATATGACGGCGCCATGTTTTCTTCGCCGGAATTCTCGCGGCAGCTTCCGATCCCGCAGTATCTTTTTTATCCGGCCATCGATCCGCTTTCGGAAAAGAATTGCGAATTGGAGCGTGAATTCATCGCGCAAGTGCTGGCTCGTTATGGGATTGATTCGCAGCGCACGATCCTGACGCAAATATCCCGGTTTGACCGGCTGAAGGACCCTGTCGGCGTAATCCGGGCTTACCGTATCGTGAAGCGATATTTCGATTGCCAACTGGTTCTTGCGGGCGGCAGCGCCTCGGATGATCCCGAAGGCGCGGTGGTGTTAAAAGAGGTCTTGCGGGAAGCGGATGGCGACCCCGACATCAAAGTGCTGGAACTGCCGGCCTGGGCGCCGCTGGAAGTGAACGCCTTGCAACGCGCCTCCACGATCGTTCTGCAGAAAAGCTTGCGCGAGGGGTTCGGACTCACGGTTTCGGAAGCGCTGTGGAAAAAAAAGCCGGTGGTGGCCTCGGCGGTGGGCGGGATTCCCATCCAGATCATTCACAAGCACACAGGATTGCTGTCGCATTCCGTAGAAGGCACGGCGTATCAGATTCGTTTTTTGCTGTCGCATCCGGAGATTGCTGTGAAACTGGGGGAGCACGGGCACGAACACGTGAAGGAAAATTTTCTTATCACGCAAAAACTGAAGCGTTACCTGACGCTCCTGCTGACACTGGCACGCGGATCGTGAGAGTCCTCTAATCGCCCTGGCAACTCTTCGTTGCGGGTTCTCATCTAAGGGGAAGAAGCAGCAGCTTCTCCCCAGCCGAAGCCAGCCCGCTGCTTTCTGTAATTCATACTAACTCTGTGCAAGGAGAACACGAATGAAGCGTGTCGCACTATTGCTATTTCTCGCAGGCTGGCTGGTGCCGGTGGCCTCGGCGCAGGACCATTTTCAGGTTGGCGCTTACGCGGATTACTTCCGCCTCTCGCAAACGAACACGAATATGGCGGGACTCGGAGCGCGTGTGGGCTACAAAGCGTTCTCTCACGTGATGCTGGAAGGAGAGATGAGTTACGATTTCGACCAGGCTTTCACCGACCACTGCGTGGCCACGGGCTGCACGGTCACGGTGGCAAACAGCAGTCTCAAAGTGCTTCACGGGCTGTTTGGGCCAAAAATTATAGCCGGCCACGGGGCGATTCGGCCATTCGTCACGCTCAAGGGCGGCTTTGTTAATTTCCGGCTGGATCCACGGCCGGCTACTTTCGGAACGTTTACGGACTCCGTGAACAACCTGCGCGCAAACAACGTCAGTGGCGCGATTTATCCGGGTGCCGGACTGGAGGGACACATCGGCCCAGTGGGTCTACGCCTCGAAGCAGGCGATGAAATCTACTTCGCAGGCGGCACGCATCACAATGCGCGTGTTGCTTTCGGGCCATTCATCCGTTTTTAGGTCCGCCGCCGGGAGGTACAGCGGTGATTTTTGGGTCCCTGCATGGGGGTGGATCGCCCCGGTTTTTTCGATGGCGGGAATGTGGGGCGATCGCTTCCCATCGGGATCAGACAATGCTGCGGTCCGCGGCCTGCAGCTGAATATAGGCACAGTGTCCGATCAGCGGGCAGACTTCGCATCTTGGATTGGCGCGCTTGCAAGTCTGCTGCCCGTGCTTCTTGAGCAGCAGGTAGGCCCTTTGGCGCGCCGCATACGTCTCCGGCAATCCGGTGCTCAGAATGTCGCGCGCCGCGCGATAATCCGCTGCATAGTTTTTTCCGGCCTTTCCAAACCACAACCGCGCGGGAACCTCGACAAACGCCGAGGGCACGGCGGCTACCGGCGCCAAATTTGAAAACAAAAGGATTTTGTCCGCGCTTGGTTCTCCAATCACGGGAAACTCCCGGAGAATTTTTTTTGCGCCGTGAATGCCTTTACCCGTTTGATGTTTTTCTTCTTGCACCCATTTCTTCAGTTCGGCCTTGAGATCCCCGCCAAATTCAGACTTCACTTTGCGGGCGATTTCGTGCAGTCTAGCCGCCCGCTGCTCGGGAACGATTCCGCCGAGCCGAAGCAACTTCGCTATTCTTGCGTTGGGCGCCGCGAGAATCTCTTCTGGCTTCAAGTCGACCTCTCGTTTCAGGGCATCAAATCCCTTTGAACAAGACGCGTCCGTAGCGGGATATCCCGAATTCAAGTACAGAATCATTTCGTAGGGATCTGCGGGGCCCACGGCTTTTTGCGGCCCGTACAATTTCTCCAACAGATCCAAAACTTCGTTAAGATTTCGCAGACGATTTCTCCTCCAATCAAGGGGATATGGCCGATTTGTCGCCGAGAGAACTGCCCAAATGTTCTTGATGCTGGCGAAGGAGGAACTGGTCGGTCATGCCAGCAATGTAATCGCAAACGATGACGTACCGCGGTTCCATTTGCGCAAGCCCTTCATAGGAAGTTGGCATCGAGCCTTGATGTTCTGAGTAGTAAATGAAGAGCTCTTCCAGATACTCCACGGAGCGGTCGCGGTCCCCGGCGATAGCAACGTGGTTGTAGATGTGCGCGAAAAGGAAGTCCTTTAGCTGGCGATTCCGCGCAGCCGCCGCATCGCTGAAGCCAGCAAGGCGATTGGGAGCCCGGCGTATGTCTTCCACGGTTGAGGCATTGGAAGTGAGGACGCGCTGCCGCGTAGTTTCAATGAGATCGGTAGCCAGCGCATCGAGAACGCGCTTGAGGGCTTCGTTGAATATGAGTTTTTCGCGCGCCCCTGGATGCGCGGAATCGACTTGAGTGTAGGCTTCGCCAAAGAATCCCACTTCTTTGCGCAATACGGCGAGATCGAGGAGTTCGGCCTCGAGCGCATCGTCGATGTCCGCGGTATTGTAAGCAATTTCATCGACCCAATCGATGAGCTGCGCTTCGAGTGGCGGACGCAAATCAAGAAGGTATTCGGCCAGTTGCGGAAATTCCGCAGCAGAGTAATCACGCGAGTGCTTGATGATGCCTTCGCGAACTTCAAACGTTAGATTCAGGCCGGGAAAGTCGAGATAGCGCTGCTCAAACTGTTCGACGATGCGCAGCGCATGCAGATTGTGATTGAAACGCCCGCCGTGTGCGCGCATCAACTCATCGAGTTTGCGCTCGCCGGCATGGCCGAATGGAGGATGGCCGATGTCGTGAACGAGCGCGAGCGCTTCAGCAAGCTCGGCGTTCAATCCCAGCGCTGAGGCGACGGTGCGGGCAATTTGCGCGACCTCGAGCGTGTGGGTCAGCCGATTGCGGAAATGGTCCGAGTAGCGCGTGGTGAAGACTTGCGTCTTCGCTTCAAGGCGGCGGAAAGCGCGGGAATGGATGATGCGATCGCGATCACGGGCGTAGGCACTGCGGTAAGGATGGGGCGGCTCCGGGTAGCGGCGACCGCGGGAGTGTTCCACGGGCATCGCCCAGGGAGCGGGATGAGGAACTGGTTCGATGGGCCGCTCCGTCATGTTGGAGATGGTCCGCCCGTACTCTCAGGCGCGGAGCGGATCAGGATTTCGGAGAAAGAGTATCCAGGCCGCGATCCGCTTGATCGGCAATGGCAGTGTCCGGGAATTCTTTCTTGATCTGCTGATAGATGCTGGCGGCTTCTTTCGGGTTTGAATTGCGAAGAACGCCGGCAAGTTCCAGCAGCGCCAGCGGCCGCGGCACAAGAGCGCTCTGCTTGTCCGCCAAAGCGCGAAAGATTCTGACGGCATCATCGGGCTTGCCGGTACGTGAGTAAATGGTCGCCATCTGATACTGCGCCATGGCCGCGAGCTCTTTGTCGCCGCCTCCGCTGATCTTCTTCAGTTCCTCAAGGGCCTGATTGTGGCGCTCGAGGCTCTCGAGACAAAGCGCGGAGTAGTAGCGCGCAAGTTTTCCGGGATTCGTGCTGGGATATTTGTCGGCTACCTTGGAGAACTTTTGCATGGCATCCTGGGCGCGCGCGGACTCATCGGGATAGAACGGCTCGCTGGGATCGGCGGGGTCGGGAACCGCGGCGATGCGGCCCTGGTAGGCTTTCATGGCAGTATCGAAGTCGGCGGACGCCGCGACAGTCTGGCGATCGATGTAGAATCGCCAGCCGCCATAACCGAGGGCCGCCACCAGAGCAACGATCACGACAATGAGCGTGAATTGCCCGTGAGAAATGACGGCTTCGGCGCCGTGCTCGATGGTTTCCTTAATTCTGTCGTGCTTCAGTTCTTTGCGCGAAATATGATCGGACACACAGGCTCTCCTGATTGGTCTGGAACCTGCAATCGTAACATAAGATGCGATCGCCAGCGGGTTCGCAGCGCAGGCCGCGGGCGGGGAGGCGCAGATTAACTGTTCCGACCGGCAAATGTTTGGGGCGCAACTTAGGGCCTCGGATGGTGTTAATTTTGAAGTATGCAGACGGCTTGTATTCATTGTGGCGCGGAACATTTGCTGAAAGACGGGCAGTTCGGCGGTCACCCGAAAGTGCAGTTCAAATGTTCGAAGTGCGGGAAGACCACCATCGTGGAGATCAAACGGCGGGTGGATTCCACGGTGGTCATGTCGCCGCTTCCTTCGTTTGCAAGGGCCAACGCCTCGAGTTCGAACCTGCACCTGCCGCCGCCCGATCCGGGAATCCGGCTGCCCGAAAAAGGGAAGGTGGTGCTCAGCATTTTGTCGGGCCCAGCGAAAGGCGAGAAGCACACGCTTGGCAAGCCACGGGTCACGCTGGGGCGCAAAGGCGCGGACATTCCGCTGAGTGATCCAGAGATTTCGAGGCATCACTGCTTGCTGGAAGTGCGAGACACGTACATCAATCTCAAGGATCTGGATTCCACCAACGGCACTTTCTTCGACGAAGAACGTGTGCGCGCGGCCATGTTGCGGGATGGTACTGAATTCCGAATCGGTGGCAGCGTGATCCGTGTGAATTTCCACCTGAAGTAGTCCGGCTTCGCTCTTCCGCCAGGCGGTTCCATCCGTGCTTCCATTCGCAAGATTGGCTTTGTGAGATACTAACGCCGATTTCACAATGGTCCGGGGTCCGATGAATCGCATCTCCGCCTGCCTGATTACATTCAATGAGGAACACAACCTGCCGCGAGCGTTGAGTTCGCTCGCGGGAATTGCCGATGAAATTGTGGTTGTGGACTCCGGGAGCTCGGACCGCACCGGGAGAATTGCGAAGGCGGCCGGCGTTTCCTTCTTTGAACGGGCTTTCACCAACCACGCCGATCAAAAGAACTATGCGGCCTCATGCGCAGGGAACGATTGGATATTTCTGCTGGATGCCGACGAAGAGCTGAGCGGCGAACTGCGCAGCTCCTTGCTGGAGTGGAAGCAGCGCACGCCGGCATTCGCAGTTTACGAAACGGCACGCCTTACCTGGTATCTCGGAGCGTGGATTCGTCATTCGCGATGGTATCCGGACTTTCAGCGGAGGCTCTACCGAAGAGACAAAGCTAGTTTCTCCGGAATGATCCATTCAGCCCTGCGTTTCGAGGGAAAGGCAGGCCAGTTGAAGGGAAACTTGCTGCACTACACGACCCGGACACTCGCGGAGCACGAAGGCAAAATCGAGGGCTATACCACGGTCATTGCCGGAGAGATGTTTTCCCAGGGCAGACGAAACTGGAGAGCCGCCATGTGGCTGGCAGCGCCGTGGAGCTGGTTTCAGAATTACGTGATGTATCTCGGGTTTCTGGACGGCTATCGCGGATGGCTGATCTCGCGGTTGGCGGCGCGTGGGACGTGGCTGAAATTCAAAAAGCTCGGGAAGCTCATCGAGGCGGAGCGCCGCGCAGGCGGAGCTCGGACGCGATGAGGTTACTCTACGTGGATCTGGAGCGGGAATGGCGCGGAGGGCAAAGCCAGGCATTGCTGACGCTCCGTGGATTGCAGGAGCGCGGACATGAGGTCGAGCTGCTGGGGGCGCGCGATTCACCACTTGCGAATGGAGCCGCAGAAGCTGGAGTCACCGTTCATCAGGTTCCACGACTCGGTTTGCGCGGATGGGCCGCCCGTGCAATACGCACCTTGATCGCTGCGAGGCGATTCGAACTTGTTCATCTTAATGAGCCGCACGCGTTGACTGCGGCATGGCTGGCGGGGGCTCACGCGCATCCTCCGTTGTTGCTCTCACGCCGAATTGGATTTCCGCTTCGGAAAAATGCGGTGTCACAGGCTCGATACCGGGCCGTGGAACGATTTGTCGCCAACAGTACAGAGGTGGCACGCAGCCTGCTTGATTCGGGCATCGCTGAAGAGCGAATTTCAATCGTGAATGAGGGTGTGGAAATCTTTCCATTGCGAACGCTGGAACAGCGAAGCAGCGCGCGGAAGCACTGGGGCGTGCGAGAAGGCGAATTCTTGTTCGGATGCGTCAGCGTTTTTGTGCCGGAGAAAGGACAGCGACACTTGATTGAAGCACTTGCTCTGGTAAGAGCGCTGCATCCCGAGGTGCGGCTGCTGCTCGCTGGAGACGGCCCCTGCCGCGCGGAACTGGAGGCGCTTGCAAAGCGCCTTGGGCAGGCAAAAGCGGTGCTTTTTCCAGGGTTCGTAAAGGAAGTTGCTCAAGTGTACGCGGCGCTTGACGCCTTTGCATTTCCCTCGGAGTTTGAGGGCCTGGGAACCGCATTGCAAGCAGCGATGGCCGCGGGCCTGCCTTGTATTTCGACAAAGCGTGGGGCGCTCGGCGAAGTTGTGGATAGCGAACGCACTGCACTGGTTGCCGAACCTAGCGGCAAGGAGTTTGCCGCCCTGATGTTGCGACTGATCAATGATGAAGGGCTTCGAAGGAAGCTCAGCGATGCAGGCCGCCGCGAGGTGGAGCAGCGTTTTTCGGCAGGCCGCATGGTCGAAAACACGCTCTGCGTTTACGAGGACGTTCTCAAGAAAAGACGAACGGCGTGAGAATAATGGAATCGGAGCTGCCGCCTGAACCGTGCTTTAAAAAGGTTGAAGCGCTCAGCAGATTTATAGGATCCGCTGAGCGCTTCAGACTTTCTTGTAACTTTTGCACCAGTTTTCTGTCTTCTCTTTTTGTTCCAGGCGTTTCCCTCCTATCCGCTCGCCGTTTTACGTCAAGCTATCTTGGGAATTGAACAACCCATCGCCCCTTTGGCTCGAGGAACTCCACGCCGATGGCAAAGCCTTCGCCTTGCAATGGCTGGCAGTAAGCAACACGACCCGAGGAGCGAAACTCACCAGTGCGCGAGGCCAAAACCAGAGGTTCGCCTTGTTCCCAGCGGCGCACACTGACGACGCGCGCGCCGCGCGCACTCACATTCTCAGTAAAAGTCGATTCCGAGCCAGGCGCCTCGCGATGCCCGTCAATCAGAACGGGAATTTCCATCGGGATGCGACGTTCGACTCTGTGAAACGTAAATCTCTTCGCGTGAGGCATGGTTTTACTCATCCTCACAGGCACGCGGCGATGCGCGTGAGATTTTGAACGCTGCTCCTGCCATGGTGCTTCATGGCATAGAGGGCGCGGTCAGCAGCGCCAAGAAGTCTTTCCGGCGTGTCGCCATCTTCCGGGAAAGCCGCGACTCCGGCGCTGACAGAGAGCGTGGGGTGCTCCGGCTCAGCGGAGAGACGCTCGCGGATTCGAGAGACGACGCGAGACGCGACGTCCTTGCCGGCTTCCGGGAGGACCAGCGCGAATTCGTCGCCGCCGTATCGCGCGGCGGTGTCAATCGCCCGCGAATGATTTCGCAAAATCTTGGAGATACGCACCAGGGCGCGGCTGCCGGTCAGATGGCCGTACTGGTCGTTGATGGTCTTGAGGCCGTCCATGTCAAGAAGCGCGACGCTGAAGGGCCGCTGTGTGCGGCGCGAACGGTCAAGCTCCGCTTCGAGAACGCTGATGAGGCGACGGTAATTCGACAACCCCGTGAGTGGATCGGTGACAGCCATCGAGCGCACTTGCTCGAAAAGCCGAGCCTGATCCAGCAGCGCGCCGGAAAGCATGACGACGTAGCTGAACGTCTTGGTCAATTCCGAAAGAAAAAAGGGACCGTCGAAGAGCTGCCGCGAAAATGCCGCTGATAAGTGGCAGATGACATTGAGCGAAGCCACGACAAGGAGAGAGTGATCAAAAAGGCTGGCAGCGCCTTTCTTGTCTCTGCCGTTCTTGAGGCGCTGACGAAAACAGACCGCCGCAATCAAGAACAGCGCGGCAGGGAGCAAATCCCAGGGACGAGACAGCAGGTTGGCAGCATGCGCTACGGGCGCGGCGGGCGCGGCAAGAAACGCGGCGCTCGTCATGTAGGCGGCCAAGGCAACGACAAGCAGACCGGCTGCGGTTTCCTTGCTGGGCTGCCGGGCCGTGGGCATGTAGCGCTCGACTGCGACAGCAGCGAGCAATAGGACGGCAAGCAATGTCCTGCTCACCATCCAACCCATAGGAATGGGCGAGAGGGCGAAGGCTCCGGAGTTGAGCGAATCGTTCAGGCCAAAGCACCCGACAGTCTCAATGATTCCTGAGAGGACAAACCCAAACGCGAGAATCAACGCTGTCCGGTCGTGGGTGCCGCGGAAGCGAACCAGCGCGTTGGCGGCATAGCAAAAGCTGACGAGTGTGCCCCCAACTTCAAGATACAGATAGCTTTGCGGCGAGCTTGCTGCGCTGATTTGCCGCAGGTAGAAGAGGACGGCAAAAAACAGGACGAGAGACATCGCACCGGAGGCGGCGAAAACGCGCCTATGGACCATCTGCGAAGAGACCGAGTTTCGGTCACCGCGGACAAAACCGATGATCTTGCCCCAAACACCCACAACATCCCCCCAATTGCCGAAGAAAAACTGCCAACTAGCGAGGAGTGCAAGTTTGTGCCCTTTTCCGGCTGGAAATGTATTTGGCGTAACCATCTGAAATTAAATAACTTATAGATGCGTGCCAGCAGAGAGGAAACTGCTTGAAACACCGCGAGACATGGCGATCCCGACAATCTCGTAGATTAGGACGCTATCATTTTTGTTTCGTTAGAGTTACCGGTCGGAAGGCTAGTATCAGGCAGGTCCTCGGAACTGTCTCAGCTTGAGACAGTCTCAACATTTGAAACAGCTCGTTGCAGCTTCGTTGAAGCATCTCTTACAGCTTAGGTTTTGGCGGGGGCAACTCCCGAGCAGCCACAAGGTCAGCGAATCCACAGGTCTTGTGCGAGCCATCACAAAAGGGCTTGTTGGCCGAGTGCCCGCAACGGCAGAGCCCGATCGTGGTCCGTCCCGCCAAGCCAAAGGGCTTACCTTCGGGGTCAAATATCTCGAACTCGCCTTCCACCCGGATAGATCCGTTGTGATTGATTGTTATTTTCGTGGCCGCCACTTTTTCCCCCGGACAACAGAAAGTATGCCCATACTCCCGCGCAGCCACAAGCACAAAGGACAACCGCCATCAGGCGGTCGGGGCGCTGTAGTCACGCAACAGAGGTCTATTAATACAAATCAGTACTTCGGAACGGACGGATCAACCTCGTCGGACCACGCAAGGATGCCGCCTTTCAGGTTGAGGATTTTGCGGAAGCCAGCTTTGCGCAAGAAGTCGACGGCCTCGGCGGAACGCTTCCCGCTGCGGCAATGCGCCACGATTTCCCGTGACGAATCCAGTTCGTGGACGCGCCGCGTCAGTTCCCCAAGCGGGAGCAGATGCCCCTTGAGGTTGCAGATCTGGTATTCGTGAG
>WNFF01004032.1_pt1 | contig 17487 bp, 19 predicted proteins | sample 5400441 | NCBI WGS metagenome assembly WNFF01 (sample SAMN13153345, study PRJNA577476) | soil metagenome | isolation source: 120 cm saprolite under Douglas fir tree site 2 hole 3 replicate 1 | place: USA:California | collected 2015-04-18 | reverse complement strand
CCTTACCCCTTCCCAGCTCCAAACACCCATCTCCTGTGAGGCAAGGCCAATCTCCGAGGATATCGGATCAATCCATTCTAAGGAGGAAACACGCCATGTCAAAGGAGAGCATCTCCATCTCCCGTCGACTGATTGAAGAAGTGTGGAACAACCGGAGGCTGGACGTTGTGAACGATCTCATCGCCTCCAATTATGTCAGCCATGACCCCAACACTCCCGACTTCGGGAAAGGGCCGGAAGGATACAAGCGGCTCGTTAGCCTGTACACCACCGCCTTCCCCGATCTCCGCCTCACCATTGAGGACACCGTCTCCGAAGACGACAAAGTGGTCATTTCCTGGAATGCTTCCGGCACCCATAAGGGTGACCTTCAGGGCACTCCTCCCACAAACAAGAAGATCTCTGTCGAAGGTATTACCATCAGCCGCCACGCGAATGGCAAGCTCCTGGAGTCACGCGTGAGCTGGGACGCTCTGGGCATGATGCAACAACTCGGCATCGTTCCCGCCCTCGGACAGGCCAAGGGCGCCGGGGCTCGTTGATCGTTCATTTCGCAAGTCAAATAATTTGGGGTGGGAGCGCGGCCCACTACTTGATTTACAAGGATTGATTTGCAAGAAAGGTCGGTTCTGCCGGCGTTGACGCAACACGGCTCAGCTGCCCTGCAGGCTTGACCCGGTCTGGTCCCGGGTGTAGAGTCCGCGCAATCACCCTCCCCGGTATTTCTCTAACGATAAGGAGGCAGTCATGTTGAGGAGAGCTTTTTGGGCCTTGGTGGTCGTTGTGTGTCTTGCTGCTCCCGTGGCCGTCCATGCACAGGGAGACTACCTGGATGTTTATATCGTCAAAGTGAAGCCGGAGAAGCTCGCAGACTTCCAGGCACTTACGAAAAAGTGGATCGATGCGAATCGCCGGTTCAACGGCGATCGCTGGCTCGCCATGGAAACCGTCTATGGTGACGGCAACGTGTTCCAGTTCACGAGCACTCGTCAAGACTACGCGGAAATCGACAAAATCAACGAGGCCGCGATGAACGCAGCCATCAAGGCCTTTGGCAAGGAAATCGCCGACAAGATGGAGCGCGACTTTCAGAACTGTCTGGTGTGGTCGCGCTCGGAATTGCGCCGCCGCCGCTGGGACCTCAGCCGTAAAGCCCCTGGCGACCCCGCGGCATACGCGAAATTCATTGGCGAGTCCCGTGTGATGCGCACCAACGCTGTGCACGTGCGCCCCGGCCACGTCGCGGACTTCGAGGAGCTATTGAAGGAAGCCAAGGAAGCGGGAGAAAAAGCCGCCAACGCTCCGCCGCTGCTCGTCTCCCAGGTGATCGAAGGGGGTAAGGGCACGACCTTCTACGTCACTTCTTTGCGTACTTCTCTCGGCGCCTTTGACAAGAACCCCACCATTCGCGACATTCTAGGCGAGCAGGGCTACAAAAAGTTCCTGCAGGTGAACGCCGAGTCCGTGGAGCAAACCGAGTCGACCCTATTCCGTTTTTCGCCCGAACTCAGCAATCCGCCGGAAGAAGTGGCCGCTGTAGCGGCCGATTTCTGGCACCCGAAGGCGGTCATGGCCGCCTCTGCCTCGAAGCCCAAAACAACAGGCAGGAGCGTCGAACTGAAACCAACCGCAGAAAAACCGAACCAGTAAGAACGCCAACCATGTGGTGAAGTGCTCGCAGGCGTGAAGGGGGTGCCCATCTCCTGTCCTTTTTCGAAGGGGTGGGCGCCTTCTGGGCGCCTCCTCCTTGCCGTGACGAAAGGACTCCCGCGCCACTCTGTGTCCAAGAAATGTCGTCGTTCAACCCAAGCACGAGGCACTTTGTTTCCTGCCCGTCATGTTTGTCGCAGCGCCTGCGAATAGGCTTCACCGCCAACCCATTGCATTCGGCGGTTCTCGGGAGTAGGCTTTGGCAAGCCTCACCTTCCTCCCGCCGCTTTCAATCTCTGGTCCGTGAGGCAACACCGTCCCCGGCACTGCCGGATGAAATTGTCCGGAAGAGGAGGGCCAGCCAGATGCCATCCGACAACAAGTCCATTGTTAGGCAGGTTTACGAGGAAGTCTGGAACAAACGCCGGCTCGAACTATTTGACGAAATCATCTCCCCTAGTCACGCTCTCCACGATTCCACCCTCACCGGTGCGGCGGTTGGTCCTGAAGCCTACAAGCGCCAGGTCACGCGGTTCGTAACTGCTTTCCCCGATCTGCGTTTCACCGTCCAAGACATCGTTGGAGAAAAAGAAAAACTGGCCGTGGCCTGGACTATTTCCGGTACTCACAAAGGCGAATACATAGGAATTCCATCTACAAACAAGAAAGTTTCCGTGGACGGAATCACGATCCATCACATCGTCAATGGAAAAATTATGGATTCCTACGTCAGTTGGGACGCACTGGGCATGATGCGGCAGCTTGGCGCCGTCCCTGCCCTTGGACAGACGAAGAGCCTCACTGCTCGCTGATCCCTGATTCCGAAGTTCACGGGACTCACGTAGTCGTCTGGCTCACGCCACATTCCAAAATTGAAACGATTTCCACTCCGGCGTCACTACCCAATAGGAGGAAGTGCACCATGGCGGCAAAGGTCTTGTTCGCGCCAGACGCCATCTATGACATTTTGATCAGGGACGCAGACGGCCAGCACCTCGAATTGGAGAGTTTCAAGGACTTGGATGCTGCACGGCGCCGGCTACCGGCGCTCGCTGCCCAATATCCAGGCACGAAAGTCACCCTTTGGAATCGCAACACCCGCGCCATCCTGGCGGAGACCGACGGCTATTGAATCCATCCGCGCCTCAAGCCCGGATTTCTCACCACCAAAGCGAATGTTCTCAAGGTTAGTCCCGCTGCCATTGTCGTCCTGAGCGCAGCGAAGGATCTCAACTGGTCCACACCCTGGCGAAAACATTAGATTGAGATTCTTCGAGCACGACTTCGTCCAACCCTCTGAATGACAGGACTGCTAATGGTTGTTGACGGAGACCAGAATGATGAGATGTTGGGGAATATGCGCTGATTCTTTGGACCAACCGGCCGCGTCCTACACCTGCCGTATTCACTCCGGCGGAGCTCGCTTCGTCGATTCGATGTATTAAATCTTTCGATTAGGTCTACAATCAATTCTTGAGCGGTGGCTCTCCGCCAAATGTAAAATGAAAGCAGCAGTCGAAGGGAGAAAAATATGCCCAAGACCAGCAAGAGTTCCTCGACGGCAATCGGAAAGCCGCGAGCAACTCCGACCACTCCGACAACCGAGGAGATCGCGCTGCGCGCCTACCAGATTTTTTTGGAGCGCGGCGGCGCACCCGGAAATGCGCTCGATGATTGGACGCGCGCTGAGCGCGAGCTGCAGGAAAAATCCAGCAAGCCTCGACGCAGTCCAGCGCCGAAATCGATCGCCGCTTAAGCCCGCGGACCTCCCAGCCCCCATCAGGCTTCCTTAGGCTAGGCGGCCGCGCCTCCTCCCTCGCTCTTGTAGGGGCGCACAGCATGCTGTGCCCCAGTTGGCAACCCACCAACGCTCGTGCCATCGTCCGCCACTTCTATCCCTTGCCCTTCCCATATTCCGGACGCTGCTACGCGAAGCGTGCGGAGATTCTCCTCTTCCGCTTCACCCTCACGCGCTCATCCTGTCCGGCGGTTCCTACAGCGGTTTCACATGAGCGGAGAGCCATTCCCGGATCCGCCGGATGCGGAATTCCCGTTTGCCGATGGATTCGGCGATGAACTTGTGCGCTGCGAAAGGCTCGACCTCCAGATAATGACCGTTGACGCGAAGAAACGTGTCCGTCACCGCAAAACTGATTCTCTTGTTGCCGTCGAGGAAGGCATGGTTGTTGGCGAGAGATTCCATCAGCGCCGCGGCTTCGTGAATCAGGTCGTCGTGGTATCCGCTCTGGGGGCGAAAGATGGCCGCCTCCAAAAGCCCTCTGTCTCGAAGCCCATGAATTCCGCCAAACTCCTCGATGAGCTGCCGATGCATCTCCACGGCCTCGCCGACGGTGACGTAGATGCGCTCCGGCATTTACTTCGCCAGGAGTTCGTGCAACTTGCGATTCTTGTCCGTGGAGCGCCGGAAATGGCCCATCACCTCTGGCCGTACCGTCCCCTGCGACGGCACCACGAACTGTAGGTAGTGCTCCAGCGCTTTTTCCAACAAAAAGCGCCGGGATTGGCCGTTTTTCTTGGCCAGCTTGGATAGCTCCTCATAGAGACGCGCGTCCATCTCCAGGCCAATCTTCTTGGCTGTGGTTTTTGCCATCGCTGATTCCCTCAAGGATCATTCTAGAGCAACAAACCAGAGAAATCTAGACTAATCTAGGCTAATCTAGAGTTCTCTCCCGCTCTCCAGGCCGGGAGCCGCCATTTAATGTCAGGGAAACGGTTTGGCGGCCTTGACTCTTTTCGAGCCAGATGACCCACAGGTCGGTCTTACGCGCGGGTTTTATGCCCCGATACGGTTTCAGCCCCTTTGCGGCAAAAATGCCACGTTCTTCCGTTTTTCCCGCCGCCCATTCAAACAAACACCCTGCTATCCTCCGGCAAACAAACCACTTATAAGTAATCATTGACATACGATACCAATATGCTATAATGGTCTGGTCAGATCGGCACGATCCCTCTGTGCCCTGCGAACCATGCGCCCCCGCCACGCTGTTCTTCTAACTCCTTTAGAATGCGCAGTTCCGAGTAGTATACCTATTAGTATGCTAACAGCGCGCGTAACCCCTTTAAAATCTGCACTTACAAGCCGCTCCCAAGTCACTGAAAACACAGCCGCTTTAAGTCCTTTGGAATGCGCACTTACGAGACTCTCTCCCGCAACCCCTTTACAATCTGCACTTACAAAAAACACCCGGGGGTGGGGCCGCTCGTGCCCGGTAGCATGGTCTCCAGCCGGCGTGCTCTACCAAGCGATGGCACCCCCATTTCCTGCAAACCTGCAAGCGGCATTTCTCATCTCCCTCCTTTTATGCCAGAATTTATCTCGCACTTGTCCCCGCTGGGCTATCTTTTGCCCCTTGAGGTATTCCCATGAAACTCTCCCCTTTGGCTCCCCTGGTTCCATGGATCGCTGTTTCGGCTCTTGCCGTTTCGAGTCCGAGCCTCGCGAAGCCTGCGCCCAACTCGCGTCAGCCCCAGTCATCGGACGGCTCTCCCGCGGCCTGCTTCGAGATGGATACGAACGTCGCGGATGACGACTTCAAGAAGATCACTTCGCAAATCGTGGCGGAGCTAAACGCGCTCTTGAGCGCCAATCCGATGATGGCAACTCACTAGCGTACTGCTGTGACAGCGCCTCGCGCTTCTTCGCGCCGGAGGGATGCTTCATCGATGCCGACCACTCACGAAAAACAAGAGCACATTCGCATTGGCGTGGATCTTGGCGGCACCAAGATCGAATTCGTGGCGCTCGAACGCGACGGCAGGGAACTACACCGCCACCGCATTGCCACGCCGCGCTTCGACTACGAAGGTACCGTGCAGGCGATCAGCGAAGCAGTGACGGGAGTCGAGAAAGAGATTGGCCGAAGCGCCACTGTGGGCACGGGAATCCCCGGAACCATTTCCACGAGGACCGGCTTGGTGAAAAACGCCAACTCAACGTGGCTGATCGGGAAACCGTTCGACAAGGATCTGAGCCGCGCGCTGGGGCGCGAAGTGCGATGCGCGAATGACGCCAATTGCCTGGCGGTTTCGGAGGCGACGGACGGAGCGGGTGCGGGCAAGCACGTTGTTTTCGCGGTGATACTGGGTACCGGATGCGGCGGCGGAATTGCGGTTGACGGCCGAGTGCACAGCGGATCGAATGGAGTTGCGGGCGAATGGGGACACAACACATTGCCGTGGATGCAGCCTGAGGAATTTCCCGGTCCCGCGTGTTATTGCGGGAGGAACGGCTGCATCGAAACGTGGATTTCGGGAACGGGCCTGGAGGCGGATTACCAGCGCGCGACGGGCGTTTCCCTCAAGGGTCCCGAGATCATCGCGCGAAGCGGCGCTGGCGAAACGGCCGCGCTTGCCGCGCTCGATCGATTCGAGGACCGGCTCACGCGCGGATTGGCGCAGGTCATCAATCTTCTGGATCCGGACGTGATAGTGCTGGGCGGAGGCGCTTCACAAATTCCACGGCTCTACCAAAGCGTTCCAGCCCGTCTGAAGGAGTACGTTTTCGGCAGGGAAGCGGGCACGCCGGTTCTTCCGGCGAAACATGGAGATTCCAGCGGAGTACGCGGCGCGGCCTGGCTGTGGCCATTGTAGGAGGTTCGAGCGGCGCTTCTGAAGATTCAGATTTTCCAATACGCAGCGAACTAGTTTTGCCAGATTAGGGATCATCTTGAGGGCGGGAACACACTCGCGGTTCCTGCCAGAAGGACCAGAGCTATGGCTGAGGCTCAAGCAACAGGCACGCAAGCTGTCGTCCGAAACATTTCGGACACGGCGCGATGGGCGGCGGTCTTTCGCGCGCGAGAGACCGCGCGAGCTGACGCACTCTTCCGTGATCCGTTTGCAGAACGCCTTGCGGGGAAGATGGGCGTGGATATTGCCAACACGCTGCCGGAGGGAAACAGTTATGCCTGGGCTTGGGTGGCAAGGACTTATCTTTTCGATCAGTTCATCGCGCGGGAGATCGAGCAAGGCACGGACATGGTGATGAATCTTGCCGCAGGCCTCGATGCGCGGCCGTATCGCATGGCGCTGCCGGCTTCGTTGCAATGGATCGAAGTCGATCTGCCGGAAATTCTCGCGTACAAAGAAAAAATTCTTGAGAAGGAAAAACCGAGTTGTGCATTGGAACGAATTCGACTGGACCTTTCCGACGGCAATGGCCGGAGGGCGCTCTTCGCGGACCTCAATCGCCGCGCCAATAAGATCCTTGTTCTCACCGAAGGCCTGATGATCTATCTCGGCGCGGAGGAAGTCGCCGCTTTCGCGAAAGACCTTGCCGCGGGCTCGCATTTTCAACGCTGGATCCTCGATCTTCACTCCCCGGGCCTTTTGCGGAGGATGCAGCGCACAACAGGCAAGCGACTCAGCGAAGTTGGCGCGCCGTTCAAGTTCGCTCCGGCGGAAGGGCCGGCATTCTTTGCGGCGCACGGATGGGAGCCGATTGAGGTGAAGGGTTTGCTGAAAACCGCGACGCGATTCAAGCGACCGCCGTTCTTCCTGCGATTGCTGGGTCGTTTGCCGGAGAAAAAAGGGCCCGCAGGGGACCGGCCGTGGTCGGGCGTTTGCCTTTTCAAGAAACGCTGACGGCGGCGGTCGAAGATGAGCAGCAGGGCAACAGCTTGTGGTGTGGAAGAGAAACGAAAGGCCCCGCCGATCACTTCATAAATGACGGGGCCTTCAAGGGAATCGAGGCGGAAAGTTTCAGTTCTGGCCGGCAGCTTTGGCCATGCTTGCGGCCATGGCTTCCTGACGGCGCTTCATCTCCTGGGGAGCGACGTCTTCGACGTGCTGGGCAACGCCCCATTGGTGGCCGAAGGGATCCGTGACCTTGCCGAAGCGGTCGCCCCAGAACATATTTTCGAGCGCCATCGTAACCTTCGAGCCCATGGATACGGCGCGGTTGTAAACGGAGTCGACGTCTTCGGTGTAGAGGAATAGATACACGGAAGGCGTGACGCCAGAGGCAGGTGCTTGCGCCACTCCCGGGACCTCATCGTTGATGAAAATGATGGAGTCGCCGATTTTCAGCTCGGCGTGCATGATCTTGCCATCGGGACCGGGCATGCGCATGACTTCCGTCGCGCCAAAGACAGACTTGTAGAACTCTATGGCGCGGGCGGCTTCTTTGCAGGTGAGTGAAGGTGAAATCGAATGATATCCCTGGGGGATTGCACGGACAGTATTCGGCATCTTGACCTCCTAGACGTTCGGACGTGCGCGCACTGGAAACGGGGGGAACAGCAGAAGAGCGCGCGTAAAGGTGTAGATACTCCTGTGAGCGGCGTAAGTCAACCGGCAAAGCATGCAGGAAGTCTAGAAATTCGGAAGAGGTGAGGAAGCTCACTCAATATTTCTCTGATTGACGCGGGTAGAGAAGCGAATCCATGATGCCGAAGGGCCCTGCGAGCGAGGAGCCTGCGATGAGATACGAATTTCTTGTTGAAACCTACGAAACCGAGCGGATAAAGGTAGTGAGCGTGTGGAGTGAATTCCGCGACGAGGATCTTCCGGTGCGTCCGCGAGCGGGTGATCCGCGAGGACGAAGCGTACACGAACAAATGGTGCATCAGTGTGTGAGCGAGAATCTGTGGTTCATTAGCATGCTGGCGATTGATGTCAAGGCGCCGCCTCTGCCTGCGACGGAGACTCGACTGGAATTCATGAAGCGTTATGCAGAGGACAGCGGGAAGCGGCTGGCGGCCCTGCGAACGAAAGATGAAACTTGGTGGGAGTCCGAAACGAAATTCTTTGATGTGCAGCGAACGCGGGCGTGGGTGATGGTTCGCAGAATCGCGCACACCGCGCACCATCGAGGCCAACAGATGGCGATGCTGAGGATGTTGGCCCGGGATTTGCATAGCAATTACGGCCCTACGGCGGACACCGGAGGGCTCATGCAGAATCATGCGCCGACCATCTACGGCTATTCGAGCCTGAACGAGCTCTTCGATGGAGAAGCGGCCGGCGGCGCGAAGAAACCGCTTCCGGGCGCCGCCGGCAAACCGGTGAGCGAGCGCCCGGACAAGAAATAGAACTGAGAAACGGCGCAGGCCGGATTTATTCCGGCTTGGTGATCACGCCGCAGGCGATGCGCGGCGGTGCACCGGTGCCGGTGCCGCCGGCGACGGCGTGAATGACGATCGCGGTTCCGCCATTGCTGAAAACGGAGTTATCGTCCGTGCCGAGAGTCACGTTCGGCGCGGTGGTGCTTGCGTGGGCGGTGCCGTTCGCGGTGACGATCAGCGCGAAGTCCGGGATATCGCCCGCGGGCATGCCTTCGTGGCCATGAGCCCCGCCACCAAAATGAGGACCAGCGGATTTGAAGTCAGGAGGCTCGCACTTTGCGACTTGATGAATGTGGATGGAGTGCTCGCCAGGCGGAAGATTCTTGATATCAATGGTGATTTTGACGCCCTTGGGCGCAGGCGTCAGAGTCGCCGTACCAACACTCTGGCCCTGCGCATTCTTGATGTCCACGGTGACGGGTTTTGCAGCGGCCGCGCGGGCACGACAGTCCTGCACAAAAACCAGACCTGCTGCCGACAAAAACAGCGCGGCACAAACGAGAGATCTCATGGTGGTCCTCCTCACGGCGAATTGTGATCTAGAATTCGGATTCTCTTGGAAAGCGTCCCATCTCAATCTAGCGCAAGGCCACCGGGGATGTAACAAGTTGTCCTCAAATAGATAGCCTCGATGTCGGGAAGGAATACGCTTCCGCGGAAAGGCCAGTTTTTGGCGATTGGGCGAGAACCGGGTAACGCAGGAATCGAACGGCCGCAAAAAGTTCTTGCGTACTAGGGCTGATAGAGACCAGGAAAATCTTTTTTCAGATTGTCCAGCTTAGGCAGATCGTTATAAACAATGTAGGGATTGCTAGGATTGTTTTTGAGGAAATCCTGATGATAGCTCTCGGCGGGATAGAAGGCCTGGAAGGGCTCGACTTTCGTGACGATGGGCTGGGAGTAGACCTTCGCGGAGTCGAGCTGTGCGATGTAGGCCTGAGCGATGCGCTTCTGCTCCGCCCCGGTGTAGAAGATCGCGGAGCGGTATTGGGAGCCGGTGTCCGGACTCTGGCGATTCCATTGGGTGGGATCGTGAGCGACGGAGAAAAAAACCATCAAGAGCTGGCCGTAGGCGATTTGTGACGGATCATAGATGATGCTGATGGTTTCGGCGTGGCCAGTCACACCCATGCTCACAGTTTCGTAGGACGGCGACTTGACGGAACCGCCTGAATAGCCGGAGGTCACGGAAGACACCCCTTTGAGATGTTCGAATACGGCCTGAACTCCCCAAAAGCAGCCTCCGGCAAGAACGGCGGTTTGCTGGCTCCTGGCGGCGGCCAACGGCTCATCGATGGCCGGCGCGGGGAAAGGCAGTTTGGGAGTTTCAGGGGGCCTCGAGCCAAGAGCACGGAAAGCGGTCCAAGCAATAAGGCCAACAATCACGACAAAAGCGATGCCACGACCAATATAGGGGCTCTGCATGGTTCGTCTCCCCAAACATCTATTCTAGTTTACTCTTCCCAGGGTGAATTGGATGCGGAGCAGTGGTTGTTGGATGAGGAAAAATTCGCCGTCACTTTGCGGCTCCCGGCCGGTTTGCCGATCCATCTATGAGGCGCCGCAAATTGAACTGAGCATCCGCCTGAGGCATCATAGGATGCGAAACAATAATCGCATCTTCTGAAAGGATGCCGCCATGCGGGCACGAATCATTTTTGTTTTAGCTTTCACGTTTTCCCTGGCTTCTCTGGTGCAGGCGCAAGTCACCCACGGTCAGAAGCCAAAGCTGCCAGCGCCGTTCGCGACCAATTCAGCGGGCAATGGACCGGACAGGACGAAGCCTCCGGCGGGATTTCTACCCACGGTGCCGCCGGGATTTCGTTTGAGCGTATTTGCGGCGAATTTCAAACGGCCGCGCTGGCTGACGGTGGCGCCGAACGGAGATATTTTTCTGGCCGATACGGGCGCCGGGGAAATTGTCGTGCTGCGCGATCCACAGCATACAGGCGGAGCGCAGGAGCGGGAAGTCTTTGCGGACGGAATGAAGAGGCCGTTCGGCATAGCTTTTCGAGAGGACTACGTATATGTCGGAAACATGAACGAGCTAGTCCGCTTTCGTTACGATCCCAAAACATCGAAGAGGCTCGGTGAGAAAGAACACCTGCTAGATTTGCCCTCGGGCGGGCATGACACTCGATCGCTGGCGTTTTCCGCGGACGGGAAGCATCTGTTCGTTGGTGTTGGCTCTAATTCGAATATTGACACGGGAGAGGATCCGCGCCGCGCGGCCGTGACCATCTGCGATCCTGACGGCAAGAACGCGCGGTTGTACGCCACGGGGCTGAGGAATCCGGTGGGGCTGGCGCTGCAACCGGTGACCGGAGAGGTATGGACGACCGTCAACGAACGCGACGAGCTGGGGGATGACCTTCCTCCCGATTACTTCGCGTCGTTGAAGGACGGAGGATTTTACGGCTGGCCGTACAGCTACATCGGGGACAACGTTGATCCACGCGTCAAGCCGCAGAGGCCGGACCTCGTTGCGCGCGCGATCATTCCGGACGTATTGCTTGGATCGCACGTGGCGCCGCTGCAGTTCGCGTTTTATACCGGGAAGCAATTTCCGGAGAGTTACCGCGGTGGTGTGTTCATAGCCGAGCACGGCTCGTGGAACCGGGCAACGCGCGCGGGGTACCAGGTTGCGTTTGTGGCGTTCAAAGATGGCAAACCTTCGGCCGATCCTGTGCCGTTTATGACGGGGCTCGTGCCAAATCCCAAGGCATCGGATGTGTTGGGACGGCCGGTGGGCGTAGCGGTTGCGCCGGACGGCTCGCTTCTGGTGTCGGATGACGGGGCGGGGGTTGTTTACCGGATCACTGCCGCGAAATAATCCGTTTGAGCGGCAAGACTTCGGCATTTGCCACGGCGAATTCCCTCAGAAAAATAGCGCACGTCAAAACCTGATATGCGGCGCTACTTCACTGTCAGCGTGAGCTGAAGAGGCGGCACCTGCAGAGCCTTGCCCGAAGAGGACATAGCGCTCATGGTGACGGTGATCGTTGAAGTACCGGAGGGCGTAACGACCGCCGGAGGGGTGAGGGGGGCGGGAGCCATCAAAACCAGAGCGAGCGCCAGAAGCACGAGCAGGCTAAGTCCAGCGGGAGGAAAGAAGCGTCTCGGAATCGAGGTTGGCAGCATGGCTCCACCGCTGGTTGATACGGCTACTGTGAACGGTGCCGGGATGCCGCTCGCAATCGACACGCTTGCGGGGACTTGGCACGTCGCAGCGAATGGCGCGCCGCTGCACGTAAGCGACACAGCACCGCTATAGCCAGCCCCGGGTGTTAATTGCAGCACGTACTGCGCGGTCTGACCGGCCGATACGGAAGCGGTCAATGATCCACCTTGAGCAGCCCCGGCAGTGAAAGCCAGATTGGCGGTGGCGCTGAGCGAAATAGTCTGCGGCGAACCCGGCGCATCGTCCGTGATCATCAGATTTGCCGAATGCTGGCCAGCGGTAATTGGGTTGAAGACGAGCGAAATCGTACAGTTGGCGGCGGGAGCAACGGGGGCCGCGCAATTATTGGTGAAACTGAACTCCGAGGCGTTGGAACCGGCGAGGGCGACCGATGCGACGTGGAGAGGCGCGTTCCCCGAGTTGGTGACGGTCAGCGTTTGCGCTGCCCCAGACGTTCCCTGTGTGATCGTTGGGAACGAGGGCGTGGCAGGAGAGAAGGTGACACCCGGACCGACTGTGACGCCCGTGCCGCTGAGGGCAACAGTTTGCGGGCTTCCGGGGGCGTCGTCCGTGATCGTCACGGTTGCGGAGCGCAAGCCGGAGGCGAGAGGCGTGAACGTGACGATTATCGTGCAGCTCGAGTTGACCGCGATGGCGGAATTGCACGTGGGACTCGAGGAAGTGAAGTCGCCGGCGTTCGCTCCTCCAACAGCGACGCTCGAGATATGAAGTGCCGCGGTACCAGAATTCGTGACAGAAACATTCATAGCAGTGCTGGTTCCCAGCGTGACGCTGGCAAAATCGAGGCTGCCAGGGACGAGTGTTACAGCGGGAGCTGGGGCCAGGCCTGTGCCGTTCAACTGAGCAGATTGCGTGGCGGGAGAAGCATTGCTCGTGATTGTGAGTGCCGCCGTCCGGCTGCCTGTGGCCGAAGGAGTGAAGGTAATGAGCACGGAACAGGAATTGCCGGGTTGGAGGACGGTCGGAACGTGGCAGGTGTCCGTTTCCGCAAAGTCCCCGGGGTTTGCTCCCGTGATCGCGAGAGTATTCAAGCTCAGCGCCTGACCGCCGTTGCTGGTGATCGTAAGGGTCTGAGCGCTGCTTGTTTGGCCGAGCGACAAGATTCCGAAAGAGAATGACGTGGCACTCAGTTGGGCGATCGGCCCAAGCACTGGTTGAGTGCCGGGCGGCCGGCTGAAAACTGCGGGCTTCACAATAGGACTCGACGAAAGGATGGGGGTAGGAATCCCTGTTTGCGGATCGACCTGATAAACCTGATCGGCGTAGATGAGTGGCGCCGTCGGATCAACGATCCACGTTCCCGACGATGGAAAGCTCGAAGGCAGGGGAGAATTGGAAGTCTCCAGCAGCGTGGTCGGCGAGAAAATGTGGACACTCGGCGAAGTCGCCGGCGGGTTCGGGAAGTCCACATAGAGAAATCGGCCGAAAGTGTCGAAGGCCATCGAATGCGCACTTGCGTTGGCAACACCTGTGGTTGGATTGGTTCCGAGAGTCCCGTCGGCTTGGAGGGCGTAGAGAGTGAGTTGACTCGAGACGCCAAGCGCGAGGCTCTTCCCTTGAGGGTCGAGGGCGAAGCAGCAACCAAACGTGCCCACACTGGAGCTCATATTGGGATTGGGAATGGTGAATTTGCCAGTGGAGCTGTTGAAAAGGAGGAAGAACGCCTGATTCGGAATCGAAGAGAATGGAGCGCTAAGGAAAGCGTAGAACGATTTGCCGCTGGGATGGGTTGCACCACTCAGGAAGAGGCCGGGAAGCTGAGTTGCACCGCTCGATGAGGGAATCAAGCCGAGGTTCACGGCATCAATTTGGAAGGATTCGAACGTGCTGGCCCCCGCCTGAGAACCGTTAAAGTTGATCACATAGAGAAACTGCCCGGTACTTTCCGTAGAGAGAAACACGGGACTGTTTGTAGAGGGAGAGGCAAAGGGCGAATTCGTAACTTCCTGAAGTGCGCCGGTATTGGGATCAACGGTAAACATGGAGATCTTGCTGGGGTTATTGCAGGCCGTGAACAAGAAGCGGCCCGCGAAATCGAGGCTCATGACATTCACCGGCTCCTTGCTGGGAAAAGGCGAGCCGGGCACGGGAGTGAGGACGCCAGTGACATCGTTTCGGGTGTAAACAGCGACGCTGTTGGGATTAGCAGGATTAGCGGCGAATACAAATGCCGATTGGAGTTGGGCGCGAGCCGGGACGGGGCAGACGAATAGAGCCGTTATTAGGGTCAAAGAACGGAGCAGGGTCGAACTTCCTGCGCGGCCTAGGCGGGACGCTGTAGGCGAAAGGAGATGGAACTCGATTTGTGTGGCCACGAGTCTTCCTTGGCCGTGGGTCATGCGGCGCTTTGTAGATTCTGAGAGGGAACGATAACGAATGTACATTAACGTCAAGGGCTATCGCTGTTAAGGATAATTGGTGGAATAGATATGGTGGCGAGTTGTTTATGGGGAGCAGTGGGAGGGCTGGAGAAGAGTGCACGGCGGGGAGTTCGCCGTGTGACGAACATGTGCCTGGCAGGGAAACCCGATCGCGCTGGCTAAGGACTAGCTCGGCTTCCAATTAGGATGATTGGTGAAGAGGCCGCCGACGAAACCGATCTGATAACAGATAAAGAGCCCAAAACACAAACTGAGGAGACCCGACCCGATCGCGAAGCCTCGATTGAGCCACGCGAATCTGGAACCGGCAAAGGAAAACGGCAGGGCGAGCGCCGCGGTGATCAGCATCATTCCCGCGATGGTGCCAACGCCGAATATCACTAGATAGAGAACCGCCCATTTCGGATTGCGAATTGTGCTCAAGACCAGCAGAGCCACCGCGGCGGAACCTGCCAAACCATGAACGATGCCGACAAACAGAGGGCGCAGAACATGAAAAAGTCCCAGCCGCTCAAAAAATCCGCGCAACCAACTCGGCGCCGAGAGGCTATCGCCGTGATGTTCCGCGGCCGGGGCGTGGGAATGCCAGTGAAAATGCACGTGGGAGCCGTGTTCGTGGAGGTGGGCGTGTTCTCCTTTCACTCGTGGGTGGGCAGGGGAGAATTTTTCGCTGATCCATTTCATCGCGCCGGTGAGGTTCAACACGCCGAGCAAAATCAGCATCAGGCCCACGGAGAATTCCATCGTCAGGCCGACACGCACTGGAATTGCCAAGCCAAATAAAATAATGGCCGTCCCGACGGAGACGATGGTCAGCGTGTGGCCACAGCCCCAGAGGATCCCGATGAGGCCCGCTTTGGCAATCGAGCGTTCGCGGCTGACGATCGTGGACACGGCGATCACGTGGTCCGGATCGGTGGCATGCCGCATCCCCAGGAAAAATCCAATCGTCAGAATGGCGAGTCCGCTCGTCAATCAAGCACACCCATTTTCAGATTTTCAAAAACCTGCACACCGAAGCATATCTGAGATGGAAGAAACTTTCCCGGAAAAATAGAGGCGGCAAGCTTTCACTCTTCGCGAAGAATGCGCATGAGCTCAGTGGCGGTATGCGGGAGGCGCGCTCCGCGCCGCGAAACGAGATAGACGTGGCGCGGCATGTTCAACTGCCGCACTTTTACTTCCTTCATCCAGCCGTGTTCGATTTCCCATTCGACGCACATGCGCGGCACGATTGCCACGCCCATGCCCATTTGCACGAAGCGTTTGATGCTTTCGATGGTAGGCATTTCAATGGGCATGTTGAGTGCGGTGCGGTTTCTCGCAAACAGCTCAATGACGCGGCGGCGAAAAGGTGATTCGACGCTGTGCGCGATGAAGTTCTCTTCTCCAAGCTCGGCGACATCGACTTCACGCTTTTTCGCAAGGAGATGTTTGGGGGGCACAACCAGCGTCAGCTCATCCTTCAGGATTTCCGTGGCCTGAAGCTGGGCATCTCGCGGCACGAAAGAGATCGCGCCGAGGTCCAGTCGGTAATTCAAGACTTCATGCGGTATGTCCCGCGAAAGCATGCGGTGCACGCGCACCTGGACGCCGGGGTGCTTTTCCCGGAATTTGGCGAGGGCGGGGAGGAGAGCATGGATGGAACTCTCGTTGACTCCCAGGGAGAGTTCGCCGCGCTTCAAGCCCTCCAATTCGGAGAGCCCTTTTTTCACCTCATCGCGGAGGTTCATCAGGCGCTCTGCATAGTCCTTCAGGAGCGTTCCCGCATCGGTAAGACGGACAGGCCGGGCGCCCCGGACGAAGAGTGGCTGGCCGAGCGAGTCCTCAAGCTTGCGAATGGCCAGGCTGATGGCGGGCTGGGTGCGATAAAGCCGCTCCCCGGCGCGGGAGAAGCTGCCTTCTTTGGCTACCATCAGAAATACCTGCAATTCGCCCAGATCCAAGGAGTCCTCCTTTTTTGCTAGTATAAGACGAAATTATCAAAAGTAGAATAAAGATAAATTGGACCGCAGGGTGCCTGCCGTGCGTTACTAGAGCATGGGGGGATCCTATGGACGTTGTACGCATCTTCGACACCACGCTCCGTGACGGCGAACAGTCGCCGGGCTTCTCAATGAACACCGAGGAGAAGATTCGCCTGGCGCGGCAGCTTGTGGCCCTGAATGTAGACGTGATTGAAGCGGGTTTCCCGATTGCGTCGCGGGGCGACCTGGAAGCGGTTAAGAAAGTGGCGCAAGAAGTTCGCACCGTGCCGATTGCGGCCCTCGCGCGCGCCAAGAAGGAAGATGTAAGCGCCGCCATTGAGGCTCTGAAACCCGCGGCCGCACCACGCCTGCATATCTTCCTCGCGACCTCTGATCTGCACCTTCGTGTGAAGCTGAATATGACCCGCGAGCAGGCTCTCGAAGCCATCGGCTCGATGATTCGCTACGGCCGGCAGCATGTGGGCGAAGTGGAGTTTTCCGCCGAGGATGCCGGGCGAACGGAGATCGATTTTCTGTGCCAAGTCTGCCGGGTGGCGGTGGATGCGGGCGCGACGGTCCTGAATCTGCCGGACACGGTGGGATACGCGGTGCCGGAAGAGTACGGCGCGATGTTTACCAAAATACGCGAATACCTCGGCGATCCGCGGGGAATTACACTCAGCGCGCATTGCCACGACGACCTGGGCATGGCGGTGGCCAACTCACTGGCGGCGATTCGCGCGGGCGTGCGGCAGATCGAGTGCACGATCAACGGGATCGGCGAACGCGCCGGGAACGCTTCCCTGGAAGAAGTAGTCGTGGCGCTGGCGGTACGCAAAGACAGCTTTGGAGTTACAACAGGCATCCGGCTCGAAGAGCTGTTCCCCACGAGCCGCATGCTCACTGAAATCACGGGAGCGCAGGTGGCGCCAAACAAGGCAATCGTGGGCGCGAACGCGTTCGCGCACGAGGCGGGAATTCACCAGGACGGAATCATCAAGAACCCGCTGACGTACGAGATTATTTCTCCGCAAACGGTTGGTGTGCCGGCGCGCTCATTGGTCCTCGGAAAGCACTCCGGGCGCAACGCGCTGCGGTTGACGCTGCGCGACTTGGGTTACGAGGCGAGCGATACCGAGCTTGCGGAAGTTTATAGCCGGGTTACGGCGCTGGCTGATCAGGCCAAGCAGGTGCGGCCGCGA
>WNFF01001846.1_pt1 | contig 17489 bp, 14 predicted proteins | sample 5400441 | NCBI WGS metagenome assembly WNFF01 (sample SAMN13153345, study PRJNA577476) | soil metagenome | isolation source: 120 cm saprolite under Douglas fir tree site 2 hole 3 replicate 1 | place: USA:California | collected 2015-04-18 | reverse complement strand
TGCCCCGCCTCGACGTGGCAGACCTGGGCTGCGGCACGGGCGCGCTGAGCGTCGAGATGGCGCGCTGGGCCCGCTCGGTGCTCGCCATCGACAAGAGCCGCGACGCGCTGGAGGCGGCGCGGGCGCGCGCCGGGCGCGAAGGCGCCCGCAACGTCGAGTTCGTCTCCGGCGACCTGCACAAGCTCGACCTGCGCCGCCGCTTCGATCTGGTGGTCGCCTCGCAGAGCCTGCATTTCGTCGACGATCCGCCGCGGGTCCTGTCGCAAGCGCGCAAGCTGCTCAAGAAGGGCGGCCGCCTGCTGGTGCTGGAGCTCTTGCCCCACGGCGAGGAGTGGGTGCGCGACCGGCTCGGCCACCGCTGGCTCGGGTTCGAGCCGGCGCAGCTGGCCGCCGCACTGGAGGCGGAGGGGTTCGGCAGCATCAACACCGAGATGCTGCCCGGAGGCGCGGCGGCGTTCCGGCCGTTCCTGCTCTGCGCCGAGGTGCCGGAATGACGCGCGCCGGGCGGGTGGCGAGGCTCCGGGCGGAGCTCGACCGGCGCGTGCTGGTCCTCGACGGCGCGATGGGCACCGCTCTTCAAGATTTGCGTCTGTCGGCGCAGGACTTCGGCGGGCCGGAGCTGGAGGGGTGCAACGAGTCCTTGAACCTCACCCGGCCGGACGTGGTCCGCGGCGTCCACCGCGGATACCTCGAGGCCGGCGCGGACGTCCTGGAGACGAATACGTTTGGTGCGACGCCGCTGGTGCTCGCCGAGTACGGGCTCCAGGAGAAGGCGGTGGAGATCAACCGCGCCGCCGCGGCCCTGGCCCGCGCGGAGGCCGACGCCTTCTCGACGGACGAGCGGCCGCGCTTCGTCGCCGGGTCGATGGGGCCCACCACCAAGGCGATCTCGGTGACGGGCGGGGTGACCTTCGAGCAGCTGATCGAGCACTACCAGGCGCAGGCGCGCGGGCTGCACGAAGGCGGCGTCGACTACTTCCTCCTCGAGACGTCGCAGGACACGCGCAACGTCAAGGCGGGCCTGATCGGGATCGATCGCTTCCAGGAATCGCTTCCGCCCGAGGAGCGGCTTCCGGTGGCGGTGAGCGGCACCATCGAGGCGATGGGCACCATGCTGGCCGGCCAGTCCGTCGACGCCCTCGCCATCTCCCTGGAGCACAGGGACCTCCTCTACCTGGGGCTGAACTGCGCCACCGGGCCGGAGTTCATGACCGACCACGTCCGCACCCTCGCCCAGCTCGCCCGGACGCGCGTCGCCTGCGTGCCCAACGCAGGCCTGCCCGACGAGAACGGCCGGTACCTGGAGACGCCGGAGATGCTGGCGAGGACGCTCTCGCGCTTCGGCGAGAACGGGTGGCTGAACCTGATGGGCGGATGCTGCGGCACCCATCGCGGGCACATCGCCAGGCTGGCGGAAGTCGCGCCGCGCCTTGCGCCGCGGGTCATCCCCACCCGGCGCCGCAGCGCCCTGTCCGGCGTGGATCCGCTGGAGATCGGCGACGACGTGCGGCCGGTCATCGTCGGCGAGCGCACCAACGTCCTGGGCTCGAAGAAGTTCCGCGACCTGATCGCTCTGGAGAAGTGGGACGACGCCGCGGAGATCGCGCGTGCGCAGGTGAAGCGGGGCGCGCACCTGGTGGACGTCTCGACCCAGCAGACCGACCGGGAGGAGCTGGCCGATCTGCGCCGCTTCCTCGAGGTGCTGATCAAGAAAGTCCGCGTGCCGCTGATGATCGACTCGACCAACGAGAAGGCCGTCGAGGTGGGCCTGACCTACTCGCAGGGAAAGGCGATCATCAACTCCGTCAACCTCGAGGACGGGGAGAAGCGCTTCGAAAAGATCGTGCCGCTCGCGCGAAAGTATGGCGCGGCGCTGGTGGTCGGCTGCATCGACGAGCGCGGGCAGGCGATCAAGGCCGGGGACAAGCTGGAGGTGGCGCGCCGGAGCCACGAGCTGCTCACGCGCAAGTACGGCCTCGCCGAGGAGGACCTGTACTTCGATCCGCTGGTGTTCCCCTGCGCCTCCGGCGACGCGGCGTACACCGGGAGCGCGGTGGAGACCATCGAGGCGGTCCGGGCCATCAAGTCCGCCCTGCCGGCCTGCAAGACGGTGCTCGGCATCTCCAACGTGTCGTTCGGCCTGCCCGCCGCCGGCCGCGAGGTGGTGAACTCGGTCTTCCTGTACCAGTGCGTGCAGGCCGGCCTCGACCTGGCGCTGGTGAACGCGGAGAAGCTGGAACGGTACCCGTCCATCCCCGAGCACGAGCGCAAGCTCGCCGAGGGAGTGCTCTTCTGCCGCGAGCAGTCGGGGCTGCAGGAGGTCGTGGCGGCCTTCGTCGCCCACTTCCGCGAGAAGAAGCCCGCGGGTCCCGCACGCAGCGAGCTGCCGCTCGACGAGCGCCTCGCGCGCTACATCGTGGAGGGATCGCGCGACGGCCTGTTCGACGACCTGGCCGAGAAGCTTCGCCAGGGCGCGAAGCCGCTGGACGTGATCAACGGTCCGCTGATGCGCGGCATGGACGAGGTGGGCCGGCTCTTCAACGCCAACCAGCTGATCGTCGCCGAGGTCCTGCAGAGCGCCGAGTCGATGAAGGCGGCTGTCTCCTTCCTCGAGCCGCACATGGACAAGGTGAGCAGCGCCGCGCGCGGGAAGGTGCTGCTCGCCACGGTGAAGGGCGACGTCCACGACATCGGCAAGAACCTGGTGGACATCATCCTCTCCAACAATGGCTTCGAGGTGGTGAACCTCGGCATCAAGGTTCCCCCGGAGAAGCTCATCGAGGCGGTGCGCGAGCACCGGCCCGACGTGGTGGGTCTCTCGGGCCTCCTGGTCAAGTCGGCGCAGCAGATGGTCGCGACCGCCACCGATCTCAAGGCCGCGGGCGTGGACCTGCCCCTGCTGGTCGGAGGCGCGGCCCTGTCCCGGAACTTCGTCGACCGGCAGATCGCGCCCGCGTACGGCGGCACCGTCGCCTACGCGCAGGACGCGATGAGCGGGCTGGACCTCGCCAAGCGGGTGACGGAGACGGACAAGCACGAGCACCTCCGCCGCGAGCTGCAAGATCGGCGCACCCAGCTCGCCGCGGTCGACTCGGCGCGGCCGGCGCCGGTGCGCGCGGGCACCGTCCGGCGCTTGCGCAAGGTGACGCAGGTGGCCGATCCGCCGCGCCCGCCCGATCTCGAGCGGCACGCGCTCGCCAACACGCCGCTCGACCACATCTGGAGGTTCATCAACCCGGTGATGATCTACGGCCGCCACATGGGGCTGAAGAGCAGCGTGGTGAAGGAGGTGGAGGCGGGGAACCGCGCCGAGTTGGAGAAGAGCGAGGCGGGGCGCAAGGCGCTGCAGCTCAAGGCGGCGCTCGACGATCTGAAGGCCGAATGCCGCGGCGGCGCGATGCAGGCGCGCGCCGTCTACCAGTTCTTCCGCGCGCGCGGAGAGGGCGACGACCTGGCCCTGCTCGACCCGCGCGGCGCGGAGGTGGCCCGCTTCACCTTCCCCCGGCAGGAGGGCGCGGACGGTCTCTGCCTCTCCGACTACGTGGGCGCGGACGACGCGGTGGCGCTGTTCCTGACCACCGCCGGCGCCGGCATCCGGGGGCGCGCCGAGGCGTACAAGAAGAACGGCGACTTCCTCAAGAGCCACCTCCTCCAGGCGCTCGCGCTGGAGACGGCGGAGGGCTATGCGGAGCTCCTGCACGCGAACCTGCGCAGCCAGTGGGGTTTCCCGGATCCGCTCGAGACGACGATGATCGATCGCTTCAAGGCGAACTACCGGGGCAAGCGGTTCTCGTTCGGCTATCCCGCGTGTCCGCGCCTCGAGGACCAGCAGATCCTCTTCCGCGTGCTGCGCCCCGAGGACATCGGGGTCGAGCTGACCGACGGCTGCATGATGGATCCGGAGGCGAGCGTCTCCGCGGTCGTCTTCCACCACCCGGACGCGACCTACTTCAGCGTCGCGGGCGGGGCGGGTTGCTGATCCGGTGCTCCCGGCGCTCGCCACCAGCGGCATCGGCAGCCTGCCGCACACGCAGCTGGAGCTGGCGCTGCAGCAGGCGCTGCTCCTCGACATCCCGGCCGCGCCGCAGCTGCCGCGCCGCGACGCCGCCGAGTACATGGTGCCGCAGGCCCTCGAGGGGCTGCACGGGCTGCGCGCGGACGCCGAGGGCAACGCCGACCTCGATCTGGGCGACTGGCGCCGCGGCGCGGCCACGCTCGATGCGCGCCTCGATCGCGCTCTCGAGCACGACGACGGCGTGCAGCGCTTCCTGCCCTCCGCCGGCGCCTGGCAGGCGTTGCGGCCGTTCCTGTGGGAGGTGGAGCAGCGGAGGCCGCCCTTCGCCAAGGTGCAGATCGCCGGGCCGTTCACCTTGCGGTGGGCGCTGCGCACCACCCAGGGAGAGCCTCTCGCCGCGGCCCCCGAGGGGAAAGCGATCGAGCGGCAGATCTTCCGCCTGGTGCTGGCGCGCGCGCTGGCCCTGGCGCGGCGGCTGCGCGAGACCGGTGCCCGGCCGGTGGTGTTCCTCGACGAGCCCGGCCTCTACGCCTTCGACCGGCGCGACCCGCAGCACCTGGTCAGTCTTCAAGAATTGCGCGTGGTGGTGCTGGCGCTCCGGCGCGAGGGCGCCGTCGTCGGCGTCCACTGCTGCGGCAACACCGAGTGGGCGCCGCTCCTCGGCCTGGGATGGGACGTGGTGTCGATCGACGCGCGGCTCTCCCTGGAGGCCGTGCTGGCCACCGGCGGGGCGTTCGAGAGGTTCCAGGCGGCCGGCGGCATACTCTCGCTCGGGGTGGTGCCGACGGACCTCAGCGCGCCGGACGACCTGGACCCCGTCCTGCGGCACGCGCGGGAACGGCTCCCCCGCGAGGCGCTGGCGCGCTGCCTGCTCACGCCGGCCTGCGGCCTGGCGATGCGCAGCGTGCCGGACGCGGAGCGGATCTTCGCCGAGCTGCGCCGCGCGCAGCAGGAGCTGCGCGGCACTTCCGGGCAGCCATGATCGAGGCGCTCGTCCTCGGCGCAGGCGCCGCGGGCCTCCGCGCGGGCGCCGAGCTGTTGCGCAAGCGCGTGAGGGTCCTGGTGGTGGAGGCGCGCGACCGCATCGGCGGCCGCGTGCACAGCATCGAGGACCGCGAGCTGGGGCGCGTGGTCGAGCTGGGGGCCGAGTTCGTGCACGGGCGGCCGTACCGCGAGATCAAGCGGGCGAAGCTGAAGCTGGAGGAGATGGACGGGCGGCAGATGGCTTTGCTCGGCGGCGAGCTGCGCGACGTCACGCGCCAGTTCCGCTCCATGCTGCGCAAGCTGGCGGAGGCGCGCGGCGCCGGAACGGCGCTGAGCTGGCTGGCGACCGCGCGGCTCGATCGCGCCGAGCGCGAGCTGGCGCGGCACTATATCGAGGGCTTCTTCGCGGCGCCCGCGGCGTTCGTGGGGATCGAGGGCGTAGCCAACGACCAGGGGATGCGCACGCGCCGCGTGATCGGCGGGTACGACCGGGCACTGCGCGGCCACGCGGATGCGCTTCGCAGGGGCGACGCGCTGCGCCTCGGGCTCACGGTGGAGACAGTGCGCTGGCGAAAAGGGCGGGTGGAAGTCCGGGCCCGGACCCTGACCGGCGCCGCCGAGGAGCTCGAGGCGGAACGGCTGGTGGTCGCGCTGCCGGTGAGCGTGCTCGCCGCGCTCGACGGGGTGCGCTTCGACCCGCCGCTTCGGCGCAAGCGCGAGGCGCTGGCCTGGGTGCGGACGGGCGCCGTGGTCAAGGCCCTGCTGCGCTTCCGCGAGCCGTTCTGGCTGACGCGCGCGCTTCGCAAGGTGGACTTCTTCCATGCCCCGGGCGCGCCGTTTCCCACCTGGTGGCGCGGCTCGCCGCGAGAGGTGCCGCTGTTGACCGGTTGGGCAGGCGGACCTGCCGCGGAGCGCCTGGGGCGCGAGGATCGGCTGGCGCTGGCGGTGGACTCGGTCTCGCGCCTGTTCGGCCGCTCGCGCCGCGAGGTCGATTCGTCGCTCGACGGCGCTCGCATCATCGACTGGAGCGAGGACCCGTTCGCCCGCGGCGCGTACGCCTACGAGCTCGCCGGTGCCCCGCCCGACCTCCTTCCGCGCCTCGCCGCCCCCGAGGAGGGCACGCTCTTCTTCGCCGGCGAAGCGTTCAGCCTCACCGGCCGGGGCGGCACTGTCGACGGCGCGCTCGAAACCGGCGCCCGCGCCGCGCGCGAGCTCCTGAGAGCGCTCTGAAACTCGAAGTCAGGCGGAGGCGATCACGTTCAAGAGCGTGTCGCGGTACGTGCGTCCAAGGACGCCGCAGAGGGTGCCGAGGAACTTGAAGGCGACGGTGAAGTTCACGTGGAGGGCCTTGTCCAGCGCGTCGGCCTCGACGCGCGCCAGGTGCGAGGGTGTCACGCTCACCACCGACGCCGAGCGGGGCTTGCCGTCCACGAACGCCATGAAGCCGAACAGATCGCGAGGGCCCAGGTGCGCGAGCGTGCGGTCCTCGCCGGGGCCCAGGTGCCTGCGCACGTCCAGCTCTCCCCGCTGGACCACGTAGAAGCTGCGGGTCTTCTCGCCTTCCTTGACCACCGTCTCGCCCTGCGCCACTTCCAGCTCCTGGCCCAGCACCGCGAGCCACGCCGCCTCCTCCTGCGACAGGTGCGGCGCGCGGCCCGCGCCCGGTGGAGGAGGGCGGCTGATCCCGGGCCGCGGAGCGAGGCGGACGGCGACGTCGTTGGCGGCGCGCAGCTTCTCGCTCATCGACCGCGCGTAGACCGCGAGCAGCGCGGTGGCCAGCTCGCGGTGGGCCAGGAGCTCGTGCCGCAGCGGGTTCTTCTGGATGGCGCGCACGATCGTGTCCGCCCGGGCGACGTGGCGGACGCCTTCGGGCATCTCCGCGAACGGCTCCACCTCCCCGAACAGGTCGCCCGGTCCGAGCTGGGCGACCGTCACGTCGCCGGACTTCGTCTTGGCCCGGAGGTCCACGCCTCCCGAGGCGATCAAATAGAGGCACTCGGAATGGTGTCCGGCGACGAGGATCTCGTCGCCCTGGGAGAACTGGTCGAGCTTGGACAGCGCCTCGAGGCGGTCGCGCTCCTTGCGATCGAGCTTCTCGAAGCGCTCGCTGGTCGCGAAGGCGAACATGGACCCCCCGGTCGCCTCACAAGCTGCCCCATCCGGCAACGCGCCGCAAGCCGTCACCGGGCCAGACGGAGGCCGATGTTCGAGTAGCGTGCGTCGGGCGGCCAGGCGTTGCGGTTGGCGCAGCGGAGCTGCGGAGGATGCGCGTTCCAGGCGCCGCCGCGCGCGACGCGGAGCCCGGGCGCGGGGGCCGGCTGGCGAGCGGAAAGCCCCCGCAGCTTGCGATGGAGATCGGGATCGAAGGGATCCGCGACCCATTCCCACACGTTCCCTGCCGCATCGAGCAGCCCGTGCGGGCTCCGTCCCGAGGGAAAGCAGCCGACCGGCAGCGTGTGCCGGGGACCCCCGCGCGCAGCGGCGCGAGCCGGATCCCAGTCTTCCCCCCAGGGATACCGGCGCCCGTCCTCGCCGCGCGCCGCGCGCTCCCACTCCGCTTCGGTGGGGAGCCGCGCGCCGGCGAACCGGGCGTACGCATCGGCCTCGTACCAGCTCGCGCCGACCAGCGGCTGGTTCGGGGCCTGGTACGCTTGCCAGGCTTCGTCCTCCCAGAAGCGCGGCCGGTCGACGCGGCTCCGCTCCCGCCAATCCCAGCCCGCCTCGCTCCACACCGCCCGGTCGAGGTATCCGCGCCTCACGAAGTCCGCGAACTCGCCCACCGTGACCGGCACCAGCCCGATCTCGAACGCGGCGGTGCGGGCCCGCAGCCGCGGCTGCTCGGGCGGCTCTCCTTCCGGCGGATCGCTGCCGCGCCAGAACTCCCCCGCGGGCACGCGCAGGAAGGTGCCGGGGCGCGGATCGCGGTCGCCGAGCGCGCGGGCAGCGGCGACGCGCTCCTCGAGCGGCGCTGCGGGGTCCTCCAGCACCGGGGGAACGGAGCTCACGCCCTCGCAAATACCAGAGGGCGCCCCGCTCGCGCAGGGCGCCCCCCGACTGCCGCGCCTGACGATCCCTACGGGAAGGGTAGAGGGTCGTCCGACGTGAAGTCGACCTTGCTGAAATTGTAGTCGTTGGTGGCGTCGTCGATCGAGGGCACCGGACCGAAGGCCGGGTCGCAGGCCGCCGCCGTGGCGACGGTGTTCTGCGACGAGCGCGCGCTGACCGTCATCCCGGTGGTGGTGTCCTCGAGCTTCATCATCCAGAAGGTCTCGCGGGGATCCCGGCCCTGCGCGCAGGTGACGCCTTCCCACTTCCGGTTGGCGGGGATCTGCCCGCCCGTCGCTCCCGCATCCCCGCGGAAGTGAATGCCGTCGGTCGTCACCAGCCAGCGCGCCACGGTGGTCACCGGCGTGGTGCCCGAGGCCGGCGGCGTCTCGCCGGTGCAGCGCAGCACCATGTCGTCGATGAACTTCAGGCTCCCGCCCTTGCCGGTCTCCTTGAAGAACACGAAGTGGCCGTTGCGCGGCAGGTCCGAGTTCACCTTGAAGTTCGTCATCGTCACCACGACCTTCTTCTCCGCGGGCGTCACGTTGAAATCGAGCGTGAGCTGCCCGGACACGTTCTCACCGGTGACGGAGGCGAGCTTGTCGAGATCGAGCGTCGCGGTCCCCGAGCCGTCGTGATTGGACGGGTCACGCTGCACGCTCGCGTCGTAGACGGTGACGAACGAGGTGTCCGGGTCGGCCACCTTCTTGACCTCCAGTTTCGCGGTGAAGGAGTGATCGCCGGTCTTCACGATCGAGTACTTGTAGTCGAACCCGTCGACCACCCTCTCCCAGACGTGCGTTCCGCCGTCGCGCCGCCGGGGCGAGAAGGGGATGATCTTGCGGATGGGCCGCAGCACCCGCCAGATGCCGCCATTGGTGGCCGCGACCACCGCGTGGGTGCGCAGGAAGAGATGCGGATGGCATGGGTCGTCGACGGCCGCCTGCGCGTCGACGGCCGCTGCGAGCGCTTGCGAGCTGCTTGCCGAAGCGTCGAAGTTCTCCGGGACCGCGTCGGCGGCGCTGATGTCCAGGGCCACGGCATCGAACGCGGGAGTGGCCTTGGCGAAGTCATCCTGCGCCGGCCCGCCGCACGCCGCCGCCGCAACCACCGCCGCCAGGGATAGGATCCTCTTCATGACTTCGCTCCTCCAGGTGGGAACCCGTTGCGTCCGGCCGGCGGACCCGGCAGGGGCGCGCCGGGTTAATCCCCCGCCGGACGTCCAGGAGCCGACATGCCGCTGAAAGCGGTCGTGTACGATCTCGACGGGACGCTGGTGGACTCGCGGGGCGACCTCGCCGACTCGGTGAACGCCATGCTGCAGGCCCTGGGGCTGCCCCGCCGGCCGGATGAAATCATCTGGACTTTCATAGGCGAAGGAGCGGAACGGCTGGTGCGCCGGTCGCTCGGCCCGGAGCACGAGGACAGGCTCGCGGACGGCCTGAAGAGCTGGCGAGCCGAATACGCCCGGCGCCTGCTGGTGAAGACGGTGCCCTATCCGGGCATCGCGGAGCTGCTTGCCGTGCCTCCGGAAGCGCGGGGCGTCCTGACCAACAAGCCCGGCGGATTCGCGCGGGAGATCCTGCAGGGGCTGGGGATGCTCGGCTCGTTCCGGGCAGTCGTCGGCGGCGACGAGGCGCCGCGCAAGCCCGCGCCCGAAGGCCTGCTGGCGCTCTGCCGGACGCTCGAGGCCGCCCCGGCCGAGACGCTCCTGGTGGGCGACAGCACGGTGGACGTTGCCACCGGCCGTGCGGCGGGCGTGAGGGTTTGCGCGGTCACCTGGGGTCTGGGCAGCCAGGAGGCGCTGTCGGCTGCCTCGCCGGACCATCTGTGCGAAACGGCCGCTGACGTCGCGGCGTTGCTCCGGAAGGCGTAGCCGCGGACGACTCGGGCCGATCAGCGCCCGCCTGCCTGCAGGACGGCCACCGCCCGAGCGGCGCCCTTTTTGCGTGGCGCGCGCTTCGAGGCCCGGCGACACTTCGGGCACGGGTCTTGACTCTTTCGCCGCTGCGGGCGAGAGAGGGGCGCGCTTTCGCGGGATCGGGAGGCAAACGGCCGTGGGAGAGAACGCTCGCATCACCGTCGACGGCAAGGAGCTCGAGTTCCCGGTCGTCACCGGCACCGAGGGCGAGAAGGGCATCGACATCCAGAACCTCCGCGCGAAGACCGGCGTGGTGACGCTCGATCCCGCGTTCATGAACACGGCTTCCACGGAGAGCGCGGTCACCTTCCTCGACGGCGAGAAAGGGATCCTGCGCTACCGCGGCATCCCCATCGAGGAGCTGGGCGAGCGGAGCAGCTTCGTCGAGACGGCCTACCTGCTCATCTACGGCAACCTGCCCAACCGCTCCGAGCTGGAGAAGTTCTCCCAGCAGCTCACCCGGCACTCGATGATCCACGAGGACATGCGCCGGTTCTTCGACGGGTACCCGATCACGGCGCACCCGATGGCGATCCTCTCGGCGATGGTGACCTCGCTCTCGTCCTACTACCCGTACGCGCTCAACGCGAAGTCCGACGAGTACCGCGACATCACCATCGCGCGCCTGATGGGCAAGCTGCCCACCATCGCCGCGTTCTCCTACAAGAAGAACATCGGGCACCCGTTCATCTACCCGCGCAACGACCTCGAGTACTGCGCGAACTTCCTGCACATGATGTTCGCGGTTCCGGCCGAGCCCTACCGTCCGGATCCGGTGGCGGTGCGCGCGCTCAACCTGCTCCTCATCCTGCACGCCGACCACGAGCAGAACTGTTCCACCAGCACGGTTCGCATGGTGGGGAGCGCGCAGACCAACCTGTTCGCATCCATCAGCGCGGGGATCTGCGCCCTGTGGGGGCCGCTGCACGGCGGCGCGAACCAGGAAGTGGTCGAGATGCTGGAGGACATCCGCAAGAGGGGGCTCACCGCCCGCCAGTTCATCGACCAGGTAAAGGACAAGAAGAGCGGGCTCCGGCTGATGGGCTTCGGCCACCGCGTGTACAAGAACTTCGATCCGCGCGCGAAGATCATCAAGAAGTCGTGCGACGAGGTGCTGCAGAAGCTCGGGATCCGCGATCCGATGCTCGACCTCGCCAAGGAGCTGGAGGACGCGGCGCTGCGCGATCCGTACTTCGTGGAACGCAAGCTGTACCCCAACGTCGACTTCTACTCGGGCATCATCTATCGGGCGCTGGGCATCCCCACGCAGATGTTCACGGTGATGTTCGCCCTCGGCCGCCTTCCGGGCTGGATCGCGCACTGGAAGGAAATGATCGAGGACCCGAACACCAAGATCGCGCGGCCCCGGCAGGTCTACACGGGGCCCACCGAGACGCACTACGTGCCCCTGGAGAGGCGGGCCTGAAGCGGATCCCATACGTCCGCGCTGTGAAAAGCGCAGCGCCGACCGACGGGCGGCGACTGATTACTCGCGCGCGTTTGCGGCGGCGCCGCGCGTGATGGTCGCCGGCTGCGGGACGGCGGGCGGGGGAACGCGCTTCATCACCGTCGCGAACAGCAGCATGGCCGCGCAGGCGGCGGCGCCGTAGAGCAGCGGGCGCGACGGTCGCGCACGCCACGCCCAGCGCCGCTCGATGCGCCGCTGGTAGGGAAGCGCGGTGTCGTACTCCTCCCATGCGCGCCGGCGCGCTCGCGCGGCGCCCTCCGCGTCGCCCGAGCGGCGCAAAGCGCGCGACAGCAGGTAGTGCCCTTCGACGCGGTGCGGATGCGCGGCCACGTATTCCAAGAGGGGCCCGACGGCGCCCTTGGCGTCGCCCCGGCGCAGCCGGTCCGCTCCGATCTCCAGCGGCGCGCGGCCGAGGCGGAACTCCGGACCCGCGCCGTGCAGCTCGCGCAGGAACAGCTCGCCTTCCTCGAAACGGCCGCTCCGGAGGCAGGCGATGCCCAGCGGGTACAGCGCCGACAGGTCATGCGGATCGTGCTGCGCGGCCGGGCGCAGCACGTCGATGGCGCGGGCGAACCGGCCCTGCTCGACCAGGATCTCCCCCAGCTCGACGCGCGCGCGGCGGTCGTGGGGGTTCACCGCGATCTGGCGGGCGAGGCGGGGGGCCCGGCGCAGGTTGCGCAGCGCGCGCGCCAGGCCGCGGAGGAGTCCAAAAGAATACCAGTCCGCCACCGCGTAACCGAGGAGCAGCAGGGCCGCGGCGGCCAGCGGATTGCCGGTGATCCACCACAGGAGCGAGAACTGCATCCACCCCGCCATTCCGGCACGGTAGCAGCGAGCGCGATGTGGGCCGCAACCGGGCCGGGGCCCACCCGCGCCTACTCGGGCTTGATGGCAGCCACGACTCCGGTGGTGATGGCCGGCACGTAGGTGATGAGCAGCACGCCGACCGCCATGATGATGAGGAACGGCAGCGCCTTCCGATAGACGAGAGGGAGCGGCTTGCCGAAGCGGCTGGCGCTGAGGAACAGGTTGAGCCCCATCGGCGGGAAGAGGAACCCCAGCTCCAGGTTGGCGAGGAACACCACGCCCAGGTGCACCGGATCGACGCCGAAGGCGATGCCGAGGGGCGCGACGAGCGGGGCGAGCACCACGATGGCCGAATAGATCTCCAGCACGCTGCCCAGGACCAGCAGGAGGAGGTTGAGCGTGAGGAGGAACGCCCACTGGGAATGGATGTGGGCCTGCACCCAGGCGAGCAGCCGGGTGGGCACCTCGGCGTCGACGAAGTAGCTGGTGAGGCCCAGCGCGACGCCCAGCAAGATGACCACGCTGCCGACCAGCGTCGAGGCGTGCACCAGCACGCGCGGAAGATCGCGGGTCGGGTGCACGTCGCGGAACACCGTCACCTCGACGATGATCGCGTACGCGGCGCCCAGCGCGGCGGATTCCACGATGGTGGCGAACCCGGTGCTGACCGCGACGATGATGAGGAGCGGCAGGCCGATGTCCCACTTGGCGCCCCAGACGGCGCGGGCCGCCTCGCGCGGCTCGAACCGCGGCCGCGGCGCCTTGCTGCGCACCCCGACCAGGACGCCGTAGGCGGCGACCAGCACGATCATCAAGAGCCCCGGCACCAGCCCGCCGATGTAGAGGTGGTCGATGGCGACGCCCGCCACGACTCCGTAGAGGATCACCGGGAGCGACGGCGGGAAGAGGAGGCCCAGGCTGCCGGAGGCGGTGACCAGCCCGAGCGAGAAGCCTTCCGGGTAGCCTTCCCGGATCAGGGCCGGGAGGATGATCCCGCCGAGCGCCAGGATGGTCACCCCCGATGCGCCGGTGAAGGTGGTGAAGAGCGCGCAGACCGAGGCGGCCATCACCGCCAGCCCGCCGGGCATCCAGCCGAAGAGCGACTGCGCCGCGCGCACCAGCCGCGCGGAGGCGCCGCCTTCCGCCAGGACGAAACCTGCAACCGTGAGCAGGGGGATGGCGGGCAAGGTGGGCTGGATCACCAGCCGGAACGTCTCCGCCGGGACGGCGGCCACCGGCGTGCCGGCGAGGAAGAAGAGCAGGAGCGCGTAGCCGGCCATCACCACGAACACAGGCGTGCCGAGAAGGAAGGCGACGAAGAGGGCCAGTGCGGCGGGCCACCCGACCGCGGCGGTGTGCCCGTGCAGCAGCGTGGGTCCGTCCGGCGCGGCGAGGAAGCCGTGCCCGCGCATGGCGAGGATCTCCGAGGCGATGAACGGCACCACCGCCGCGCAGAGCAGGTAGCCGGCGATCCGCGCGCGCAGCGTCGGCGCCTTCGCCGCGGAGCGCAGCGCCATCACCGCGAACCCCACCGGCATGATGGTCTCGAACCACCACTCCGGAACGCCGCCGGCCAGCGTGTCCACCCGGCCGTGGTCGGCCACGATCATCTTCACCGAGGCGTAGGCGAGCACCGCCATCACCAGGGCCCCGACCACGTGGCCGTAGCTTCGCGCCGCGGTGCGCAGTCGCTGCGGGAGCATCTCCACCGTCGAAAGCGCCAGATGCCGCTCGGTCGCGGTGGCGAGCATCGCACCCACGAAACCGACCCAGAGCGTCAGGTGCGTGGTGTACGGGATCGCGTCGGGAAGACCCCCGCCGATCGCGCGGCGCAGCACCGCCTCGAGGGTGGGGAGGAGGATCATGGTGAGGACGATCGCGACCAGCAGCCACCGCTCGACGCGCGTGCCGCCCGCCTGCTCCGCGCCGCCTTCCCGCGGCCCCGCCACCGCGGTCTGCTCCTGCAGCACTCGGCCTCCCTCCGGCGCGGCGGCCGGTTCCCGGCCAGGCCGCGAGGGGACGGTTGACATCCCAGCGGCCGTCATTATCACTCTCGGAAATCTTGCGCCCTGCAAAGTTTTCGTGCCTGCTGGTCCTCGCGCTGGCGGCCTGCTCTCCCAAGACCTACGCGCTGCGGCAGGTCGCGGACGCGATTTCGTCCACGGGCGAAGGCAGCGCGCTGGCGCGCGACGACGATCCCGACCTGGTCCGCGACGCGGTGCCGTTCGCGCTCAAGACGATGGAGTCCCTCGCCGATCGACTGCCGGACCACCTCCTGCTGCGGCTCGCGATGGCCCGCGGGTTCACGCAGTACGGGTACGCCTTCGTGCAGCAGGACGCGGACGAGTCTCCCGATCCCGAGCGCGCCAAGGCGCTGCGCGACCGGGCGGCGCGGCTGTACCTGCGCGCGCGGGCGTACGGCTTCGACGGGCTGCGCATGACGCGCGGAATCACCGAGGATGAGCTCCGGGGCAAGGAGCCGGTGCGCGCGCAGGCGCTATCCAGGACCTCCCGCGAGGACGTGCCGCTCCTCTACTGGACCATGGCGGCGTGGGGGGGCGCCATCTCGCAGCGCAAGACCGACATGGAGCTGGTGGGCGACATTCCCGCCGTGGCCGCGATGCTCGACCGGGCGCTGGCGCTCGACGAGGCTTACGATCTGGGCGCCGTGCACGAGTTCGCCATCTCCTTCGATCCGGCGCGGCCGGAGGGCACCACGCTCGAGAAGCAGCGGGCCCACTTCGCGCGCGCGCGCGAGCTGCAGAAGGGCAAGAAGATCTCCGCGCTGGTGACCTACGCCGAGTCGGTGGCGGGCCCCGCGCAGGACCGCAAGACGTTCGAGGCGCTGCTCCGCGAGGCGCTGCGATTCGACGTGGACGCGCCGCAGGCGCGCGACGAGCGCCTGGAGAACAAGATCGCGCAGCGGCGCGCGCGCTTCCTGCTGGCCCACGAAAGCGACATCCTGTCCGATTGAACCCGAGGAGCTCCATGCACATCCGCGCTCTCGTCCTCGCCTTCCTCCTCGCCGCCCAGGCGCACGCGGCGCCCGTGCGCATCAAGCTGGGCACGCTGGCGCCGCAAGGGTCCACCTGGCACCAGCTGCTCCTGGAGATGGGGCAGAAGTGGTCGCAGGCGTCGAACGGGCAGGTGGAGCTGAAGGTCTACGCGGGCGGCACGCAGGGCAACGAAGGGGAGATGATCCGCAAGATCAGCATCGGACAGCTGCAGGCCACCGCGATCACGGCCATCGGCCTGCACGAGATCACCCCCGAGCCGCAGGCCGAGGACGTGCCCTTCCTGATCGACTCCTACGAGGAGTACGACTACGTGCACGAGAAGCTGCGGCCGAAGCTCGACGACGCGCTGGCCAGGAAGGGATACGTCCCGATCCACTGGGGCGAGGTCGGATTCGTCTACTTCTTCTCCACCGAGCCGTACGTGACGCCGGCCGACTTCTCGAAGGGCAAGATCTTCACCTGGAACGGCGACCCGGCGGCCGAGGCGGCCTGGAGGAAGGCCGGGTTCCGGCCGGTGGTGCTCTCCTCGACGGACCTGATCCCGGCCCTCACCTCGCGGATGGTGAACATCATTAGCCAGCCGCCCCTCTACGCCTTCACGACGCACATCTTCGACAAGGCGGACAACATGCTCAACCTGCACTGGGGCTTCCTCACCGGCGCGACGGTGGTGAAGAAGGACGTCTGGGACCGCATCCCGCCCGAGGTGCAGAAGAAGCTGCTGGAGATCGGCGAGGAGTACGGGGAGCGCACGCGCAAGGACGTGCGCAAGCAGAACGAGGACGCCATCGAGCAGATGAAGAAGCGGGGCCTGACCATCAACCAGCCGGCGGACATCGAGGAGTGGCGCAAGGTCGCGGAGCGCGCGCACGAGGTGATCCGCGGCAAGGTCGTCCCCGCCGCCATCTACGACGAGGTCGTCCGCCTCCGGGACGAATACCGCTCCCAGCACAAACGGTAAGACAAAAAGATCAACGCGGAGGCGCGGAGACGCGGAGGAGCAGGCTTTTCACCGCCCAATCTCCGCGCCTCAGCGTCTCCGCGTTCGGCTTTTCGCCTTTACCAGCGGGCGGTGTGGTCCTCGGTGACACCCGGCAGGGAGTCGACGTCGACGCGGTCGCCGGCGGGGGTGGTGAGGTGGCCGGAGAAGACGCCGAAGGGCTGCAGGTACTTCGAGACGACGAGCTTCAGGTCCACGCTCTGGGAGCGGTAGCCCTCCGGCTGGAAGGTGAGATCCAGCGATCCGTCGTCGCTCCGGATGCGCCACGGCGCGAGCGGAGCGGACGGTTCGAAGGCGAAGCGCACGGGGCCGACCGAGCAGGGCGCGCCGTCGACCCAGACGGCGTTTTCGCTCGACTGCATGAACCCCTCGCTCAGGTTGAACCCGATCAGCCGGCCTCCCTGGCGCGCGCTCGCGAACGCCCAGCGCCAGGACGTGTCGCGCGCGAGGTAGCCATGCGTGAAGTCCAGGCCGGCGGGCTCGCCGCGGGCGGCGAACCGCGCGTTCCCCACGCGGACCTCGCCTTCGGCAGCCAGCCCGACCAGCTTCTGGGTGAAATTGAACCGGCCGGGGCCCAGCTTGCAGGCGGCGGTCATCGGCGGCGGCGCGCGGCGGGCATCGAGCGCGAGGTCCAGCGCCACGCCGCCCCACCGCGCCGTGGCCAGGATGCGCCCCCCGCCGGGTTCGAGTCGACCAGCACCCGCCGCGCGCCGCGGTCGAAGACCGAGAGGATGCCGCTCGACAGGTAGCCGGCGTCGACGATGGCGAGCGAGATCATCGCCTGCGGCGTGGCGAGGAACAGCGCCTGCCAGCGCTTCTCGACCAGGCGCCGCTCGAGGAAGCCGCGCGCGTATTCTCCGGCGAGGCCGTCGAAGCCGGCGTCGCGCAGCGGGCCCGCCCAGGTGCCCTCCACGGGCGCGCCAGCCTCGACCAGCCGCGCCGGCGGCGGCGGCAGGGGGCGGGGACGTGCCGCCGGATGTTGGCTCGCCTCCGCCATCCCCGGAATGTTCCCCATCGGCAGGCGGTCGGCAACCGGGCACTGCCGCCACCTGTCGAGTTGCCTGCGCTCGGCTTTCGCCGCCATGCTGACCGGCGATGCGCATCCTGGTGAGCAACGACGACGGGGTGGAAGCCGCCGGCCTGCGCGCGCTGGCGGAGGCGCTCCTGCCGCTGGGCGAGGTGACGGTGGTCGCGCCCGACCGCGAGCAGAGCGCGTCGAGCCACAGCATCTC
>WNFF01003739.1_pt1 | contig 17491 bp, 20 predicted proteins | sample 5400441 | NCBI WGS metagenome assembly WNFF01 (sample SAMN13153345, study PRJNA577476) | soil metagenome | isolation source: 120 cm saprolite under Douglas fir tree site 2 hole 3 replicate 1 | place: USA:California | collected 2015-04-18 | reverse complement strand
CTCGCCGAGTTCCCCGGCTACTACAAGACCGCCGACGCCGGCTTCAAGGATGACGATGGCTATCTCTACATCATGGGCCGCACCGACGACATCATCAACGTCGCCGGCCACCGGCTTTCAACCGGCGGCATGGAGGAGGTGCTCGCCTCCCACCCGGATGTCGCCGAATGCGCCGTCATCGGGGTGAAGGATGAGCTCAAGGGCGAGACGCCGTGCGGCTTCATCGTGCTCAAGGCCGGCGTCAACCGCCGGCCCGCCGAGATCGAGAAGGAGATCGTGGCGCTGGTGCGCGAACAGATCGGCCCGGTAGCGGCCTTCAAGCTCGCCATCACGGTGGCGCGGCTGCCGAAGACGCGGTCCGGCAAGATTTTACGCGGCACCATGAAGAAGATCGCCGACGGCGAGCCGTGGACCATGCCGGCCACCATCGATGACCCGGCGATCCTCGGGGAAATCGGCAGTGCGCTGAAGGGGCATGGGGTGGGGGGATAGCGCTCGAGCGGTTGTGGCGCACGGCCGCTGTCCCATGGAGAGCTGCCATACCGTCCGCAGCACGAAGTGACGCGATTGACCCGAAGCGGTCACACGCCGATTCGAAGCGTAATGGGCATTTATCGGTCCGCCTGCGCTACGGCCTGCGCCGCAGCGTTTTGTTCGGCCTCTAGCTCACCGGCACCTTTCACTAATTTGAGCAACGATAATAGGCGATCCGCGAGATCACGACGCTCTACCCAATGCTGCCGTGAATTTCGGACATCTAGAGCGAGCCACACTGCCGAACCACGCGACGACACTCCTTTAGGCATGATATGGAATCGGCTTGGGTCTTTCGGATCATAGAACTCAATCGGTTTGGTTTCGTCGTCACCGACGCGGCGCATAGGCAAAGGCTGCTCTAGCTTGTTGTCCTTCGCTATTTCGAATTTTGCTATGGGCATTCGTAAAAGTTCGAAATCGGTGAAGATCGATTTGAACTCGTGCAACTCGGATACACCGGAAGTCGGCGTGCCGGCTTTAGCAGCCTCCCGATCCCGTTGTTGAAAGGCTCGAAGGATTTCGTAACAAGCAACAATCCACGTTTCGGAAAACATCATCTGGTAGTGGAAGGAAAAATCCATTCCAGACGTGTTGAACTCATCTTCAAGGCACCTCAGCAATATGTCGAGATCGCCTTCCCGCTGGATGCTCGACAATGCCGTGACCAGATTGAACCGTCCGGAGAGACGGTAAGACAGCTGCACCCAAGCTTCGTTTTCGGCCCTATATTTTGCTCGGGCGACATTGAACAGCGAGTTCAACAACGGCGATACGGGAGGCAGCGTCATGGCTTCATACTTCTTGGAATCGGGACGAAACACCAACTAGAGCACGTTTGGGCCCGAACGCTTACCCGACTTCTGGCATTTGGCGCAACGAGCCGGCTGATGATCGTTACCGACCGAGGGGCCGGTCTTGGCCCATCGCCACCATAGACCATATTCATGTGATGGCCGCTTATTGAGCGCCTTCTGCCGCACGCATATGTTGGACATCTCTTCCCTCACGATGACCCTAGCGGCGGTGTGCGTCGACGTAGGACCGCAATACTGCATTCATACGCGTCAGATGACCGTCGCCTTGCTTCTTAAACCACTCCAAAACGTCGCTATCGACGCGAAGATGTACAGACGTTTTGCCTGGCGGCACTACAACGCGTGCACGCTTCCAGAATTTAGAAGCTTCCTTTGGGCCTTCGGGCGCATCGGCGCGGGTCTCGTCTTTGCCCTGCGCGATCTGCTGCTTAATTTCTGTCAGCGTATATCTTACGGTAGTAGGTTTTTTGGTCATGCTTGTTGGCCTTCCATGCGCTGACGATGTGAACCGTTCAATGCGTGTGGCGTATCGCGCGGTACCCACCGGGCACAACGTGAAGCTGCCGCTGCTCGCCTGCGGGGGCCGCTGCATTCCGGGGCTCATTCCTCGGAATTGGTGGTCACGCGGCTGCGGTCAGCGTGGGAATCTTCTCGATCTCGTGCGCCAACTCTTTTTCGGCCGCGTCGAGGTCATAGGCGCGCTGCATGTTGATCCATAGCTCGGGGCCGTTGCCGCACAGCTTGCCGATGCGCAGCGCCATTGCCGGCGTGATCGGCTGCTTCTCGGCGAGGATGTTGTAAAGCGCCTGACGCGAGACGCCAAGCAGGCGGGCGATCTCCGCCTTGGGCTTGCCGAGCGCCGGCAACACGATCTCGCGCAATGTTGCGCCCGGGTGGCTTACCGGGATCCCGCGCATGAGGGGGTTGTTTCTGGCCATCAGTGATAGTCCTCCAGGTCGACGTCGGTTGCGTCTTCTCCGGTCCAGCCGAAGGTGATCCTAAAGTTTCCGCTCGCCCAGACTGCGTATCGTCTCTTGTCCCGGCCTTTGAGCGGATGAAATCGCAGGCCGGGGATATTCATCTGCTCGGGTCGCGTGGCGCGATCGAGATTGTCGAGAATGAGCCTCAACCGAACCGGATTCTGGACGCTCAGTTTCGATCCGTCGCCGGTCTCTGCAAATCGTCGCAATGCCTTGGAGCGGAACGACCGGATCATGGACTAAGGTGTAAAGCTATTCATGACACAATGTCAAGATATGCTTGTCATTCCGAGGAAGGCCGCCGGGGCGTCGGCCGCCGACCCGATGTCGCGCTAGGTCGTGCCTTAGAGGGAACGCCAGCGTGATCGGGCTGTACCCGTAAATTGCCGCGGCGGCCCGATACAATCGTTGGACTCCAAATGATGATTCTGCTAAATGCCTCACAATTAGGGAGCAAACGCGGGCTGATTGCGGCCGCCGAGCCCCAGCCCCACCGCAGACCGTAAGAGGAGGCCTCGTGCAGGTTCTCGTTCGGGATAACAATGTCGACCAGGCCCTCAAGGCGCTGAAAAAGAAGATGCAGCGCGAGGGGATTTTCCGCGAGATGAAGCTTCGCGGACATTACGAAAAACCCTCAGAGAAAAAGACGCGTGAGAAGGCGGAGGCCATCCGGCGCGCCCGCAAGCTTGCCCGCAAGCGGGCCCAGCGTGAGGGCCTTCTGCCGAGCAAGCCGAAGCCGTTGCTGCGTGCCGGCGGGCCTCCCGGCCGTGGCGGTCCGGGTGCTGGGGCGCCGCGTCCACCGCGCTGAGCAACGGCGCAACCGCCCTGCCGGGTGCGGGCGGCGGAGAGGCGCTGTCTCGCCCCGCAGTTCCGCACTGGCAGTGGATTTGTGGGTTTCCCGGTCGAAGACAGCCCGGCACGCGACGAGCGCCGGCAGTACGGGGAAAAACAATGCCGCAGCCGAGGTCAAGCGCCGGCCGCCGCCCTGATCGCGGTTCGCCGGTTGTCAGGCCGCGGAAAACAAGCGCCGAGACCTCCGAGCAAGCCGCCGCGGCGGCCCTGACCCTCCAGTTCCTCGACTACATCGCCGACGGCCGCACCTATGGGGAGACCATGGAGGCGTGGCGGAGCACCTGCCCGCGCATGCCGATCTGGGAAGACGCCGTGCGCCATGGGTTGGTGCGCATTGAAAACGGCGGCGCCATGAACTCCTCCCGAATCGTGCTGACCGCGGAGGGAACAGCGCGTCTCGGCCGCGCCCCCACCCTACCCTCCCCCGCAAGCGAGGAAGGGTAGGGTGGGGGCAGCGGCGGGTCGCCGCATCGGAGAAGAATTTGCCACACTGCGTCTCGGCTGGAGTCGCTCGCATGCGGAAAATCTGGACGGTTCTGATCGCGGTCTCGCTTGGATTGGCGATGGGCGCATGCAGCAAATGCGAGATTCCCGACCTGCTGCCGAAGATGTGTAAGACCGGAGCAAGCGGAACATAAAATTCCGCGACGCAGGCGCGGCATTCACGCGGCTATTGCAAAGATTCTGCGACAAAGCGCTGAACTTCCGAGATGGCGCCGTACTGGTCAAGGTCGTCATGCCCACCATCGGGAAAGCGCACGAAACGCTTGGGCTCGTGGGCGAGCATGAATAGGCGCTCCCCCAACGCGATCGGGACCACCCAGTCCCGGGCACCGTGCATGATCAGGAGCGGAGCCCGCACAGCACCGATGCGTTGGTCGGACCGAAACTGATCGTGCATCAGCCATCGGACCGGAACAAAGGGAAATACCCCGGCGGCGACGTCGGCGATCGATGAAAACGGCGCCTCAAGAATGACTTTGGCGACTGGATGCCGGCTCGCGAGTGCAACCGCCACGCCGGATCCGAGGGAATGTCCCCACAACACGACCGGGGTCGACGGGAAGCGCGATGTCGTAAAGCGGTACGCCGCCTCGGCGTCGTGCAGCAGGCCGTCCTCCGTCGGGCTTCCGATCGAGCCCATGTAGCCGCGATAGGACAACGCAACGAGACCGATGCCGTCCGCTGTCAATTGGCGGTGCCGCTTCGCGCGCGACGCCACGATTTCAGCATTGCCGTGGAAATAGATCACCACCGGTTTTTCGCCGCGCGGCGGTACCTGCCAGACGATCACGCGCGCCCCATCAGCGGTGTCGACGACGGCTTCTTCGCCTCCGGCAGCCCGGCGGCGGCCGGCGAAGGATGTGCCGATTGTGGATGAAACACAAACTGGCGCTGCGCCAGATAGAGAAAAGCCACGAAGGAGAAATAGCCACCGCCAGCGAGCATGACAATCCATTTGAGAATGGTCATGCGAGCCGCCCCACCCTAGAACGCGTTCGGATCATATTGACCACCTCTCCGGAGTCATGGCCGGGCTTGTCCCGGCCATCTACGTCTTGCTTGCTGAAGCGCCGCGAGAAAGACGTGGATGCCCGCGAAGACGGGGTCCCCGCCGCGTAACGCGGCGGGGTGTCTCTGCGCGGGCATGACGGCGGAGGGGTGATTCGATCCCACCGGAACACGCCCTAGAACGCCGCGCACACGGGGCGCGAGATCACCCCGACCGATCGCTGGCGGAATCGCTGCTTGTAGGCCGCAACGATCGCCGCGATCCGCTCGCGCACGGGCGCCTCTTCCGCTGCCACGATGATCACTATTTTGCCCGGCTCGCGCACCACCCGGCCACCGACCGGGTCCCGCCACTGCCCGGCGGCGTCGATGCTGCATGGGTCGCTGTGGCGCGTCGCAGGCAACGGCCTGCGAGCTGGCGAACACGCTGATTGCGGCCAAACTGCAAGCCACAATGGGGCAGCAGCGCGCACTGCGGAAATCAACGCAGAAGCCTCGCGTCATCGCCGCCTCAGGGCAGCGCCTTGCCGATCTCCTCGGTCATCTTCTTGGCGTCGCCGAGCAGCATCATGGTGTTGTTGCGATAGAACAGCGGATTGTCGATGCCGGCATATCCGGAGGCAAGCGAGCGCTTGCTGAACATGACGGTGCCGGCCTTCCACACCTGCAGCACCGGCATGCCGTAGATCGGGGACTTGGCGTCATCCTCGGCGGCCGGGTTGGTGACGTCATTGGCGCCGATGACATAGGCGACGTCGGATTGAGCGAATTCGGAGTTGATGTCCTCAAGCTCGAATACCTCGTCGTAGGGCACATTCGCCTCGGCGAGGAGCACGTTCATATGGCCCGGCATGCGGCCGGCCACCGGATGAATGGCGTATTTGACCTCGACGCCCTCGGCCTTGAGCCGATCCGCCATCTCGCGCAGCGCGTGCTGGGCCTGCGCCACGGCCATGCCGTAGCCCGGCACGATGATGACCTTGGAGGAATTTTTCATGATGAAAGCGGCGTCCTCGGCGGAGCCGAGCTTGACGGGCTTTGCCTCGCCGCCGGCGGCCGGTCCCGCGACCTCGCCGCCGAAACCGCCGAGAATCACCGCGATGAAACTGCGGTTCATGCCCTTGCACATGATGTAGGACAGAATCGCGCCCGAGGAGCCGACCAGCGCTCCCGTGATGATCAGGGCCGAATTGCCGAGCGTGAAACCGATTCCTGCGGCCGCCCAGCCCGAGTAGGAGTTGAGCATGGAGATCACGACCGGCATATCGGCGCCGCCGATCGGAATAATGATGAGCCCGCCCAGCGCCAGCGACAAGAATGTGATGGCCCAGAAATCGACCTGCCTCTGCGACACCACGAAACCGTAGATGAAGATAATCAGCGCCAGCGCCAGTACGATGTTGATGTAGTGACGCATCGGCAGCATGATCGGGGCGCCGCTCATGCGCCCGGACAGCTTCAGGAACGCGATCACCGAGCCCGTAAAGGTGACGGCCCCGATGGCGACGCCGAGCGACATTTCGACGAGGCTCGCCTGATGGATGGCGCCGGGAGTGCCGATGTCGAAGGCGGCGGGCGCGTAAAACGCCCCGGCCGCGACCAGCACCGCCGCCATTCCGACGAGCGAATGGAACGCCGCCACCAGTTCCGGCATCGACGTCATCGGCACACGGCGCGCGATCACGGCGCCGACGCCGCCGCCGGCCGCGAGACCAAGCGCCACAAGGATACCGGCGCCGAAGCCGGCGGGTGGGTGAGAGGCGAGCGTCGTCAGGATGGCGATTGCCATGCCGACCATGCCGAACAGATTTCCGCGGCGGCTCGTTTCCGGGCTCGACAGGCCGCGCAGCGCCAAAATGAAAAGAACGCCGGCAGCGAGATAAAGCAATCCGACCAAATCGGCACTCATGCGGGCATCACTTCTTTTTCTTCTGATACATCGCCAACATGCGCTGGGTGACCAGAAAACCACCGAATATGTTCACTGCTGCGAACACCAGCGCCACGAAGCCGAGCACGCGGGCAATGATCGGCCCGCCTTCGCTGCCGATCAGCTGCACGCCGACCGCCAACAGCGCGCCGACCACGATCACCGAGGAGATTGCGTTGGTCACCGACATCAGTGGGGTATGCAGCGCCGGCGTCACCGACCACACCACGTAGTAGCCGACGAAAATGGCGAGCACGAATATCGAGAAGCGGAACACGAACGGATCGATCGCGCCGGCGGTTGCGTTGTGCGCGGCAACCGCCGCCGCATCCGCATAGGCTTGAGCCACGTCAGCGGCCCGCTGCAATTGCTCGGCAGCGGCACGGGCGAGGTCCACGGCTTCCTGGTGACTGAGTTCGGCCATTCTTGGATCTTTCTCAGGCGGCGCTTTTCGGTTGAAAATTCGGATGGACCACGGCGCCGTCGCGGGTCAGCACCGTCGCCTTGACGATGTCGTCGTCCCAATTCACCGCCAGCGCCTTGGCTTTCTTGTCGATCAGAATTTCCAGAAACGCGTACAGGTTCTTGGCGTAAAGGCTCGAGGCGGAGGCTGCGAGCTGGCCCGGGTTGCTGTACCCGATAATCTTGACGCCGCTTCTCTCAACAAGTTCACCTGGCTTGGCGCCCTCCACATTGCCGCCGCGCTCGACCGCGAGATCGACGATCACGGAGCCGGGCCGCATCGAGGCCACCATATCGCGCGAGATCAGGCGCGGCGCCGGCCGACCCGGGATCAGCGCCGTAGTGACGACGATGTCTTGCTTCTTGATATGCTCGGCAACCAGTGCGGCCTGCTTCGCCTGATACTCCTTCGACATTTCCTTGGCATAGCCGCCGGCGGTTTCGGCCTGTTTGAATTCGTCGTCCTCGACGGCAATGAACTTCGCGCCGAGGCTCGCGACCTGCTCCTTGGCGGCAGGCCGCACGTCGGTCGCGGTCACAATCGCGCCGAGCCGGCGTGCGGTTGCGATCGCCTGAAGACCGGCGACTCCCGCCCCCATGATGAACACTTTGGCGGCCGGCACAGTGCCGGCCGCCGTCATCATCATGGGAAGGGCGCGGCCATATTCGGCCGCGCCGTCAATGACGGCGCGGTAGCCGCCGAGATTGGCCTGGGAGGACAGCACATCCATGCTTTGCGCCCGGGTGATGCGCGGCATCAACTCCATGGCGAATGCCGTGATGCCCGCTTTCGCCATGGCGGCGAGGGCTGCGTCGTTGCCGAAGGGATCCATGATGGCGATGACCAGGGCGCCGGACTTGTAACCCGCCAATTCGGCTTCGCTCGGACGGCGCACCTTGAGGACAACGTCGGCGTCCGTCGCAGCGCCTGGGCGGACCGTGGCTCCGGCGGCCGCGTAGTCGTCATCGAGGATGCCGGATTTGACGCCGGCGCCGGGTTCGACCGTCAGGTCGACTCCCAACGCCTTGAGCTTCTTCACGGTTTCAGGAGTGGCGGCGACCCGCGGCTCAGCCGCGTCACCCTCCCGCGCAACACCAATGCGCATTCACGCGGCCTCCTTCGACCGTCGACGTTTCGATCAAGAATAAGCGTTGAACAGCAAGGTGAGGGCGGAGATCGCCACCATGCCGATGCTCACGGTTCGCGACCCGGTCCACGCGGTGATCCCGCCCGCCACAACGGCGGCGACGAGGATGAACGCGGCCGGCAACCAATGACCGAGCACGCCGCCAATCGTTAGTCCGAACAAGATGTTGACGACCGCGGCGGCGCCGACAAAGGTCCCCTGCACGAACTGGCTGTAGCCGGCCTCGTGCGCCGCCATGTCGTTGCCTGCAGCCGTTGCGTATTGAACTTCGCCGTGGTCGGCCATAACCCCTCCGAGCGTTGCGGGTGTCTGTCGAGTGCCTGTCGCTTAGCCTAAATGTGGCGCAAGGGCAACGTGGAACAGGCAATTCGCGTGCCGCTCAGCCGCTTGGCGACCCGCCAGGGCCTGCGCGACGAAATAATCGCTTCGGTTGTTGCGATAAGACGCCGCAAACTTCCCGTCCCCGCACGCGGGGAGGGCAAAGATCGACCGGTTCACGCCGATTTTTTCATCAGCCCTCATCCGTCCCCAGTCCCGCGGCTTCGAGCGCAGCGCGCTGGCGCTCCGCGACGCGGTCGATGGCGAATTTCTCGATCGCTTCGCTGAAGAGACGATGAAAATTGAGCTTTGCGGCAAGGTGCAGAAACACCCCGCCGAGACCGATCGCAGCCCGGTCCATGAACACAAATTCGCGCGGCACCCTCACCGGCCCCTTTTCCTTCAGGGCGCGATGAACCCGGAAGGCCTCGCGCCGGCCGTACTCGGACGGCTTGATACCGTCCGCTATGGTCCGCTCGCGGTCGTCAAGCAGCGGCCCATAGATGAACCGCGCCCAAATATTGAGGATGTCAACGAGCTCGCGTGACAGGCCGCGGAACCCCCAGGTCTCGTAGGCATGCACCACCAGAGCTTGATCGCCCCGAAGCAGGCCATGGTAGAGGTCGACCACGCCGCCGACGAATTTCGGCGCAAAGATGCGGATGCAGCCGTAGTCGAGCAGGTTGATTCCCTGCGGCGTGCCGTCCTCAATGAATGCCGTGTAGTTGCCGAGATGCGGGTCGCCATGGATGACGCCGAACCGGCTGAACGGCTGCCACCACGCCTTGAACATCGCAACCGCGATGCGGTTGCGCGCCGCGATCGGGTCGGCTTTGCGAGCCAGCAGCTTGTCGCCTTCGAGCCAGTCGAGCGTAAGGAGACGCTGCGTCGATAGTGCGGGCCACACGTGCGGCACCCGCACCTCCGGGGTCGATGCCAGCATGGCGCGATAGAGCGCGACGTGCTTTGCTTCGCGTTGGTAGTCGAGTTCCTCGCGCAGGCGGGCGCCGATTTCGCCGGCGACCTCGGTGGTGTCGATCGGGGGGTTCATGCGGCGATGAATCGCGAATAACAATTCGAGCTGCCGCAGATCGGCTGCCACCGCCGACTGCATGTCGGGATATTGCAGCTTGCAGGCCAGCGCCGTGCCGTCATGGGCGCGCGCCCGGTGGACCTGGCCGAGCGACGCCGCGGCGGCGGGCTGGTGCTCGAAGCTCTCAAACTTTCGCTGCCAGTCGGCGCCAAGCTCGGCCGTCATGCGCCGTTTGACGAATGCCCAGCCCATGGGCGGGGCATCGCTTTGCAGCTTGGTGAGCTCGGCCGCATAGTCTGAGGGCAACAGATCCGGGATGGTGGCCATTAATTGGGCCACCTTCATGATCGGCCCTTTGAGGCCGCCCAGCGCCGCTGCAAGGTCGGCCGCGCCGCGAACGCCGCCGCCGTCAAGCCCGAGTATCCGGGTCGCCGCGATTTTAGCGGCGACGCCCCCGACGTTGGCGCCGACCCGCACATAGCGCGCCGCACGGGCGGAAAAACGGTTTGCTTCAGCATCCCGAGGCGGCAAAATCGGACCTTCCTGAGCCGGAGCAGCGCCGGCCGTCACCAACCGATGTATGTCTCCATCGGCTGAATTGAAAGCTCTGGCATGAGTCATATAGTGAATTGATCATCGCCGGCGGCTATTGAATTGATCATCGCCGGCGGCGAGCTCGACGTATGAACGGGAGCGAAGTGGCGTGATCTCGATTGGTCCATCTCCACATCGGCAAGTGTCGGAGTGGGCATCTCGAAACGGTCACGAATGGTTGCGCAGGTGTCGCCACCAAGACGCGCGATGGCGTCGAGCTTCGCCGGGTCCACGCGCAAGCGGTTGGTATCGATGACGTCCTCACGAAAATGCGCGAAAACGATCTCACCCAGGACAATCTGCCGGGATTTGCCAAGTTCCAATGTCACGTAACGCCGACATTCAAAGGCGGCGGGCGCCTCTTTAATCCAAGGTGAGGCAACCCTAGTTCCGGGCATCGCAGTCAAGCCTGCCGCTCGCAACTCGTCCTCTCCCGGGGCGAACGGGACCGCGCAGACGTGCACGGCTTCCGCCATCGCAAGGGACACGATATTGACCGTAAAGACTTCACTTAGGCGAATATTTAATGTCGTGTCCTTGTACGACATGTCCGGATGATTTTCGATTCCGAGCGCCAAGATCGGCGGGTCGGCGGACAAGCAGTTGAAGAAGCTGAAGGGCGCCGCGTTAACACGCCCTCCCGGATCGACCGTCGTCACGAGTGCAATCGGTCGCGGTACGATCGTGCCGATTAGGAGCTTGTAGCGATTACGCGCTGAGATCTCACGAAAATCGAATGTCACCGTTGTGGCGTCGGCATTCTGATTTTTAGTCATGCCTTTTGTCCTTTAGCGGCATCGCGATCATGACGTTCGCGACTGTCCGCCTTTCGCTGCGCGGCCCAAGTCTCGAGAATCGCGGCAGCTTCCCCATCCAATCGCTTTTCCGCGGGCATTTTTCGATTTTCGACGAGAGCTCCGGCTTCCGAGCGCAGACGTTCCGTATCGATCGGATGCCGCTCGGCGGGAGTCAGTTGGGCGAAGGCGCGTCCGACCTGTGACATCGTGGCGGCATAGTACATTCGAGCGATGCCGACGATGCTGATGGTCGCCGCACAGAGCGCGCAGGGCTCGCAGGACGTGTAGAGCTCACACCCCGAGAGTTCGACGCATCTGAGCCGGCTGCAAGCATCGCGGATCGCTTCAACCTCTCCATGCGATGTCGGATCGAAATGGGCGAGCGAGTGATTCAAGCCCTCGCCGACGATCCGGCCGTCCTTGACGATGACGGCGCCGAAGGGTTCCGTCCCCTCCTCGGAAAGAGCTCTGGCGGAGAGCTCGATCGCCCTTCTCATGAAGATTTCTTGGTACATTCTGCGCCTCGCCAGAGTTTGCGCACCGCGCCACGACGTTTCGACGAATCCCATTGACCCGCTGAGAGGACACGATCGCGGATGGCGTCGCGTCCTCAACAGGAACGTTTGGTAGTGAATCGACCCACTACCGAGCGTTTGGATGTGTGGACATTGAGCTGTCCCGTCACACACGGCTCTAGCCGCGCGGCAGCGTCCCCTGCACGCCCTCCACGAGCCAGTCGATGCCCGCGAGTTGAGCATCCGGCAGAGGCGTGCCCGCGGCAACCCGCACCTTCCCGGACTGGTCCTTGATGGGTCCGGTAAAGGGATGGAGTTTGCCCTCGACGATCGCCTTCTCCTTCTCCGCCATCAGCGCGACAACCTCCGGGGGGAGTACGGGGTTTTGGGTCGTCAATTTTACGAAGCCAGATGGCCCCAGCCCGCGCCACCGCGCCGTCGGCATCCAGTTCCCCGCCAACGTCCGCTGCGCCGCTTCGATGTAAGCCGGGCTCCAGTCGAGTTCGAACGAAGTGAGCTGCTTATTCCTCACGTAGGCGGAAAAGTCGCCGGTGCTTCCGATCGACCAGACACCTTTCTCCTCGGCGGCCAAACCCTGTACGGGCGTATTCGGGCTGCCGGAGAGGACGTCCGCATGCTGTGCGACGAGCGCATTGATGGCGTCCTTCTCCTTAGCAGGATCGCTCCAGGCGTTTGCCCACACGACCTTGCAGACAACCGCCGGATTTACACTACGCGCGCCAAGAAGGAAGCCATTGAGATTATAGAGGACCTGCGGAACCGGAAATGCCCCGACCCAGCCCAACACGTTGGTCTTGGTCATTTTGCCTGCTGCGATCCCGGTCAGATAGGTGCCCTCGTAAGAGCGTGCCTCGAACACACCAAGGTTTTTGGTGGTCTCGATACCTGCGCAGCATTCGCAATTGACGTTGAGTGTCGGAGCGAGTTTTCGCAGCGTGGCGTACTGTGAGAACGTCGTCCCCATGAGTAGTTTGTTGCCCTGCGCCGCCAACTGGCGAAACACCCGTTCGGCATCCTGTGCCTGCGCGACATTGTCGAGCGCGGTGACTCTCACCTTTCCCGGAAAGGCCGCTTCCATCGCGCGCCAAGCGCGGGCTTGAAAGAGTTCCCAGCCGGTATCACTGATCGGCCCCTGATGAACCACGCCAACCTTCAGGACCCCATCTTGGGCCAGCAGGCCCGTGGACCCCACGGAAGCTACGGCTAGTCCTGCTGCGGTACGCTGCAGGAAGTCTCGTCGTGTAAAGTTATCCATGCTTGCTCTCCTTCATGAATGCGGACGTAGTGTGGACGCGATGGTCGTCACGCATAGGCGTGGAACGATTGTCCCAGGGCGGCAGGCGCATTCATCCGAACCAGTGTCCGGCTACGCGTGATAAGAACCAGGACAACGATGGTCGCGATGTACGGCAATGAGGACATCAGCTCGGGAGGGAGCGGAATGCCTGCCCCCTGCGCGAACAGCTGGGCCGTGGTGACCCCGCCGAAAAGATAAGCTCCGAACAGGACGCGGGCCGGCCGCCATGTTCCAAAAACGACGAGCGCCAAAGCTATCCAGCCGCGCCCTGCCGTCATTCCTTCGGTCCAAAGTGGCGTATAGACGGTCGCCAGATATGCGCCTGCAACCCCGGACATTGCGCCGCCGAAGATCGTCGCAAGATAGCGAATACGAATGACGGGATAGCCTATGGCATGTGCCGACGCCGGCGACTCGCCGACAGCCCGCAGAATGAGACCGGCCTTTGTTTTGTAGAGAAAGTAGTTCACCCCGGCGAACAATAGCCACGAAAGGTATACGAGCGGGTGGAGCTGCGTCAGCAACGGCCCCACGATGGGTATCTGATTTACGACGGCTGCGACGGAAGATGGCTCCAGCACCAGGGACGTTCCGGTGTAGCCCTTTCCGAGAAGAGAGCTCAGGCCGGTGCCGAAAATAGCCAGGGCGAGTCCGGCCGCCACCTGACTGGCAAGCAACGTAATAGCGACCACCGCAAACACCGCGGCAAGAGCCGCTCCCGCCATCATGCCTGCCGCGACTCCGATCCAGACGCTGTTGGTGGCCGACGCGGCGATGAAGCCGGTGACGGCGCCGGCGAGCATCATCCCCTCGATGCCGAGGTTCAAAACGCCGGACTTTTCGGCGACCAGTTCGCCGAGCGCCGCATAGGCGAGCGGCGTGCCGGCGACCAGCGTCGCCATGACGATCGAGATCAGCATGCTGCCGGTCATGATACTGTCTCCCGCAAAGGCCGCGCCGGCGATACGACAATGCGGAAGTTCACCAGCACGTCGATCGCAAGCAGGAAAAAGAGCAACGTGCCTTGAAACAGCCCGGTGACGGCGGAAGGCAGGTTGAGCTCGATCTGGGCCGCTTCGCCGCCAAGATAAAGAAGCGACATGAAGAGACCGGCGATAAGAATGCCGACCGGGTTGAGCCGGCCGAGAAAGGCGACGATGATCGCCGCGTATCCATAGCCCCGCGATGCGGTGGGAAAGAGCTGACCGAGCGGCCCCGCAACCTCCCCGACTCCGGCTAGTCCCGCGGCGAGGCCGCCCGCCAGCATGCCGAACCAGATTGCGCGTTTGGTGCTGAAGCCTGCGTATCGGGCGGCGGGCTCGGCGAGCCCGGTCACCTTCAATTGAAAGCCGATGAAGCTGCGCTTCATCAGGAGCCACCCAAGGAGGACTGCCGCCAGCGCGATCAGGACGCCGGCGTTCAATCGTGTGTCACCCAATAGAATCGGATAGAGCGCGTCCGGCGGCAGCGGCCGCGATTGGGGAAAGTTGAACCCTTGCGGGTCGCGCCACGGGCCATATACGAGATAACTCAGCAGGAGTTGCGCCACATAGTTCAGCATCAGGCTGACGAGAATTTCGCTGGCGTTGAAGCGCGACCGCAGGAATGCCGGGATCGCGGCCCAGAGCATTCCGCCACCCGCCCCCGCGACGATCATGGCGGGGAGTGCAAATCCGTTGTCGCCCGACGCGTAGTGCAGCGCGAGCCCGCCGGCGCAGATGGCGCCCATGGTGAGCTGGCCCTCGGCGCCGATATTCCAGATATTTGACTGGAAACCGATCGCGAGCCCCATGGCGATCAACACGAGTGGCGCCGCCTTTATCAATAGCTCTCCGAAGCCATAAAGCGTGCTCACCGGCGAAATCGTAAATACGTAGAACGTGGTCAGGGGATTCCTGCCGACGGCGATGCACAGAATGAAGCCGAGCACCATCATCAATGCCACCGCCAAAAGCGGAGACGCATACTGCATCGCCCGCGACGGCGCGGCCCTGGGTACGAAGTTAATGAGCATGTTCGCCTGCCACTTCTGGCGGATACGTCTCGGCCGGCCACTGGCCGGTCATCGCCAAACCGATCTCGGCCACGCTGGTTTCGCTCGCACGTTTGAACGGCGACAGGCGTCCGCGCGCAATGACCGCGATGCTGGCACAAATTTCGAACAGCTCATCCAATTCCTCTGAAACCACCAGGACGCCGGCTCCAGCATTGCGAAGGTCGATGAGGGATTGTCGGATGAATGCAGCCGCGCCGATATCCACGCCCCAGGTCGGCTGCGAAATCAGGAGCACGCTCGGCCGTTGCAGGATTTCGCGGCCGACGATGAACTTTTGCAAGTTGCCGCCGGACAGGCTTTTCGCCCCGGCATTCGTTCCGGCGCACTTCACATCATAGGTCGCGATACAATTGTCGGCGAGCGCCTTGATTTGGGTTGGCTGGATCATGCCCAGTTGGACCATCGGCTTGCCGTTTGCCGTCAAGAGCGTGTTGTCTGAGAGCGGGAGGCTCGGCACGGCGCCGCGGCCGAGGCGCTCTTCCGGGACGAAGCCCATTCCAAGCTTTCGACGTTGGCGCGGGCCCAAGGAGCCGATGCGGGTGCCGGCGAGCGAGATGGCCGATGCATCGGCAACCGGCGTCTCTCCCGATAGTGCGGCCATAAGCTCGCGCTGGCCATTGCCGGAAATGCCCGCAATGCCGATAATCTCACCGCTCCGCAGGGTGAAGTTGATATCTTTCAGGTCCGTACCAAAGGGGTCGTCGGACTTGATCGACAAGCTCCTGACCGTAAGGCATGCCTCCGGTGTCGAAGTCGTTTGCGAATTCTGGCAGGCCGGGATGTCCTTGCCGATCATCATGCGAGCGAGATCGGATGCAGTTTCCCTTCGCGGGTCACAAACGCCGACGACTTTACCTCCGCGCAGGACAGTCGCGGCGGTGCAAAGCGCCTTGATCTCATCAAGCTTGTGGCTGATGTAGAGAATGCTGCAGCCTTCACGCGCGAGCCGGCGCAGGGTTTCGAACAGCGTCTCGACGGCCTGCGGAGCAAGCACCGAGGTGGGCTCGTCCATGATGAGTAGCTTTGGATTTTGCAGCAAAGCCCGGACGATCTCGACGCGCTGGCGTTCACCGACCGACATCGAGTAGATCGAACGCGCCGGCTCGATCGGCAATCCATACCGTTCCGACAAGGCAATGATCCGCTGCGATAGATCGGTGAGATCGGATCTGCCCGGCAATCCAAGTGCGATGTTCTCGGCAGCGGTCAGTGTTTCGAACAGCGAGAAATGCTGAAACACCATGCCGATGCCAAGTCGCCTCGCATGCGCAGGATTGGCGATCGTTACGGAACCATTCTCCCACCGGATGTCGCCAGCGTCGGGCTTCACGACGCCATAAATGATCTTCATGAGCGTCGACTTGCCCGCACCGTTCTCGCCGAGAACCGCGTGGATCTGGCCCGGTTCGACCGTCAGATCGACGTGATCGTTTGCGACTATGCTTGGATAGCTTTTGCGAATCCCGCGCAGTTCTAGACGGGCTGCCGTAGCCTCGCTCGTCGACATCATACGCCTCTCTCACGAACCGGTGATTTCTGCTCGACGTCTCGTATGCAATTGCTGTACCAGATTGCATGAAATGATCGATTTTAACTTATTCGTCTGTGTTAAGTTGATGCAAAATATAGAGAATTCTGAAAACTCGACCTCCGCAGAGTTGGTCTTTGCATCCGGCAGTCCCATCTCGATTTGGACCAAATTGCTGCGACGAGAGGCAAAATGCTGTGACATTGACGCCAAATACCGCGCCTTATTGCATGCGATATATTACTCAAATAGCATACGCTATCCGCCGGCATTGCGTCCAAGACGGCCGTCGTGCAGACTGTCATGTGACGTGACGGAACGATTCTGACGGCAAGCTGCTATGGCGGAACCTGCAAAACGGAAGGGCGTCGACCGCTCGCACGCGATCTACCTCGCGTTGCGGCAAGCCATCATCGAGCAGGCGCTGGAGCCCGGCGCGAAATTGCCGGAAGACGCGATCGGCGAGCGCTTCGGTGTCAGCCGAACGATCGTCCGCCATGCCCTCGGTCGCCTAGCCTCTGATGGCCTCGCTGAGCGGCGACCCAATCGCGGCGCCGCCGTGGCGAAGCCAAGTTGGGAAGAGGCGCGCGACATCTACGAAGTCCGCATTAGCATTGAGTGCATGGTGGTAAAAAGGCTGGCAGGGGCCTTGTCCCAGGCCCAGATCGCGGGACTTACGGCCCACGTCGACGACGAGGAGCAAGCGCGCGGAAGCTCCGAACAGCGCTCGATCCGGCTTGCGACGGAGTTTCACATTCTTCTGGCGGAGATGACTGGCAGCAGCACGCTGGCACAGTATGTCAGCCAACTGGCGTCGCGATGCGGACTCATTCTCTCGCTCCACGGCCGGCCGCACTCCTCCGACTGCGCTGTAAATGAACACCGGGAGATCATCGCAGCGCTGTCGGCGCGTGATCACGCGAAAGCGGAAGAAGTAATGCACCGTCATTTGCGGGCGGTCGCCGATAGAGCGTTAATCGCGGAGGAACCGACCCCGATACGCGATATTCGCGATATACTGGCACCTTACATCGAGAGCCACCAATCCGGAAAGCCATTGAATGGTCGATTAGGGGTCATCGTCGCTGACGATACG
>WNFF01001758.1_pt1 | contig 17501 bp, 18 predicted proteins | sample 5400441 | NCBI WGS metagenome assembly WNFF01 (sample SAMN13153345, study PRJNA577476) | soil metagenome | isolation source: 120 cm saprolite under Douglas fir tree site 2 hole 3 replicate 1 | place: USA:California | collected 2015-04-18 | reverse complement strand
CTTTTGTCTGCCAGGCGACCCAGGTTCCTGCCGCAACGGAACCGCTGCCTTGGTGGGAGTGGAAGCAGTATGTTGAGGACTACACATCCGGAAACGTCAAATTGGGTCGAATGGCCAAGAGCTTTCTTTATATGGCCTACCTGCATGGCTTCATCAACTTAGGAATCGGCATCGGCCCCTTGCTCCGATGGATTTACGACAGGGTTCAATGGCTTCGCGGGGGAATACCCTTCCCGCGGCGTGCCGGAAAGCTCGCGGCTGGTACGCGTACACCAACCGCCAGACTCGATCTGCAGCCTGGAGAATGGGTACGCGTGAAGAGTTTCGACACAATCCGTGAGACTTGCGACGAGGAGAACATGAACCGTGGCATGAGGTGGGATGCGGAACTGACACCCTACTGCGGCGGAACCCACCAAGTCCTTAAGCGCGTCTCCAAGATCATAAATGAGAAGACGGGAGAGATGCAGGAGATGAAGAGCCCCTGCATCATTTTGGATTCGGTGGTATGCCAAGCCCGTTACAGTGAATGCCGGCTGTTCTGTCCCAGGAGCATCTATCCCTACTGGCGGGAGGTATGGCTGGAGAGAGTTGCGCCGGACGCCCATGAACCGAAAGCAGGCCGCTGAAACCCGCTTGCGCGGTCACTCGCCTTGAATGAGTGCGGCTTTCCTTATTGTCCATGCGACGAGACCGGCTGATATCCCTCCCCTTTTCTGACGGAGTCTAGCCCTTTCGGCCGAGACTTCTACTCACGGGCACGGCCGGAGAAGGAACGCTAGGGCCGAGTATCGCCATCCTGAATCCGACGTCAGGAGTGGTGGGCACGTCGGTGAAAATCGCTGGGGCGAACTTTGGGGCAACTCAAGGGTCGAGGGTAGTGTCCAGAGTTTTTCGCACATTTGCTGAAGCATCGGTCTTGTTGTGGTGCTCCGCCCCCCTCGGGGGAGCCGAAAGTTTTTGCGCGGGCGTTCATGCCGCTTCGCTCGCTCCCGCCGGGTGGTTCATATCCGGGTAGCGACGTGCACCCCACCTCGTGCCGGCGACGTGAGGCAGCATAGCCGACGCCAGCATGAGCTTCGACTTGCCATCCGGAAAAGCTCCCAGCGCTCGGGTTCTTCGTCGCACTTCGCGCTGGATGCGCTCCAGCGGGTGGTTCGTCCGCAAACAGCGCCAGTGTTCCCGCGGAAACGCGTAGTTGCACCGCGTCTCTTCGATCCCAGTGACCACTGGTGCGGCGGCATCCGCCAGTCTCGTCTCTCTGAGTTTCGCCGTGACCTGCTCGGCCTTTTGTCGCGCCGCCGCGCGATCTTCCTGCGCGTGGATGGCCTTGAGCATTGCCGCCACTGCCTTCACCTTGCTCGTCGGTATGGCTGTCTACACGTTGCGATAGAAATGCACCGTGCACCGCTACCACAGCCCGTGCTCTTTCAGGTGTTGCAGAAATGCTGTCCAACTCGCTTTGTCTTCCTTCGACCTTCCGCCACTGCCAGAACCTCGCGAAAGCCCTCTTCGGTCACGCCGATCGCCACCAGCAGCGAGACATTGCGCACTTCGCCACCCCAGCTCCGCTTCAGCCACAGCCCATCCAGAAACGCATTCGGATGGCTCCCTTCGAGCAGACGGTTGCGCCACGCCTCGATCTGAGAGTAGATCTTGCGGTTCAGCTCGCTGTCCGTTCTCGGGCTGACGCGCGTGCCCCACAACGCTTCCTTGATGTCCTCGACTCGCCGCAGGCTCACTCCGGCAAGATACATCTCCACCAGGGCTTCTTCCGCCAAACTCTCTCACCTCTTATAGCGCTCGATAATCGCCGTCTCGAATGGCAGCGCACGCAGCTTCGGAACCTTTAAGCTCACCTGTCCGACTCTGGTGTGCAACTGCCGCTAGTATGAACCTGCCCGAATGTCCTTCCGGGCTTCGGTGCGTTCATAGCGCTCGGCACGGCAGAGGCGATCCGCTTCCGCATCCAGCAGCGCGTTCAACGTCTCTTCCACCATGCCGTGAATCACTTCTCCCAGGTGCGCCTGAATCTTGCCCTCATCAATCTGGATCACCTGGCTGAGCTTCGCTACTTCCTTGCTTACTTCCCTCTGGCTGGTAGGCTCTATCGCCGCTCCTCTTCGAGGCTTCCTCAGCCCCTCTTTTACCAACCAGACCTACCTTTCCCCAAGTGTGCGAAAAACTCTGGACACTACCAGCTTGTCAGCTTGTTCTCGGGGGTCGCGCTGGCGCCACCGCGGAGTACATCGGTGCGGCTGCGATTTGACTTTTAGCAAGGAAAAGCTTAGAACGTGAGCAAGCGTATAAAGACTTCGGGACAGCTGATAAGTTACTTGATTCCGGCGGCCAGAAATCAAAAAGGTGATCACTATTTCGCGAAACGGCATATTGACTACTCTCTTGATCGCATACAGCTTGTATCAGACGTTTAATCTTGTGACCCGTGCAACCAAGATGTACTTTGAACGAGCTGACACGGACCCTACAACCGTTGTTGAGCAGCGCTTTGAGCCGCTCAAGCCACTACTGTTGAAATCAGAAAAGATTGGATATATCACCGACGTACCGGAACAGCAGCATGACCAGTGGTTCCTGGATTACTTCCTCACCCAATACAGCCTCTCCCCCACCATCGTCGACAATTCAGTGGACTGTTGTTCTCTGGTCGTCGCGAATGTGCACGATCCTTCCTCCGTCCAATTGCTCATCCGAAACGCACATTTGTCTCTCGTCCATGACTATGGAAGGGGCGTGTTATTACTTTCGAGGCAGGCACGGTGATTGTCGACCTCCTGAGTTCCTTCCTCTTATCATTTCTTATGGGCTTTTTCGTAGTGTCCCTGCTGTGGCGGCGGGGAAGACAGACAAACGGGGATACTATCCTCAGGAGCTGTCTCGCGGTCGGATTTGGTTTTGGAATGTCGTCCTGCTTGTTTTTCTGCTGGCTGTATTTAATAGGTTCGAGCAGCCGGAATTTCGGAAGGAGCTACATCGTACCCGAGGTCGTAACCGCGGTAGGTCTGGGAGTAGCATACTTTTGTTCTTCCAAAGGGCCTATCTTGTCGAACGGCGAGGATTACGATCGGCGGGAAGAATATAATAGCTTACTGGACCGACTCATTCCCGCGGTTTTTTACCTCGTGTTGTCGTGCAGCGTCATCACATTCATCCTGACTGAGTTAACCCATCAACACGGTGAGTGGGACGCATGGTCGATATGGAACCTACGCGCGCGATTTTTGGCCCGTGGCACGGAGCACTGGAGAAATGCTTTCGTTCAGAGCCAGGGCGTCCCGCATGCTGATTACCCTTTGCTCTTGCCGCTCACAATTGCTCGTGGTTGGAAATACATCGGATCCGAGGCCGTTCTAGTTCCGATTGCGGTGGCTTTCCTATTCACCTTTTCGTCCGTCGGAATTCTTTGTTCTTCACTGGCGATTCTCCGGAGCAAACGGACTGGTTATCTCGCTGGCACGGTCCTGCTCGGCGTATCTTCCTTTGTATCTCATGGGGCATCACAATATGCAGACGTTGTGATCGGGTTGTTTATGATGTGTGCGTTCGTCACTGTGGCTATGTACCACGAATTTCCTAATGGAGAAAACGCCGGATTCCTTGTGTTGGCGGGATTAGCTGTCGGATTCTGTGCATGGACAAAGAACGAAGGCCTTTTGTTCTTGCTGGCATTCGTGGGTGTTTCTTTCTTACTGGCCGGTTGGCGCAGTGGATGGAGGGTGTGCCTTCGAGAAGCATCCATGTTCACGATTGGCCTTCTCCCTGTTCTTGCGGTGGTTGCATGGTTCAAGGTCTGCCTCGCGCCACTAAATTATTTGCAACCGGGAAATTATTCTGCTCAAGGAGCCATGCAGTACTACCTCGAGCCTGGCTCTGTCTCCCGGAAGTTAACGGACCTGTTACGATACCGAGTTGTTGCAAAAGCCATGGCGGGCGAACTCCTGTTTTTCCATGCGAGAATAGTAGGCATTACGCCGTTGCTACTTCTGTACGCATTGTGTACGCGCCTAAGGAAGAGTAGCGTCACGAGCGCCAGTACCGGCATGGCGATACTAGTATCAATGTTAGTTGGGTACTTTTTCGTATACATAACCACACCATTGAACCTTGTTCATCATTTGAATACCTCTCTGGTGCGGCTTCTTTTGCAGCTCTGGCCAAGTTGGGTTTTCGTTTTTTTTATGGCGACCTCAACTCCGAAACCTAATCACCTTGCAGTGGATCCGCATGAATAGTTCCGTAAGGCCTCCTGTTACGATGACGAGCGCCGCTGTCAGTACTGGCGGATCGACCAAGTCTTTCACTGCGCCATTTAGCGGCCATGCCGTGCTCTATATCGTCGACGCCGCCGGCCATGACTGAGTTTTCTTTCCGGTTATCACAGCCTGGCAGGAGTGGGTTAATTTCGGCGGCACTATCACTGTGCCGCGGCCGGCCTTAGGCAGGGCCCGAAACCAACCAGCTCTACAGCACAAGCTTCCTGCAGTAGAATGCCTCTGCGTACTTACTGGGGGCATTCGACTCTACGCCCCGGAGTCGCTGCAGCGCCAGAAAAGTCTCTTCTTCGAACCATTGTTTGGACTGCTGCGATGCAAACGAGTCGCAGATATATTTCGCCTTTCGCTCGCACGTTTCGCGATCTAATCCCACGAACAAATTCGGGGCTCCTAAATCGCCATCGTACTTGGGAATTTCGTATTCCAGTATCAAATGATTTCGGAACGTGTTCCATGTCAGCTCGCAAATCACTCTATGGTCCTGGTGCAGATCGTGACGGTAATGTGTCAGGATCAAGTCCGGAACAAATTCTTTTTTCAGTTTTTCAAACTCCATCTTAATTCGCGGATGCAGCGTCGGGAAAAAACTATCACGGTAATTTCGCACCACAACCTTCTTGGACTTGGCCCTTTCCAGGAACATGCCCGCCGCTTTGACTGCTTCTCGTTTCCGCTCCGGATTGGAGCTGAACACCAACCAATAGATCTCTCGTTCCGGATCCTCCTGTAACAACCGCAAGACCGTCCCACCGCATCCGATTTCGATGTCGTCGCAATGCGCACCCAGGCATAGAATGCGGCGAGGGGGCTTGCCGAGCTCACCGAGAGCGAGTTTTAGCATAGGTAGTATTTGGCCTATATGGCGTCGTGCCCACTTGTCTCGTTTACGGTGACCGCAACTTCTTCGCGGGGTGAAGAGCTTTTCCAAACCTCCCAAGGCGCATCGCCGCGAGCGTACAAATCGTCCAACTGTTGTTTGTCCTTAAATGTGTCCATCGAAGCGTAAAAGCCATTATGTTCATAAGCCATCAATTGCTTTTCGCGAATTAGCCGCTGGAAGGGTTCAAGAACTAGTTCTTCCCCGTTCTGCATGAACTTGAAAATGGCCTGTTTGAGAACGAAATAGCCGCTATTTATGCGGAGACTGGAATCCTGAATGGCCTTGATTTCGTTGACAACTCCATCGGGACTGGCGGAGACAACGTGATACGTCAAATTTGGCTTTGCAGAAACAAAAGTGGCGATCTTGCCGTGATTCTTGGAGAACTCGATTAGATTGGGAAGAGGGAGATCGGTCAGGCCGTCCGCGTAATTTGCGAGGAACGCCTCCTCGCCCGCCAGATACTTCTCTACGGCTTTGAGCCTCTGCCCGATGTTCGAGTGCATGCCTGTCTCAGCGAACGTTATGTTCCAATCGTGAATGTCGCTGTTGAAGAGCTGCAGATCTTTCCCGCCCTTTGAGAGCGAAAAGTCGTTTGAAACGCATTCGTCGTAGTGCAGAAAATACTGCTTGATGGCATCAGCGCGGTAGCCAAGGCACAAGATGAAGTCCTTGTGGCCGAAGTGCGCGTAATACTTCATCACGTGCCACAGAACGGGCCGGTAGCCGATCGGCACCATGGGTTTCGGGACATTGTCGGCGTACTCCCGCAAGCGCATTCCTAGTCCCCCGCAGAATATGACTACTTTCATAGGGTTCCCCTTTTTCTTCTCCGCACATTGCATGGAACTGTTTTCTGCGCAGTTGAGCTATTACGCATAAATCTTTACCTCCGGGATTGGCACCACGAACTTGCCTCCCCATTCGCGTATGAAAGCGTTTTGCTTGATGATCTCTTCTTTCAAATTCCACGGAAGGATGAGCACAAAATCCGGCCGGGTCTCCCGGATGCGGTCTGTCGGATAAATCGGAACGTGCGTGCCCGGCAAAAATCTGCCGTGCTTGAAGGGGTTGCGGTCCACGGTGTAATCAAGGAAGTCAGTCCGAATCGCACAATAATTTAGCAAGGTATTGCCCTTGCCTGGCGCGCCGTAACCCGCAATCTTCTTTCCGTTACGCTTAGCTTCGATCAGGAATTCGAGAAGCTTGCGTTTGGTCTCCTTGACTTGTTCAGCAAAACGTGAGTAGGCCTCGATGCGCGAGTAGCCCATGGATTCTTCCCGGGCGCGGAGCTCCGCAATGCGATTGTTGACAGACTTCGAAGAATCCTCTGTGTGCCGGGCATAGATACGCAGCGAGCCGCCGTGCGTTTGAAGCTCCTCGACATCGAACAATGTCAAACCGTGCGCCGCGAAGATCTTTTCCACGGTAATTAGAGAGAAATAGGAGAAGTGCTCATGGTAGATGGTGTCAAACTGATTTTGCTCCATGAGCCGTTGGAGATGAGGAAACTCCATGGTAATAACGCCAGCCGGTTTGAGCAGAATTTTCATTCCAGCGACAAAATCATTGAGGTCTGGCACCTGCGCGAGGACATTGTTGCCGAGGAGCAAATCGGCCTTCTTGCCGGAGGCCGCAAGTTCGCGCGCTGTCTCTGTGCCAAAAAACTTGACGAGAGTTGAAACTCCTTTCTGAACCGCGATAGCAGCGACGTTCGACGCGGGTTCGATTCCCAATACCGGTATCTGCTTCTCGACAAAATACTGAAGCAAGTAGCCATCATTGCTCGCTACTTCCACGACCAGGCTCTGCCCGCCAATGGCGAACCGCTCCGCCATTTGTTCGGTGTACTTGTTCGCATGTGCAAGCCAGGAGTCTGAGTAAGACGAGAAATATGCGTAATCACTAAAGATATTCGCGGGCGTGACATATTCCTCGAGCTGGACAAGGAAACACTTTCCGCAAACATAGACATGTAACGGATAAAACGGCTCCATTTGGTTTAAGTGATCCGCGCTCAGGTAGCTCTCGCACAACGGGGACATCCCGAGGTCCACAAAGGTGTGTTCGAGTTTCGTTCCACAGAAGCGGCAGCCGGAGTGATTTGTCCGAGTCATCAATGATCCTAGTAAGATTTGAACAAAGGCCGCATACTGATTTCCGTGACCTCGCAGGTGCGCGGCATCTTCAGAGAGTGTACGACCATGGCCGCCACGTCCTCGGGCTGCATCAGCAATTCGGGCCGGTACGCTTTGCGCTCCTCCCGGAAAAGCTGCTCGGTACGGGGTGTTGCCGTCCGTCCCGGGAAAACGCAGAGAACGCGGATGCCGTGGGCGTTTACTTCTTCCCTAAGGCTATCGGCGACGGCCTTCATGGCATGCTGTGTCGCAGCAAACTGTCCGGAACGGGCTCGCGCCCGCAATCCACTGCTCGAATTAATAAAAACCACTTGACCTGACGCCGCCCGCAGTAGCGGCAACAAAGACTGTGTCAGGAGATAGGGTCCGCGAACATTAGCTCTATATTGCTCGTCAAAATCCGTCAGTGGAGCTCGCGCGTGTTCCGCATGACGGATTTCTCCCGCACAGTGAACCAACACGTCAACGCGGCCGTCATTGCGCTCCAAGTCCGCCACGAGAGCTCGTATGTCTTCATCACGGGTGAGATCAGCGCGGCACGCACGCGCCCGCAACGAATGTTGCTGCGCGGTCTTGGCCAGTGCTTCCAGTGTGTCGAGCTTCCGACCTACCAGACACACTTGGGCGCCTTCCGACGCGAGAGCCAAGGCAATCGCTTTTCCAATCCCGGAGCTGGCGCCAGTTACGACCGCAACTCTGTCGGCCAATTTATGCGCGGAAATACGCCCTTTCTGATCGACTGGGCTTTCTGTCGTGATGGCGTTGGTCACCGTAGCTCTCCTAAGCGGAAGTAACCGTCTCGAATTCCTCCGGCTTGGCGAAGGCGGGCTGGGTTTCGTAGAGCCTGTAAAATTCTTCCGGGATATGTGCCAAGTCCGTGCCGCGCAGATAATCCCCCATGGTAGTACCGGTGCAGGCAGAGTCCACGTTTGGAGCGCCGCGGCGCCCGGCAACATCGTCAATGTTAACGGTGCGAAAATCGATGCTGAAGCGTGTGCGGCCGGAATTATTCGGCACGCTCGAATGCATCTGGGCCCCGGAAAAGAGCAAGATACCGCCCGGCGGTGCGATCACGCGAATTTGTGGGTCGAGCTCCATGGGTTCTTCCGGTTTGGGCTGTTTGCGGGTGTCTTCCTTCACGAATTGCGCGGCATTTTGACGGCTCGTGCGGTTCCATTCCACATAGTTGTACTCTGCGGAACCATTGCGCACGGGCCGGCTCCAATAGCGGGGATGGAAGGCCATCGCGTTTTCCGGAACGACGGGAAATATGGGCATCCACCAATTGATCTGGCACATGGGGGCTGAGTACCAAGTATCACGATGGGGATGGAAAGCGTAGGCGATCCCGGTCTTCAGATAATCGTCGCTCGTGGAGGTGCGCATCCGCGGGACATCGAAATAGGTCTTGTTTGAATCGATACCGAGGTCGCGAAAGATACCCTGAATACATTCCTTCGACGTTGGGTGGTGGATGAACTTCGGTTTCAGATCAGCGAGGATGGCGGCGTAACGCTCCACCGGAAAGTGGTGCTGCGCGGTCTCGGGTTCGTACGGCTGCAGGGCCTCCTCGGCCATCTTGCGCGCGAAATTCACAAGCTTGAGCGAGCTTGGGGTAGGGGAATAGACCAGCAACTGCCCGCGATAGAGATGCTCCCGGCGCTTATCGTCATCGAGGGGCGCATCCAAAAAGATTGCATTCATAGTGCTATCCTTTCCGCCGGCTAACCTGCAGCCGTCGGCACAAATTCGAATTTCTCTCGCAAAAGGCGATGTTCCCGTAATGCACTCGCAGCTTTGTGGATGGACTCAAACCGAATGCCAGAGCGCTCCGCAATGTCCAGCAGAGAATGGCATCCGTCGGAGAGATTGAGCACCCAGAGCATCGCCATTTCGTTCAGCTTGGCGTCGGACTGCCCGCCGATCATGCGGTACAAGCCGCGCTTTCCGAGTTGTGGTTCGCACTTTGGACTCAAATTCACAAAAATTCCGTTGTTCTCCAGAACCGAAAGAATTTCCAGGCAGATAGCGAACGATTCACCTAGTTTGTCTGTGTGCACGAACTCCAGGTTGTCAGCGGAGGTGTGATATTCCGGAAAGGTACCATGGGGAGTCCGCGAGAGCCTTCCCACCGCAAGATTGATTCCTGGCGAGCAGTATTGGCGCTCATCGTAACCATACGGCGAGAATTCCAGAATTTCGTACGGATCACCCGATTGCTGGAGAACATGAGCAGCAGTCCGGTCAATTTCAGCGCTACCCTGGCGGCTCTTCTTGTAATGAAGTTTGCCAGCATCCCCGACTCCACTGAGGACTAACCCGTGCTTGATGCGCGGAAGCTTGTCTTCATTTAGGGCGAGCCAGGTAATGGCGCCGATCGTGCCGGGAATGAACAAAAAGCGATAAGAATAATGCCGCGGCAAGACTTTCAGATGCTTTGCCACCCAAACTGCCAGCGCGATCCCGGATAGATTGTCGTTACACAAAGACGGGTGGCACGCGTGGCAGGAGATCAATACCTCGTTCGGCGTCTCCCCAGGGTGGAAGTACTCACCGTAAGTGAGGTATCCGTCTTTCAGCGTCGTGTCAATGTTGATCTCGTATTCGTCTTCGGTCAGTGCTTCGAGCTGACGTTGAGAAAGGCAGAACCCCCAACTTTCTTTGTAGTAGGAAGTCCGATACGGTATCCAATCCGGGCGCTCAGGAATCGCGAAGAGATGCTCTTTCAATTCAGATAAAGCGCAGCGGCGATGGATAGGAATGCTGTAACTGACAACGTGCAGATTTGATTTTGCAAAATCAATAACTCGTTCACCTTTTGAGTTCTTCACGAAGGCGTCGCGGATATTCCATTCCTTCGGCACCGTCCAGTCGAACACCTGCGTACCTGTGGGAACTTCGCGTATTTCAAGTGGAATATGTGTCTGCAGGATGCGGAGAGTCTGGCGAAGACCGTCCCCCGTGATGCTGCGGCAAATGGGGAACAGCTCGGTAATCAGACGGTGCATAGCCTGACCTGTTGCGGCCGGATCGACGTCGTTGTGAAAGGTGTTCAGGTTCAATTTTTTCCAATTGCCTCTAGCAGCGGAAGTCCGGATAGGTTCTGTCGCGCTCGATAATGATTCGCTCGCCGGGAGGCCACGATATACCGAACGCTGGATCGTCCCAGCGGACGCCCCGGGAATGTTCCGGGGAGTAAAACTGGGACATTTGATAGAAGACCTCGGTGTCATCCTCCAAGGTCTGAAATCCGTGGGCAAACCCCTCCGGTATGTAAAGCATCTTCCTGTTTCGCGCGGAAAGCTCAACGGCGGCATGTTCTTTGAACGCCGTTGAAGAAGGCCGCAGGTCGATGATGGCATCATAGATAGATCCAGCGGTACAGCGCACCAGCTTCGCCTCCGAGTAGGGAGCAGCCTGGAAATGCATTCCGCGCAAACTGCCCTTGAACCGGTTGAACGAAATGTTGCACTGGACCACCTGCGGGTTCAGCCCGTGCGCTTCGAATTCTCGCTGGCAGAAGGTACGTGCAAAAAATCCACGATGGTCTTCGTGCATCTCCGGTTCGATCACGAACGCGCCTGGCAGCTTAGTTTCCGTAAAAATCAAGTCTCACCAGCCGCTGCTCAGATCTGCCTCAGGAGCTCTTCGCTTGCAGCACCCCGACGGAGTCGGATGTCTGCCAGCGAAGGTTGGAATCCAGCCGGCCGCAAGACAGTAGGCGTTGGATGTGGTCGATGCGCTTGTATCGTTCGCCTTCAAAATCTTCGACACTCAAGCCTACTCGCCTGTAGGCGTCATAGAGTTCGCGAGCGCCACGGCGCGCGTCCCACTTCGGTTGGAAAGCTGGGAGGGTTTTCGCGATGCGGCTGAAATCCGCCCGGTAACAGCGTTTGTCGGGACCCGCATCGGCGGCGAATTCGATGGTGCAGCCCGGAACGGCTTCCTTCACGATCTCCGCCAAGTCGCGAATTTGATAATTCTCTTCCGTGCGTCCCACGTTGAAAGCCTGATTGTGGATCTCGTCCAGGGGCGCGTTCAGTACGGCAAGGAACGCGCGGGAAATATCTTCGATGTGCACGATCGGGCGCCACGGAGTGCCATCGCTTTTGATGAACACGCGGCCCGTCGTCATGGCCCACGCAGTCAGATTGTTAAGTACCAGGTCAAATCGGAGTCGTGGAGAAACACCGTAAGCGGTGGCGTTGCGGAGGAACGTCGGGCTAAAGTTTGAGCCAGCCAGCTTTGCTACATCTTGCTCGACAAGCACCTTGGAGCGGCCGTAGGGAGTGACGGGATTGAATTCCGCACTCTCATCCAAAATCTCGTCGCCCGCTGCGCCGTACGTGCTGCAGGAGGAGGAAAACAGAAATCGTTTGACTCCCACGTCTTTGGCTAAACGGGCGAGGCGGACAGAGGCATGGTAATTAATGTCGTAGGTCAAGTCAGGATTCAGGTTGCCGAGCGGATCGTTGGAAAGCCCAGCAAGATGAATCACAGCATCGAACCCTTCCAGATCCGATTGCTCGACGTCTCGGAGGTCTTTTCGAATGCACGGGAAATCTCGCGGTGGCTGGCCAAACGTGCACTGTTCGAATAGATCGCTGTCCAATCCGACGACCTCGCAGCCCGCATCGGCGAGCATGGGCGCCATAACGGTCCCAATATAGCCCTTATGCCCGGTAACCAAGACTCGCACCAGTTCGCTCCAGAACAGATTCCCGCGCTCCACGGCGCGTCGGATGGCCGATCCGCGCCTCTCGACCCAATTCTCCCTATCCTGCAGGGAAAAAGGGATTTGCTAGAAAGCTACGCTCTCTTACCAGCGCACTAGAGTTTAGCAAGCAATTTGCCATGTTCGATATCGCGCCCAGACCCTAAATGATTGCAACAAAAGGGGTTACATAGACTGACGCACACCGGAAGTATAAGTGTGCAAAGAAAATGGCTCACATTTTGCCCAATAGTGGCATAGCCTTTCACAGGCTGGCTGATGCCGCCGGCGATTCCTATGGGGTACGCCCCATATGACAAAGGTTTCAACCAATCGCTCCTGATCCCTATACTCTTGGTGCCAAAACCTCCAGGCGGGCAAATCCGCTCCTCAGAAGCAACTGGCGAGCTGCGGTCGTTCATCCTAAAGCTTGTGCCCGTTGCGACGATTCCCTGGATGATTGTGACGCAGTTTTAACCGGAGTTAGTTGTTACCTCAGAGAATGTCTGCATTATCTCAGACAACACATTTCCGTGATCTAGGCATGGCGATGCGCCGCCTAAGATTCAAGCGAACTTCCATCCCAGTCACCAACACGGTTCGGGGCCCGGAATCTCGTGAGCATTAGGAGTTTCGAGTCGGGCCGTTTTCGCTCTTTCGTAAAGGTCATGTAAGTGCATGAAAATACGTTGTTTAACGTTAATCCTATTGGGAGTCGATGCTTGCCTGCAATCTTGGAAACCTATTATCAAAGATTGGCAACGGTTTTCACCTTTCGGCTAGACATTCCTCGCACGGAGACCTCGAGCTCGGTTTGATTTAATTCTCAGCAGATAAACCTTGAATTATCAATCAGTTGACCAATACGCCGTGCGGGCCACGCATTGGCTCCTCGTTGCGCTGTATGGCAGGTAGATTGCTCGCTACGTGTGTTCGTGGGTGGGAGTGTATCGTTGTAGCCTAGCTGGACAAGATTTTTAGCTTCTTTCCCAGCCGGTAGTTTAGAGGGAGTATCTGATCCAAAATGAACGCCGAGCCCAGCGGTGAACAGTGGTTTGCACTCCAAGTTAGAACTCGTTGGGAGAGTTCGACAGCGAATTTATTGTCTGGCAAGGGATATCAGACTCTTCTTCCTACATTTAGGACGCAGATACGATGGCGCGGCGGGCCCAGAGAAGTAACTGCCCCGTTGTTTGCGGGTTATGTGTTCTGCCGTTTTGAGGCACTCAAGCGCCTCCCAATACTCGTGACCCCAGGCGTGCTCACGGTAGTCGGAAGAGGTCGTACTCCGGTTCCTGTTGAAGATTCGGAGATCGAAGCAATGCAAAGGGTGGTTTCCTCCGGCCTCCAGGCTGAACCTTGGCCTTATCTGGAAGTCGGTCAGCAGGTCCGAATTCAGGATGGGGCGTTGAGCGGCCTTGAAGGAATTCTGACTAGCTTCAGGGGAAGCCGTCGGATTGTAGTTTCCGTTTCCTTGCTTTGCCGGTCGGTAGCGCTAGAGATTGACAGGTCCGGGGTCTGCCCGATTCAGTCAGCGCGAACCACAACCTTTGGAGAACTCGCGATTCCACAGTTGCTCGAACCGATGCTCGCTTAGTCTGTCTAATTCTGGCGCTCGGCCACGCATTGGGCGTTGGTAGATTCAGTTTTGGTAACAAAATTTTGAAGCTGCTTAAGGAGCCAGTGCACAGAATCTGCTCCGGGGATCGCACGAGGTCCGAACACAAATGGGAAATACCTACTTGAGAATTCCAGCTCTCTGGGAACAAGGTGCACGCCGTGCGCGGGGTCAGAAGGCTGTGTCTTCTCTTGACTCTTCGGCTGCAATGCGGGCTCGTATCTTACAAGAAGAGACGTTCCACCACATGCTGACGTTGGAGCGTCGTCGGGCGGAGCGATCTCGTAAACCATTTGTCTTGATGTTGCTCGACGCGAGTCTGTACTCTGATGCCGCAGCAGCCGACCTGTTGATGTCGCAGGTGTCGTCGGTCCTCTTGAAATCCACGCGCGAAACGGATCTCGTCGGTTGGTATAAGAAGGGCTTCATTCTGGGTCTCCTCTTCACGGAAGTCAGCGTGGAAGTCACGACCCCGATCACTGAGATCCTGCACTCAAAAGTTGTGAATGCTCTTCACAATGAGCTCAGTCGCAAAGTCACGTCAAACCTGGTTGTCACGGTTCATCTCTTCCCCGAGAGCCAGGATCGAGGCAGAGCAGAGCCCATTGCAGATATCAGACTTTACCCGGATCTCTCTCGGGGGGGATCACAGAAGGGCCTTCCTCAAATTGTGAAGCGTGTGATTGATGTCGTAGGAAGCGCCGCGATGCTCCTTTTGCTTGGCCCCTTGCTCGCGGTCATTGCGATTGCAATAAAACTGACGTCCAAGGGTCCTGTTGTTTTTCAGCAAGAGAGGCTTGGACGGTTTGGAACTCGCTTTAAGTTTCTGAAGTTCCGAACGATGTACACGAATAATGATCCAAAGATCCACCAGGAGTACATACAACGTTTTATTGCCGGTCAGTCGCGTGGCGACAACGCTGAACAGGGGAAGCCGGCCGTTTACAAGATCACGAATGATTCCCGCGTGACGCCGATCGGTAGGTTCCTTCGGAAGACGAGCCTCGATGAGTTTCCGCAGTTCTGGAACGGTTTGAGAGGTGAGATGTCTCTTGTTGGTCCGCGTCCTCCGGTGCCCTATGAATATGAAGTCTATGACATCTGGCACCGCCGCAGAGTTCTTGAAGTCAAGCCCGGTGTAACTGGGCTCTGGCAAGTCAGCGGCCGCAGCCGCATGTGCTTCGATGACATGGTTCGATTGGATCTTCGATACTCCCAGTCCTGGTCGCTCTTACTCGACCTAAAGATTCTCATCGCGACTCCCCGTGCCGTTCTCAGTGGTGAAGGCGCTTACTAGAACGATCCGGCGATGCTACTACTTGTCTTTCACTACCAGTACTGCTGAGAACTCAGATTAGGTAGCGTGAGGGGGGGGTGCCTGCCGCCAGCGCCTGCCGACCTGGCCCGAGATTCTTGTACCTGCCGAGGTGGGAGAAAGTGCAGAATGGCAATGCAAAATGAGAGACCCCGATGTGCCAATGACCCAGCACGAACAAGATATAAACGTCTTGCAAGACGCCCCCAAAGACGCTGTGGCGGCTGCGGAGACGACCGCGCTGAATAATCCCGATAAACCCGTCACAAGACCATGGTTGTTATTTGCTGGTTGGATTGTTCTCTTTTCCTTGCTGTTTATAGGTCCCCTGGTCGCATTTGTCCGAACTTCTCTCTCAAACGACGATGCCTCCTACCTCGTGCTCATTCCATTCCTCAGCGCTTGGATTATGTTCAGAGAACGTCGCATAATTGTCTTGGATTTCTCCGACGCTAAGTTATTCTTCGGCGGCAGTCTCCTCTTTCTGGCTGGCTGTGCTGCACTCGCTTCTCGTGTTGCGGGAGGCTCCTCATCACTCGGGCTGCAACTCTCTGGCTATATTCTTTCGCTCGTGCTGTTTTGGGTGGCAGGTTTTGTTCTTCTGTTTGGAAAAACTGCTTTCAAGGCGCGCTACTTCCCTCTTCTTTTCCTTTTCCTGATGGTCCCATTACCGAAATTCCTTCTCGATCATGTCATCCATCTTCTTCAGGCGGGTTCCGCTTGGATCACGGGAACTCTCTTCGACCTCTTGGGTGTCCCTGTTTTGCGTGAGGGTTTTGTCTTTCATCTTGCGCGGGTCAATATCGAAGTGGCAGAGGAGTGCAGCGGCATCCGATCAAGCATGGTCTTGCTCATCCTGGCACTCTTGGTCGCTCATTTCCGTCTTAGGAGTTTCTGGAAGAAAGTCTTGTTCCTGGCTTGCGGACTCTTCACGATGATCTTGAAGAACGGCATTCGCATCGTCAGCCTGACTCTCCTCGCCATGTACGTTGATCCCAGCTTTCTTTATGGAAAACTCCATCACCAGGGTGGCATCTTCTTCTTCATCATCGGTCTGTTACTTCTCGCGCCTCTCCTATGGCTGCTCCAGCGCGGCGAGGTTTTTCCTCCAACGGACACTCATGTGGCGCGTGTCCAGTCCCCGGGCAATCTTCCAAGCGTTTGAATACAATCTACCCACGGGATGCCAGCATTTCAGGCGGTGACACGATTATACAAGCCCTAGGTAAATACCGGCTTCTAGCAAGAGAGCGGGTGATCGGGCCAACAATATGCGGAGTCAGACCGCTTTCATAGGGAAAATTAGGAGTGATCTCGCCTGCGTCGACGACAAGTATTAGTGGTTGTGCCGGGACGACGTCTGGAGACAAAACACCGGAGCGACCCTTCGTAGGACTACAAACCGAGTCTCCTGCCGTGAAGAACTACGACACCCTTAACTTCTTGCTGTAGAGTGGAAACAGCTATTCACGCCTGCGGCCCGGCGTGAAAGACTACTTCATGTCGTTATCTTCTTCATTTTGACCCGCATAGCCTGTGTAATATCCGCCGTAGGACGCACCCTTTTCGACACGATTAAGCACCACACCGAGGAGATTTTTTTTCAGAAATTCTGAAGATGCTTTCTCCACCAATTGGTACTCTGTCGCTCCGGCTCTCACAACAAAAAGCACGCCATCGCAGAGATCTGCCAGACTGCTCGCGTCATGGACTGCCAGGGTCGGGGGTGAATCTAGAATGATCCAATCAAAGACAGGCGTGACGAGGTCGAGCAACTTCTTCATCCGGTTGCCAAGAAGGAGTTCACTTGGGTTCGAGACTTCGCTTCCAGCGGGGATGAAGCATAGGTTCCCCCCTAAAGCGTTCTGAATTACTGCATATTCATCCGCTTCTCCGCGAAGGTAATCGGTGAGACCCGGACCACTCGGAGTGCCAAAAAAATGATGCATGCGAGAAGCGCGCAGATCGGCATCGATCAGAAGTACGCGACGGTCCGGCTGACGTGTGATCGAATGTGCCAGATTTGCGGCAACCGTCGTTTTTCCTTCAGCCGGGACGCTGCTGGTCACGAGCACTCGCTTCAGCGGGCGCGTCCCTGCAATTTGATACAGCCTGGAACGCAAGGTGCGAAACCGTTCCCCACCCACCCTCCCATGGTCAGTTTTCAGGAAGGCATTCATTCGAGTGTCAAAATTCCAATTCGGGTGCGCGCAACGTTTTAGAAGGTCTTCAAAACGCAGGAAGGGCAAACCTTCTGATGTACGAACGATGGGGGTGGCTGGCTCTCCTACCTGCGTTCTTGGACTGGACTGAGACTCAAAACTAGGCGCGACATCCGCGAGGCTCGGCAACGTCCCCGCGGCTACTTGCGATGACCTCTCCTCCGCTGCTTTCTTAAGTGCCTCGTGAATCCGGCTCATTTTTCCCTCGGTTGCCTTCTTCTAGTTAGACGCGTTGACCCTCGTACTGCTTGGCGAATGGCCATTATCCGCTCTCGTGGTGCTCTCCCAGGCGGATGCGTCTACACCCAGGTTTGGAATC